>Ga0075122_10002120_pt1 | contig 13351 bp, 8 predicted proteins | sample AntAceMetag02UKB_FD_69790 | JGI IMG/M metagenome (GOLD analysis project Ga0075122, IMG submission 69790) | Saline lake microbial communities from Ace Lake, Antarctica - Antarctic Ace Lake Metagenome 02UKB | ecosystem: Environmental > Aquatic > Non-marine Saline and Alkaline > Saline | place... | reverse complement strand
GGCTGAAAATGTAAATGAACTTGCTGTTAAAATTGATGCAAAAGCCAATGTTTTACTCGGAAAATTTGCTCTCTTAAAAGAACGATTTCTCGGAGATAAACAGAAAATTAATTCTGCAAAAAAATTGGTCGTAGATTGGAAACCAATCCGTGACAAAGTGATCAAAATGCGCCTGGCACAAGTAACAGCAAACCCTGGGGAAATAACCCGCAAAGAGGGGGGACCTCATCTGGCCAAGCTGAACGTTGTTCTGGACAAGATTAAGAAATTCGCGGATGAAAAAGCTGTTGGGTTTAATGACAATGCCAAAAAGGAAGCCTCTTCTTCGATTACACTGTTGGTTGTCCTTTTTGCCATCGCAGGTATCATTGGTATCATCGCAGGATATTGGGTGACGCGAAATACACAGAAGGTAGTAGGTGGTGAGCCGACGACGATTGCCAGAATTGCGAAAGATGTTGCTGCGGGACAGTTTAGTGTTGAGCAATCGGGTAATGCAACAGGGATCTTTGGTGAACTGGCAACAATGGCGGAATCACTAAAAGGTGCAATATCATCGATAAGTGAAACCATGAATCGAGTTTCTCAAGGCGACTTTACTAAAAATGTGGGCGAGGCCGGCATGACAGGAGAACTGGTTTTAATTAAGGATGCCATTAATAATTCAATTGACATGTTAAGTGACACAATTGCACAGGTTGTAGCTGCTACAGATCAAGTAAATTCAGGTGCTGGTCAAATATCCAGTGCCTCGCAAGCGCTCGCCAGTGGAACCTCTGAACAAGCTGCTAGTTTAGAGGAAATTAGCTCCTCAATGTCAGAGGTGGGCAGCCAGGCAAATGCAAATAATGAAAATGCCAATCAGGCCGCACAGATAACCACCCAAGCTATGGAGACTGCCAATCGAGGTAACGAGCAAATGAAGGAGATGCTTTCCTCCATGGATAAAATTAATAGTTCGAGCACGGACATTTCAAAAATCATCAAAGTGATTGATGAAATTGCGTTTCAGACCAACCTCTTGGCTCTGAATGCTGCGGTGGAAGCCGCGCGTGCAGGGAAGTATGGAAAGGGATTTGCAGTGGTGGCTGAAGAGGTTCGTAATCTCGCGGCTAGAAGTGCTGAAGCAGCCAAGAATACCACAGAGTTGATTGAAAATTCAGTCAAAGAAGTCGATGCTGGTGTCAGTAATGCCGGGAAGACAGCGGAAGTACTGAAAGAAATCAATGAAGGGATCACCAAGGTGAACGATCTGGTAGGTGAAATCGCATCCGCCTCTCAGGAGCAAAGTAACAGTGCTGGTGAAATAAATAAATCCCTCACCCAGGTCAACGATGTGGTTCAGCAGAACTCTTCTATCTCAGAAGAGGCTGCCTCTGCCTCAGAAGAGCTCAGCGGGCAGGCTATGGAACTGCAGGCACTGATGGGGCGTTTTAAACTGAACCAAACAGCGACAACTCAACAATCAACCCCCATTCAACAGCAAATTCCTAAAAAAACTCCTGTCAAAATTCATGCAGAAATTCTTGCAGAAAAGGCAGTTAATTCCCGAAAAATGATTACATTGGATGATGACAACTTTGGGAAATATTAAAAAAGGAGAATCCTATGTCGCAGTTAGATTTAGAAGATATCAATGAAGAACTCGATGAAGATGCCCAAAAAAACAGATTTCTCACTTTTCATCTGGGGAAAGAGTCTTATGGCATTGAAATCCAGTATGTAACAGAAATAATTGTCATGCAGGAGATTACAAAAGTACCGGATTTACCGGAATCGATGATTGGCGTGGTCAATCTTCGTGGAAATGTCATCTCCGTCATGGATATGAGAACTCGGTTTCACCTGGAAGAGAGAGAATATGACGACCGGACCTGTATTATCGTGGTTGATGTAGAAGAGGTCGCTATTGGTTTGCTGGTTGATACAGTAAATGAGGTGCTCAATATTCCAGAAGAGCAGGTCGATCCTCCGCCAAAAACCCATTCAGGAATTAAAAGTAATTATATAATGGGAATGGGGAAAGTTGAGAATCAAGTTAAAATTTTGCTTGATATTGAAAAGATCCTTCATGAAGACGAGTTGGAGCAAGTTCAGAAAATTTCTTAAAGCAGTTTTTTTAATTGTGCCGATTGTATGGATTTCAATCAGTCAATCAATCGGCACTTCAGAAGAAGAACTCCCGCATCAACACCACTTTTCACCAAAAAGGGCTAAACCAGGACCCATCTTTTTCAATATCTAATAATTACAACGTAGTAAGTCCTATGAGATCATTCTTCCAGAAAGGTGCTATATAGGACCCATTTCATGTGAATCATGTGTGATAACTAAATGTTTCTGTTTTTAGCTTTTCAATTACCAGGATTAATTGCTATCATGCTCTTTGTCTTTGTTCAGATAACGGTCTGTAAACGTTGTGTTTATTCTTGTTCCGCTCACGATTTCTGCCACTGCCTGGGCAATCGGTTACAGCAATTTGGACGGTGGGCTGCCGCTTAAAGTGGTAATTATTCTCACCTCGATGCCGGATCGGGGTCCGGCATGACAAAATGGCCGGATGATAACTCGGGGCGGTTTTGCAGACTGAGTTAAAGCAGATGCAGCGGCAGACAGTGCGACTACTAAACAGTAATGGCTGCAAAGACTTCCAGGGCCCTTACGCCAAAAACATCTTTTCTATCTAAATCACGGACGATGGAGACATCCCTGTCCGACTGCAGGTCCAACAGGTGGTGGTGTGTAAGATCTTGCCCCTGACCGTTGCGTACCACAGCCACAAGAGGTCGGTTAAGATCCTGTTTCCCTTCCGGGACGTTCATCACAAACCCAAGGCTGCCATCGCTGAGTTCGACCAGCGACCCTTTTGGATAGACACCCATTTCGCGGATAAACAGATCAAACGCATACTGATCTATCTCCACTCCGGCGAGTGCTTCCAAGTATCTCATGGTTGCAGGAGGAGACCAGGATTTTTGATAACTGCGGGTTCCCACGAGTGCCTGGTAGATATCGATAACGGCTACCAGCCGGGCTTCAAAGCTGATGTTTTTGTAATCAGTGCCCTGGGGATAGCTGGTTAACATATCCGTGTTCATTTTCACATGGTGATTACGCGCCATGTCAACAATAGGAGCTGGCAGGCCCAACATTGTCAACTGCCGTGCACCGTGTACTGGATGGGAGCGGATAATCTGCATCGCGCGGCTGTTTTTATCAAACTGGTTTTTGCTTTCCAGAATCTCTCTGGGAACTACCGATTTCCCGAAATCATGTAAAAAACCGCCCAACATCGCTTGATTCTTATGGCGGAATGCACTTTTCCTTTTCCGCTTTGTTTGAATCTTAAAGTAGACCGCTTGGAAAATCACGCCTACATCAACACAGTGATCGTATATCTGCTGGCTCTCCTTTAGGCTGGAGATTGACGTCAGTGCGTCGATAGAATCATGGGCTGCGATATTGTTGACACTATTTTCGATCGCTTTGACACTGAGAGTTCCCTTTCTGGCATTTTCCATCTCATTTTCAATGGAGAGGGAGGTCTCTTTACGAATAGGAATACTGTTTTGAACGCTCGCCACTAGTTTTTGTGCAATCCTGGCAGAAGGTGTGGAACTTTTCCAGCCACCGATCGCAGCAGACATGGGCCTGGCTTGGGCCGACTTTTTGACCATCATCACCAGTTCTTGCGACTGCTCCTTTGCTCTCTCTGCAACCGCTTTTGGCTGTACAGTGATAAACGCCAACAGACCTCTTTTTTCCAGCGCCTGGCTTAACTCTTTGGTGGCAATGGTTATTTTCTGCAGTGCAGGTGGAAAATCATAAAGACCACTCAGTGTATCGCCCGTCTGGATATATTTAACGCTGGTGTTGTATTTTTTATTTTCGCGGATGATGATGGCCCGGGTCTCCTTGAAATTATGGCGAATAAATTCACAAGTCCCCTCGTCCATGGACTGATAACGGCCGCTGAATTTGGTATAGGCCTTGATAACCATACCCTTTTTCAGTTTTCTGACGTTAACCTTTGATTTGACAAGCCCGTTGTCCGATTCTGACCCGTCTACCAATTTAGGCCTCGGACGTTCTTTAATATATACTGCTGTTGCCATGGAACTTGTCGCGCTGATTTGAAGGTGATCCGATGATGGGTCTGTCCGAGATTTTTATTTCATGTAGTAAACCGGGTCCTTTGGGAGCGGTCACAGACAATTTGCTTTGCGGGGAGGGTGACATTCTGATTATCCGGAACAAGGCAGGATTTTAACTGCCTGCCTTGTGGGTCTCAGCCGTATCACTCGTACTGCTTTGTTACAGGGTCGTAAGGGTTGAGATTTTACCTTCGATTTTTGCCTTCTCTAGATTTGCCAGTGCGCTGGCCATGGCAGCTTCAAGTCTTTCGTCGCTGATCGGATTTCGCAGAAATTTCAGACCTGAGAATCCTTGTGCTTTTGCCTGGAAGATGGCTTCACCTTTTTGATCCAGAATCTGGATGGAAAGAATCAGCCTGAACCGTTTCATCACCAGCCATTGATCCTGATCTTCGATCTTCAGATTGGCGGATAAAAATACTTCTTTCCGGTTGTTTCCTTTCAAAGTGTTAACTACTTTTTTTCTTAAAGCGGTACCGGCCAGAATGCGGTGAAATTCTTTGTCTGCGCCGTCTGGATGAGTCCATTGTCCTGCCAGACTACCAATCAGTTCATCTCCTCTTTTGCTACCGGATGTCAGGTCGATGCCGTGATTGAGCTTTTTGGCACGTCGTTTGTCCGTTTTCAGATTCAGGTTGAACTTCTGCATAAGGAATTTCTTCATCATCTTATAGGTATTTTTGCCAACGTTCGCCAAAGATTTTCCACCTGCCCCTTGTTTTGCCAGATCGATAAGATCTGCACCGGCATCACTGGTCACTTTATAATGGCCCATCAGCACCGGAGTGCTTTTTTTCGGTTTGAACTCAGGTGCTTTCTGTACCCAGGTGGAGGCGCAGCTTGAAAGCATCATCACAAAGGATATGAGAGTTAGCAAAGCAAGCTTTCGCTTGAGATTTAGTCTTGCCGTTTTCATTAAATTTCTCCAATTACAGTTTGATTCATGTGCTGAATATCATTAGTCAGCGTTAAGAAAAAACAGATGACGAAAGACACGGACCTGATAGCAGGGCTGGAAGCTGGCCGTTATCACGTTATCTTTGTCATTCAGACGGATTAACTCACCGCTGAAAACCAGAGGCTGGTAAATCATTCAAGATATTCGAACCGAGTCATCTATTATCCGGTTTTAAATCGCCGTCGATGATGATAATTTACCATAAAGATCCGGATAATTGTCAATCATCAGTAACAGGAGATATATATCATGTGTTTTTACGGGTAAAAACCTCCAGAAACCTGTAGGTATGAAGGGCAGGTGTAGAACAGCGCAATCCGGGGAGGCTGCAGGTCTCAGTGGTGAACAGCTGGGGCCGGTTCTTCAGGGGGGCTATTTGCCAGTTCGGGATTACAGGGGGAGGGTGTCTGCAGGCAGCCTGGGGCACGGTAGACTATGTGGGCAGGATTGGAATCCTGATAACAAGTATTGCGGCATGGTCTTGACAACTCACAACAGAAGCTGTTCCGTTCAGCATTTCCACGTAAGTCTTTGCCAGCGCCAGATCAAGTCCGACGGGACCGAAAGTTTTGATGACAAAATCGTCATATTGCTCGAACGGTTTAAAAATATTTCTGATAAATGATGCTTCAATCTCAATACCCTTTCCTTCCAGTTGCAGCTCGATAAACCTGTTTTCTGTTTTGACTTTCAACCAGATGGACTTGCCGGCAGGAGTGAATTTGATGGCACTTTCAATCAGAATATTCAGTGTCCGGGTCAGTTTTTCCCGGTCAGAGTGAATCATTTCCGGAAGTCCGGGATCATAACCGATATTAAAAATCACATCCTGGTTTAACGCTTTTACCTTATAAAGGCCGAACATGGCTTGTACGGTTTTCTTGATATTAAAATCTGCCAGCTGCAATTCTATTTTCCCGGATTCGATTTTTGAAATCTCCATGATATTATTGATGGTGCCGGTTAGTCGTTCGGCTGCTGTATAGGTGTTTTTTGCCAGTTTGGCGATGTCTTCCCCCAGGGATTTTTTTTCGCAGTCAATCATCAATGCCTGGCTGAAGCCAGAAATGGCATTTAACGGTGTCCGAATCTCATGGTTCATACTGGCCAGAAACCGGCTTTTGGCCAGGTTGGCCAGCTCTGCTTTTTTAATTGTCTTTTTTAAACTTTCCGACTTTTTAGCAACCTGTCTTTTATGGCTCCAGGACCAGAGCAAAAAGGAGATGATCAGCAAAACGATGGGGATTATTGATATGAGGACATACTTGATCACCGTGGTTGCCTCCCAGGAAGCGGGTCTTTTTGTTATCCATCGATCACGAAGCATTTGTATTTTGTTTTCAGATTTGAGGGCATCCAGGCTGTCGTTCAGTGTTGTCAGTAGTTCCGCATTTCCTTTTTTAACGGCCAGCCGATAAAGACTGGGGAGCAGTGTTTCGTTGGTTGAGATGATGTCAGCTGTATTTTTTCCTTGCTGCTCCAGCTCTTTAATGGTGTTGGAAGCGATTGCAAAAGGTGCCAGAATATAATCGTGCTGGCCGGATAACAGCCTTTTAAACGCCTCGGGATAGGAAACGGCATGGGAGATGTTTTTGACCAAATCCAGGGGTTTGATGAAGTTTTCGATGGAAGCATCCCCTTTGAGTATAATCACATTTTTACCATGGAGATCATTCACGGATTGAATGTTGGATCCTTTCAGGGAGAAAATGGAGTAGTAATCCAAATTGTAGGGGATGGTGAAGTCAAAATACCGGGTTCGATCCTCGGTGTACAAAGTTGCCAGCAGCAGATCGACCTTACCGGTTTTGAGATTTTGGACAGCTTCGTCCCAGGGGGTAAAGACAAATTCAATCTCGGCATCGATCCGCTCTGCCACCGCTTTGATCAGATCCACATCGAAACCTTTCGCAATCCCGGATTTATCGAAAAAGCTATACGGCGGATAGTCGTAGTCGCCCCCTATGATTATTTTTGTTTTTGCCAGTTCTGCGGTCGCAAGCAGAAAACCTGGCATAACTGCCAATCCGAATAACATTACCAGGATGACAACTCTTGCGGACAACAATCCCTGTTTTCCGGTTGATTTGAACTGTGTTTTCATTGATGTGTGATTGATTATGGTTTGATGATCATCCCTTGTGGGGTACTGACGGCGGACGAGTCATTCATAAATAATCTCAACTTCCCGCAGGTATTGAAGGGCACTATCCAGGTACATCTCTCCCTGGTCACCGGTATGCTCTGCGGATGCTTGCAGCAGATTGGAAATGATGTTGGATAGAATTTCCAGATCGTAGGATCGGGCAGCGTCCCTGATACCGGCACCCAGCTTTTGGATTTTTTCGAGTTCAGAATTTTTCAATGCCGTTTTTAAAGTTGCCAGGGTCTCTTTCATTTCCTGAAAAAATTCTGGTAGCAACTCTTTCACCTCTTTGTCCACTGTCTCTCTGAATGCCGGTCTGAAGTCGGGTTTCCCGGATTCCCGGGCGGATCTTGCCACGGTACCGAGTCTATCCAGAAGCAGGTGCTTTTTAACCGGTTTTACCAGTACCATGTCGCACCCGGCATCACGGCATTTTTCGTGTTCATCTTCAAAAGCATAGGCTGTCAGGGCAAATACAAATACGGGATCCCTGCCATTTTTCAATTCCCAGCGGCGAATCTCCCTGGTTGCGTCAAGGCCGTCCAGCACGGGCATCTGAATATCCATCAGAATACAGTCATAGTGACCTTGTTTAACCTTGTCTGCTGCCTGCCGGCCGTTTTCGGCGATATCCAGGGTAATTGGCAGCTCTTCCAGAAACAACCGAATGACATTGCGGTTTTCTGGGATATCCTCAGCCAGTAAAACATGGAGTTTTGGAAAGGGGCTTAGGTCCTGTGTGGCAGCGATCGGTTCCTGTGTGGCAGCGATCGGTTCCTGTCGGACAGGCGATGAGGTTGCGCAGGCCAGGGGCAGGAACACTCTGAATTCGGTACCGCTTCCTTCTTCCGAACGGACATTGATCTGCCCTCCCATTTTCCTGACTAGGGAATGTGTAATCGCCAGACCCAGCCCGCTTCCGCCAAATTTCCGGGTCGTCGACATATCGGCCTGGGTGAAGCTTTTGAAAATAATGGATTGTTTCTCCTTGCTGATGCCGATTCCGGTATCACGAACAACAAAGCTCACGTGATCGTCATCTGATGAGAATCGGGAATTTGATACCCGCAGAGAGACCTCTCCACAGGCAGTGAACTTAATGGCATTTCCCAGGAGGTTGATTAGAATCTGTCTCAAACGAACCGGATCGCCCAGGCGGTTCGTGAAGACATCTTCATCAACATGACAATCAAAAGAGAGGTTTTTTTCCTGGGCCTGAACCTGCAGAATCCGGCAAAGGTCATCGATATGGTCTTTCAAATTAAAATTGATTCTCTCCAGGTAGAGTTGTTGGGATTCGATTTTTGAAAGGTCCAGGATATCATTTGTCAAGGTCAACAGGATTTCCCCTGACGCTTCCAGCGAATGAAGCAACTCTCTTTGTTTTGCCTGCGGTGGTGACTCCAACAACAGCTCCGTCATCCCGAGGATGGAGTTCAACGGCGTTCTGATTTCGTGGCTCATATTCGACAAGAAGGTGCTCTTGGCTTTTGAAGCAGCGACGGCTTCCTGCCTCGATTTTTCCAACTCGCGGGTTCGTTGTTGGACTTTAAAATCCAGGCTCCGGATATTGCTTTTTTGTTGATTGACCATTTCAACAAAAGCTTGCCCCAGGATTCCAAAGATATCCTCCCGCTTGGTAAACAGGGAGAAGGTGTCTGGTACATCAAGTTTACCTTCCACGAGCGAAGTGGCAATGCCCTCCAGTTGCGCCAGAGGTTTTAAAATAAACCACCTGCTCAGAAAAATGATGATCAGCAGAGAGACCACCAGCAAGATAAACGACAGGATCGCCAGTTTTTTCAACTGGGGGATCAACTCATCATAAAGTAACTTTTTATAGTGAAAAACAACCCGGACCAGACCGATCTGTTTATCGAGGTAGCGAATCGGGATTGACTTTATGACAAAATCGGAAGAGGTCCGGAAATGATAGAAGGTCTTGCCAATGTATTCAGGGCGTTGTTCTTTAGCGATTGTCTGGTCGTCAATCTTGATATCGGCATACACCACAAAGTCATTATTGATCAGTGCTCTCAGCATATTATCCATTGCCGGTTTGTCCAGTTGCCAGACAACTGAAACCAGGCTGGTTCCGAGCAGGTCACCGAATTTGGCTAATAGTTTTTCGGTCCTGTTGTCGATATCAGTGATATTCAAGAAGACCAGTATGGAAACGGCTGTCAACAAAATAATGCTGGCGGCACTGATTACTATGATACTGACCTTGTGGCTGAATTGAGGACTCTTAAGATCGATTGCACGTCTTTGTCTATTCAACGGCACCTCTGGCTTTTCCGGGTGGAAGAATGATGCCGGAAGCAGCCCAACGGCGGTAAATATCCTGCATGCGGCCGCTTTGAATCAGTGCTCTTTTGCCCTTATCAAAATCTGAAATCAGTTTCATGACAGAGGGGGACTTCAGGCCGACGATATAGTCCGCCACCGACTCAATGGTCGGACTTTTTGTATATTTATCAAACGACCCCTCCTTTTTCAGCCAGTAGTCAAATGAATCTTCGTAACCGATCACGCCAAAAACCCGGGCGCTATCCAGCATACAAAAGCCCTGCATGATGGTACTGGCGGGGTCCCTGATCACATCGGTCATCATTTCCCATTTTTTCCCGTAAGACCAACCGCGGACGGTTGCAATGCGATTGCCGGACAGAATGCTGAAGTTCTGCCATGAGGGTTTGTTGCTTTTTTGAACATAGACCAGAATCTTGGTTTGATCCACGGTCTCTGTGGAATAGTGGAACACCTTTTCTCGCTTTACTGTCTTGACAGCCGGGAAAATCAGCTGTGTCCGGCCATTTTTGACGTAAAACATCGCCCTTGACCAGGGGACGACGATCAGTCGGATCGTGTAACCTCTGATATGAAAACTCTCCCGGACGACATCCCAGCTGAATCCCTGGAGTTGGGAAGAGTCTGCTCCTGGCGGAAGAATCTCTTCCAGTTTTTCAACAGCATCCGGTTTTTTGAAACAGTTGGGCGGAAAATCGGTCAAGGTGGTCACGGTCACCTGGTTGCCTTTTGATGCGGCATATCCGAGAACCGGAAGTAAAAACAACAGGCAAATAAATAAACGGTATGTCATATTAAACGGTTCTCTCCGGGTCGAGAAAATTTGTACAGCCTTTATAGGCGGTACGGCACGACTGAATGGGTGATTCTTGAATTAATTTTTTATCCGACCCTCAGATCCTATTGTTGAGGGAATTGCCTTCGTCTAGCTGGAATATCTGAATCCGAACTGTTAAACTAACAGAAATTCAATGCTAACTTCTTGATATGAATCAAAACATGGGAATGCTGAAAAATAAGGGCTCGATATGAAGCAGACTATAGATGGTTTTTCATGCGGGTTATTGGAAGGCCTTTGCCCCGTGAAGTTGTCATCTTTTTGAAAACAAAAAGCTGATGGGATCAATGATCTGATCCGATTTTTATGTTAAGTTGACTGGTCTATGCTACTATTCACTGATAAACTGACGGATAAGAGCACAACCATTTATCATCATAGCCATAAAATGACCGAAGAAACTTACCGTATTGTTCTAGCAGATGATCATGCCATATTTCGTTTGGGTCTCAAAACAATCATCGAAAGTGACTCAACTCTGGCCGTTGTGGGAGAAGCAGCCAGTGGCATCGAACTGATGGAATTGCTGAAATCCACCAAGTGTGACCTGGTGATCCTGGACCTTTCCATGCCAAAGATGGACGGGTTTGAGATATTGGATGAGATGTGGGAAAACCATGCAGGAGTGAAACGACTCGTCCTTTCCATGCATGTCGACAGCCGTTCTATAAAGAAAGCCATGTCCAAGCAGATTGACGGATATATGAATAAGGAGGATATTGCCAGTGTGATTCTTTCTGCCGTTCAGACCATTCAGCAAGGGAAAAAATTCTTCTCCCAGGATATTCAGGAGTTGATTCTTTCCAACTATAATGAAATCTTCGAGATGCAAAAGTGTCTGGAAGACCTGACCCGGAGAGAACAGGAAGTTGCACGCCTGATTTCATCCGGATTGACCAACAAGGAAATTGCTTCAAAACTCAATATCAGCGTTTACACAGTGCAGTTCCATCGGTCAAATATTATGTCAAAACTGGAATTGAAAAATACCGCCGGCCTGGTCAAATTTGTGATGGAACACAATATTTAGCCGGACTTGCGCTTCGACATCTGCTCAGCAGGCTTTTAATTGCGGAAGACAGTTCTTCGATGTCAAGCGGCTTGGCAATCACAGCGTCATATCCATCGAGTGTGAGGCTTAGGTCATCACTCGGACCAATATCCGCTGTGACCGCAATCACACTCAGCTGCTTTAAGATTTTGTCTCCGCGGATTTTCCGGATTGTCTCCTCGCCCCCCATCACCGGCATCCGATTATCAAGCAACAACAGGTCATAATGTTCTGCCTTTAGCATTTGCAGCGCTTTTTCACCATTGGTGGCCATATCAAACCGGATCCCCAATTGTTTTAACACATATGCAATTAATTCACGGTTCATCTGATCGTCTTCGGCCACCAGAATTCGGTACTCGCTGAAGGGGCCGGTCTCATCACCCCCTCTATCGCTTTCCGGTGTCTGAAGGCAATCCAGGGAGAAGTACCTGGATGGGATTGAATCCATTAGTTCAAGAAGCGCATCCAGATTTTGTTGCAGGGTTTTCTCATCAAATGGATTTTCTTGAACCGCAGCTTCCATGATTAACAGGTGTTTATAAATCTCGGTCAACCCGAATCCACCGGGGAATCCCTTGATGGAGTGCAGCTTGTCGAGCAGTTCATGTCTGTTTCCGTTCTCAATCGCCAGCTGCAACGCATGAAACTCCTGTTTGAGATATCTTAACCCTTTTGTAAATACCAAAGCGAGTTCCGGGTTTTGCGGGTATTTGTGCAGCCAATGCATGACCATCCGCTCTCCGGCTGGAATAGAGCCGACATCCTGCGATGCCGGCTTGACCGGAAAAGAGACTGTGATGACACTACCGATTTTTTCTTCGCTTTCAACCGCTATCTCTGCTCCCACTGCAATGCACATCTTTTTAATGTCAAGCATCCGACTATCGGAGTCAAAGGCTTTGGCCTCATTCAGCGGTTCGTTAATCAGGGTAATCTGGTCTTCCGGGAATCCGGCTCCGGTGTTGGCAATACTGAATATCAGCTGCTGGTCGTGGTAGAGGCTCGTGATTGTGATCCCGCCTTCCCGGGTAATCCCTACAGCGCTGACCAATAAACCGGTCAGAATCTTCTCAATGGATAATTCATCCCCTTGCAGGTGGGCAGGAATTGTCTTTCCCAGGTTCATTGAAAGACAGAGTCCTCGTTTATTGAGGGATTGTTCCAGATGCTGGAAGATTTGATCAAGCAGTTCCCTGATTGAGAATGTTACCATCTTTTGATCCGCTGTCGCTGGCAGTCCGGCAGCAGCCGTGTCAGATGCCCCCGTTGACGATCTGTCCACTTCAATGTCCATACGTTGATCCATCTTCCCGGAATACCCGCTGATATCAGGATCCACTGGATCTGGATGTTGGCTTTTTCTAAAAATTCGAATCAGGCCTTTGACAAGAGAATCCCAGAAACCAGTTCGAAGGACGGATTTCTGCCTGTTCAACGCAGAATGACTGGCATCCCTCTTCTCTTGTGTGGGTGATTTTTGTTTTGGTTCGTCCATCATTTGTTTTCCCGTGCCTGGTTTTAAATTCTGGCCCGCAGCCGGGGTTCTGTCTGTTTTTAATAGTGGGGGGCTTCCCGCTCCTTGTTTTGGAGTCGAATATTTGTCTTTTCACCCTTAAGGATACCATATCCGCTGGAAATAATGTCAATCAGGTATGATGACAGTTTTTGCCTGAATCGAACCAGAGGAAAGAACCTAGTAATTGTAACAGGTTTTTTCAAGTCATGGGATATGCGTGAATGGGTTCAGCTCAGGTAATATGTTGAACAAACGAAGCTATGCATGCTTTGTGGTGCCCTCTGAGTATGATGGTAGATTAGATCTCGATGTTTGTTCCCAATCCTGTATCGATTGTTTGTTTGTGAACATATTCGTATCTGTTCAGAACTAATT
>Ga0075122_10002119_pt1 | contig 13352 bp, 10 predicted proteins | sample AntAceMetag02UKB_FD_69790 | JGI IMG/M metagenome (GOLD analysis project Ga0075122, IMG submission 69790) | Saline lake microbial communities from Ace Lake, Antarctica - Antarctic Ace Lake Metagenome 02UKB | ecosystem: Environmental > Aquatic > Non-marine Saline and Alkaline > Saline | place... | reverse complement strand
CCCCAGTGTGTTGGGAACGTACTTTCGATTGGCGTTGGGGGTCGCTACTTCGATGATTATCAAGCCCACACCGCCTTTGGCCCGGGCTTCGTAATAGTCGATCAGCTTCTGGGTGACTGTTCCAGCGGCACTACCATAGCCGGAGTGCATCGGTGGCATCACAATTCGATTCTTGATCTTTAACGAGCCAATCGTGATCGGCTGAAAAAGGATTTTCAATGGGATCATCTGACTACCTCCAGCCAAACGTGAGATTTATGGGGATTGCGTGAATTGTTTGTGCAGGATAAACGTATCAAAAAAGATACTCAGGGCTTTGATTTTACCATCCTCGATAACGAAGCGATCCATTGCCTTGAAAGCGATAGTTTTGCCTTTTTTTGTTTTACCCACAAAATCGATGTAAGCAGCTACTTTGTTTCCGGAGACAAAAATATCAACGGGTGTATCGACATGTTCCGTGTAGTGAACCGGTATTTCAAGATAAAACGGTTTTACATCCTCCAAATTGTCTGCTTTAAAGCCAAAAGATCCGTGAAACGCCACTTGCGGATCAAAAAGGGAAAACAGTGCCTCAAATTTGTCCTCGTTTACCAGTCTGAAGTATTCTTTAACAATTTCTTCCATGTTTCTGCCCTCTTGGAAATTAGTTCACGGTTTTATGCTGAAGCGCTCTTTTGTCCATCCTTGTTTCTGACATACCTGTTTCTCTTTTAGAAAGGTCCTTTATGCCCGCCGTCCACATAGATTGTGTAACCGGTAATATTCCGGGATTCTTCCGAGACAAGGAAAAGTGCGGCGTTCGCTAAATCCTCGACTGTCTGCTCGCGCCCGAATGTAGAGCGTCTTTTGATATACTTCAAATAATTTTCCTGCATTTCCGCTTCACTGGTTGATACCATACCCATTTGCCAATCGACCATATTCGACCCCCAGATCGTCCCCGGCGCTACACAATTTACATTGATGTTGTATTTGGCCACCTCTTTGGAGAGGGCATCCGTGAGCATATGGACGCCGGCCTTTGAAGAGCAGTAATGAACAGCCGTCCCTTCACCCTGCCGACCTGAGACGGAACCGATATTGACGATTTTTCCGGAGTTCTGGACCATCATGTGTGGGAGCACAAACTTGCAGCAAAGGAAAGGACCTTTCAGATTGACATCCATCACCGAATCCCATTGTTCTACGCTCATGTCAACAACAGGCGCAAAACTGATCACACCCGCATTGTTAATCAGGATGTCGACTTTCCCGAATGCTTCAATGACGGCACCCGCCATGCGCTCCACTTCTGCCTCTTTACTGACGTCACAATGAACAGGCAACGCCTTTACACCCAAAGATGTGATTTCAGTTGTGAGCTTGTCCAGATTTTCTGCCGTTCCACCGGGGGCGGCTGTATGAGGCTGGTTCATGCATATATCGGTCACCGCTACATCGGCTCCTTCTTTCGCCAGAGCCAGTGAAAATGCGGCACCTATTCCGGACGCCGCTCCGGTAACAATCGCGGTCTTGCCTTTCAGTTTTTGTGTCATCGAAGTTATCTCCAATTCCATTGTTTGCGAAGGTATAAATCCAGGTATTTATTCCGGAAAAACATTTACCGGGATAGCGGACTGGAGCGCCAAACCGGTAACGGGATCATAACGATAATCTCTGGGAATGAGTCGCTGTACGTTACTTCCTTTCTCCCGGACATGTCGATCATCTCCCGGATCCCCCCAGCCAAAGGCCAGAGCCACCGTATCAGGAGTCAAACTATCTGTTGTTTCCACGATGGCAGATAGCTGTCCGAAGCCACTAGCGATGGTTACACAATCGCCGTCTTTTACAGCCAGGGATTCCATGGCCTCAGGATGCATCAACAGGGGATTAAAGGGACGTTTTTTCTGCAGAGAAGGCAGTTTCTGGGTCTGGGTGCAGTAGTGCTCTTTCATACGGTATGTGATCAGGCGAAAAACAAAATCCTCGTCTGATTCATAACCACCACCGGCAATGATCGGTTCAGATCGTACTTCCCGCAGTTCGTCGATCACCTCCGGATGACCGGCAGCCAGCTTTCCGTCCGGATGAGCGATCATGTTAGGCATCACACCACCAACCTTGAGCTCCCGTTCCCCCCAGACATGACCACCGGGATATTGACGGATCTCATCCATCGATACTCTTGCCATAGGTGGATAAAGGGCATCGATGAAGGCGTCGGTTGTCGGCTTTTTATCCATTGTAATACCTGGCAGTCCCAGATCAAGGCTGAGTCGTTTCGCCAGGCCCCAGATAACTTCCCAGTCATCAACGACGTCTTCGGGTGCATCCACCAGTTTTTCGGTATACTGGAAAAATGGGAAGGGATAAAACTCATTCATCATACGGGGAATGTCAGCTCGTTCATAGGGATGTTTGACAGCCAACGTATAATCGGCATACCTGGCTGTGGCTGACATGAACAGATCACTGACTACTAATAGATCCAGTTCTTTAAGCGCCTGGACGGTTGAAGCCTCATCCGGCATTACCAGGGCAGGATTACCACCAACAACGATCAGGGCGCGTATCTGGTCCTCTCCGGGTGTCAGGATCTCGTCCATGAGACAACTGCTTGGCATTTCAGGGCAAAAAGCGAGTGGGCTTTTGGTACCCTTAATTCCCCGGATTCGCGATTCAAACTTGCTGAAGAACGGTGATGCGATGGGTCCCATGCCCTCGGGTACCGCAAAGCCGGCCGGACCTTCGTTGCGGGCAATTCCCCCTCGCTGATCAAAACGCCCGCACAGTGCATTCAGGGTCCACACCAGTTGGGTAGCCAGATTCTGGTGCCTCGCCATGTGAACGCCGGTCCCACTCTGGGCGCCACCGGTTTTTGCGGTGGCGAACATCTCTGTTGCCTGGCATATCAATTCAGCCGGAACCTGCGTTCGCTGAGAAACATAGGTCAGGTCAAAATCTTTGACGGCTTCGTATAAATCATCCACACCGCTGACATGAGCCTCGATAAATTCCTTATCATAGAGCTTTTGCTCAATCATGAATTTGATCATGCCTGCCAGCAGGGTGGTATCCTCTCCGGGTTTTACCTGCAAATGAATGTCGGCCTTCTTGGCTGCTTCGCTCCGCCGGGGATCAATCACAATCAACTTCATACCCCTTTTGAGGGCATTGTTGAATCGTTTAGTGGGATTGGATTGTGGTATCATCTGGAGATGAGAAAGGGTCGGATTGATGCCTGCGAAAAGAGCCACATCAGCATGGTCAATATCCAAAAGGCTCAATGGTATCAATCCGCCAAACATACGATGCCGAGCAACCATCATGCTAGGGGAATCAATGGTGAAACAGGTATAAAAGCTTGGTGATCGCATGGCTTTGAGGAATTTGGACAGCAACCAGATACCGCTTGATGAAACGCGGTGAGCACCGCAACCGGCGTATACGGCTACCGACCTGGGCCCATATTCGTCGATGATTGGTTGCAGTTTCTCAGCGATCTCATCCAGTGCCTGTTCAAAAGCAATATCCTCCCACTGGCCTTCATGCTGCTTTTTTGAGGACAAGAGGCGCTGTGGATGATAGAGGCGTTCGGCCTCCGCCCTGCCTTTCATGCAGGTATAACCCTGTGTCACAGCATTATCCTTATCCCCGCGCACAGCCAATACCTTGTTATCTTCAACATCTACTTCAATGCCGCAAAACACATGACAAAAACGGCAAAAAGATTTTTTGGTTTCAATCATATTTTATGCCTTTTTAAAAATACAACTATTTATAAAAAAAACTTGGGGGTCAGGCTTGCGTTATTGCGTTAAGTAATTAGTAAACGCAATAACGCAAGCCTGACCCCAAATTCTATGGCGGTTTATTGTACTTTAAACCAGACATCCTGCATTTCCATGGATGGGGCATACCCTTCTTGTCTTTTTCGTTCGATATGGGTGACGATACCATCTGTAAAGTGTTTAAATTCTTTTTCAGCTTTTTCAGGATCGTAAACTGCCATAGCTGAAATTTTTCCAGATAGTAATGCGCCTGTGATACCAAACCCTAAAGCAGGTTCAACAAAACCGGCCATGGTACCTGTGAGTATCAGATTCTTATGAAACAGTTTAGGGCCTTTGGGTGTTTGTCCCTGGAACCTTCGCCATTTATCAAATGTCCGTCCTTCTTTTTCTTCGAGAAGTGTTTTAAAATCGGCAAGTTGTTCTTTGGAGACCTCTTTTCTGGCAAAGAGCAGCACATACCAGACACCGTTCATTGCAGCGGCATAACCGTATTCGTTGGAAAACCCGCCTGTATAAATGGCTGCGCTCGAATAATCCTTTTCAATTTCACTATAGGCCCAATATCCTTTGAACCAGCTATAGGGGATTCCGAGATGATCGTATATTTTTGGCGAAAGGCCTGTGGCGATGATGGTACCCTTTGGTGCTGTGTCAAATTCTTCCTTTGTAAATGCATTTCCAAACTCGAGATTGACACCCTCTTTCTCAGCAATTCGAAATAGAACGCTGTCAAGAGAGCTTGGCCGGTGTCCTCGTTCTGCATTATACAGTTTATAGCCCAGGGTTTTTTCATCCATTTTACCCAGGTCCTGACCGTTCATAACCACACGGTAGCTATCTGAGATATTCACGAATCCCTCACTGCAGTCAATCCCGATATAATCCCAAAGTCCAGGCACATCAACCGGTGTTGAATGAACGGACGGATGCCAGCCGGGTTCTCCACCAACGCTATCCTGTTTTTCGCGCAATATCACTTTATATCCTTCACGATTCAGATTAATAGCGGCAACCAGACCTGCTGGTCCTGCACCAACAACTGTAATGTCCTTTTTATCTGCCATAATAATATTACTCCCTGTTTTTTTGTTTATTTTTTTATACGAAATATACTCACCACAGAGTCACTGAGCACACGGAGAGAAAAAACGGGACAGTATCTATTTCCCTTTAAAAACAGCTGCTCTTTTTTCCTGTCTTGCCGCCAGTCCTTCGAAGAAATCTTCGGTTGACATGGCAGCCAGCAGACTCACATTTTCGATATCCAGTGCAGTTGTGATATCATTGGAGAGTGGTTCGTGAATCGCCTTTTTGGATAATCTAACAGCCTGTCCGGCACCTCCCGGCGGAATTAATTTTAACGCCATCTGTTTTGCATAGCCCAGGAGTTTAGCGTGGGGCACTACTTTATTGATTATGCCAAGATCATATAACTCCTGTGCCGTTAATTTTTCTCCGAACCACATGATCTCTTTTGCTTTATGGGTGCCAACAAGTCTTGGTAAGAGTTTGGTCATTCCAAATTCGGGAATGATACCCAGTTTTACAAACGGCAATTTAACCCAGGCATGTTCTGAAGCATAAATTAGATCTGCACAACTGAACGGCATGGTAAAACCGGCGCCTATTGAAAGACCGTTGATGGCTGCAATAACGGGCTTATCAAGCCTCCACATCCTTTCTGTCAATTTTTTTTGAGCAATATCCTGAACGTCTATCTGCTTTCTAATTCCATCACTGACACCATCGAATGCTTTGGCATTGAAGTATCCGCCGCTGCTAAAGGATTCATTTTCAGGATCATTTTTTTCGGGATCAGTCCCACCGGTAATAATCATGGCGAATGCGGAATCGTCCTCTTCCAGGTGCTCTGCAGCCCAGAACATTTCAAGAAAGGTTAAGCTGCTCATGGCATTCTTTCTTTGCGGCTGGTTAATCGTGAGCGTCACAATTCCGGTTTCTTGGTCTTTTTCGTAGCGTATGTCCTTAAATTCTTCGATCTTCATTTTTCCCCTCTGTTCCTACCTGAACAAAATATCGTAGCAATTCAGGGGACACGATACCTGTATCATGTCCCTGATTTACTTCATTGGTTAACTGGCCAGTGAATGAATTCGTGTTGCGATACTTTTTGCATCTGAGATAATCTGGTCAACCAGCTCTTGAACTGAAATCGTCTCCTTGATACGTCCAATCACTTGTCCGCAGGGAAATACCGCATCTGCACCACCGGTGGCCCAGGCTTCTTTTGTGACTTTACTTGAGAGTTTCGGTAACAACTGTTCCAGAGTTGCGCCATTAGCCTCCATCTCCAGGATCTCCCTCGCCCAGGAATTGTCCCAGACGCGGAGCGGGCTGCCAATGGACCTCTGGATAATGGTGGTATCGGTCATGCTGGCGTCAATCATTGCCTGTTTGAGGGTTTCACTGACCTTACACTCCGTCACGTTGAGAAAGCGGCTTCCGATTACGACGCCGTCTGCCCCCAAGGCCAGGGCCGCTACGAAGGTTTTTCCATCACAGATACCGCCACCGGCGAGCAGCGGGATCTTGATGTTGTTTGTGGCTTCCGGTATCAGGACCATCGTGCTGATATCCTCCATACCCGGGTGACCGCCACACTCTGTCCCCACTACCGTCACCATGTCGACTCCCAGCTTTTCGACTTTCATGGCATCTTTTAAGCGGGCGCATTTATGAATATGAACCACATTGTTCTGACGGATTTTCTCCAGGTGAGCTTGTGGACTTCGACCTGCTGTTTCGATAATACCTATGTTCTCACTGGCCAGAATGTCGAGGGTTACATCCACGTTCCTGGGATCATTTCCCGGAAACAGGGAGACATTGACCCCAAACGGTTTGTCGGTCATGCCTTTCAACTTTTTTAGTTCATCAATGAGTGATTTTTCATCCGGATAATTCGCCGATGCGATACAGGCAAATATGCCGGCATTGGCACAAGCCGCCACCAGATCCGCATCACTTAGATTCATCATCGTTCCACACTGAATGGGATATTCCACTCCCAGCAGTTCAGTCATTCGTGTTTTAAACATTTATCTCTTTCTCCTATTATCTTTGTAAGTCAGTGGACACGATACGAGTATCATGTCCCGTAATTTAATACCTCCCACTTTACTCAGAGCAAACCACCTTATGAAGCAGAGCCGAAAACCTTGATGAAAGCAGGTTCTTCGTTTTCCATCTCGCAGGCGATGGCCTCCAGATGTAGATCTGTCCCGCCACAGTCATATATCATGCTCCGGGTTCTTAAATGATAGAGCCCGATATCCATCTCCTCGGTCCAGCCAATGGCACCGTGCAGGTACATACCATAATGGCAGACCTCGTGATAAATCTTGTTGGCCTTGGCTTTGGCAGATGAATTCAATGATCTTGACGATTCCCCGATGCTGACTTGCCAAGCCGCATTGTAAACCAGGTATTTGAGACCATCCAGATGGGCCTGCATGTCCACCATCATAAACTGAACCGCCTGAAAGGATCCCAGGACCTTGCCAAACTGTTTTCGCTCCTTGATATAATTCAGTGTGATATCAAAGGCTGCCTGTCCCCCGCCATACATTTCAGCTGCTTTGAGCAGAGCGCCCTGCTGCTGAATGTGATCCAGAATCTCCCAGCCCTGATCAACCTGACCCAGAATGTCCGATTTGGACACTTTGACGTTTTCAAAAACCACTTCACAGCGTCCGTCTTTGGCAATCGTCGGAATGACTTCCATCGTGATCCCCTCGCTTTTTGGGTCGATGGCAAACAGGGTAATCCCTTTTTCCGGATAGCTATCATCTGATGTGCGGGCTGCCACCAGCATCATTTTAGCTACGTGGGCGTAGGGAACAAATAGTTTGGTCCCGTTAAGAAGAAATCCGTCTCCATCCTTGCCGGCAGACATCTGGATTTCAGAGGCCTCATTATTGGCCCGTTTTTCAGTCTGGGCCAGGGTCCAGATATCGCCTTTTTCGGCAATACCGGAAAGATATTTTTCTTTCTGCTCATCACTGCCATATTCCATAATGGGCAGAGCACACAGAGCAACCGTGGAAAAATAGGGCATCGGCACGATATTTCGACCCAACTCCTCCATAAACAGGGTCAGTTCGATAAAATCACCGTCCATGCCGCCGTAGGCTTCCGGGATAATCAGCCCTTGAAAACCCAGTTTGACCATCTTTTTCCACATTTTAGCGTCATAGGCCTTGGGCTCGGTTTTCAATTCCCGGACCTTGTCCTTGGGGCACTCTTTTTCGAAAAACTCCCGGGTAGATTTGCGTAACATTTCCTGTTCTTTTCCAATTGAATAATCCATGAGTGATCTCCTTTTCTAATAAGCTCTGGGCAGTTGAAGACCAAACTGGCCGACAATATTGCGCTGTGTATCCGTGGTACCGGCGGCGAGTGCGAGTCCGATATTAAAGTGATAGAGGTGTTCTACGGCACCCTTCAGCTGGGTCCAGCGGTTGTCCGGGAGTCCGAGGTCCATCTGGGAATAGACGCCCAGGATATCCGCCCCAATGCGTCCCAGTTTCTCCTGGATGATGTCGCAAAAAGCCTTGTCCCTGGAGGGTTCATGGATGACCGTCTGTCCCTGATCGGTCTTCCAGATCGCTTCAAGCGCCATCAGTCGCGCCGCCTTGATGTCGATGGACAGCTCTGCGAGTTTGTGGCGAATCTGCGGCTGTTTGAACTGTCCGGTCTCTTTCGCATAAATCACCAGTTCTTCCACAATCCTTTTCGCATTAGCAGCTGTGCCAATAGCCGTGCCTCGCTCAAAGGAGAGAGCAGCCATCAGTTGTCCCCAGCCCTGGCCTTCAACGCCTACCAGGTTTTCCGCTGGGACTCTCATATCGTTAAAAAAGAGCTCGTTGAATACATGACCCCCCGCATAGTTTTCCAGCGGACGGACTGTCAACCCCTCACTTTTCATATCCACGATCATCAGGCTCAACCCCTGATGCTTCTTCTTGGCATTCGGATCGGTACGAACGGCGCACCAGAGCCAGCGGGCATGATGTGCGCAACTCGTCCAGACCTTCTGTCCGTTAATCACATACTCATCTCCATCCTTGACGGCAGTTGTCTGCAAGGCCGCCATGTCACTACCCGCATCCGGCTCGCTGTAACCGGTACACCAGACTCCGTCGGGATCACCGGCGGCGATCGTCGGGATATACTTCTCCTGCTGCTCCTTTGTTCCAAACAGCATCAATGATGGTCCGACCCAGGCCGTTCCGCTGATACCCATTCCCAGTCCGGGAAGTCCCCAATAGAATGCCTCTTCGCCAAAAACAGCCTGCTCCCAAAGGTCTGCCGCCATCCCCCCATACTCCTTGGGCCAGGACAGGGTTAACCACCCTTTTTCGGACAGTTTTTTAGACATGTGCATGGCAAATGCCCAAAACTCTTCAGTAGTTTCTTCTTCAAACTGTTTCCCGATGTAACGTGGGGGCATCTCCGCCTTTACAAATTCCCGAATCTCGGCTCTCAGTTTCTCTGCTTTTTCTCCAAATTTAAAATCCATACCGGTTCAATCTCCTGAATATGGTGTTTTTGATAATGGGTATCCAGATAAATACCGTGCTAAATAACAGTTAACGAAATTGGGGGGACATGATCATTCGTGTCCCCATATTTACATAGGTTGCTTTATACCCCGCCTAAAAACGGGGACACGAAAAAAGTATCATGTCCCCGTTTTTAGGCTAGTTTTTAACTACGTTATATTCTAAAAGATCTTGATCAGTCTCTTCGTTATTGTTATTTATATCGCGGGAAAAGTCATCCGTTCTCAAGGAAAATCTTCCCGTCATCTCTTGTAATCGTTCAGATTCATTCAACAATTCTATGGAGGTGGATGCTGTCTCTTCTGAGGATGCAGAACTACTCTGAACAGTGTTGTTTAACTGTATCAGCGCCTCATTTACTTCCGAGATACCTAAGTTCTGGTCCCGGGAGGAGTTGGTTATTTGTATCATTAACTGTTCTATCTTCTCAATTGAGCCTGTCATCTGCTCTAACACTGATGCTGTCTGATCAGCCCGGATCACACCGTTTTCTACTTCTTTTATTGACGTCTCAATCAGCGCAGTTGTGTCTTTCGCTGCTTCAGCGCTTCTTGACGCCAGATTTCGCACCTCTTCTGCCACCACAGCAAACCCTTTTCCGTATTTTCCAGCCCTGGCCGCCTCAACCGCCGCATTAAGAGCTAAGAGATTGGTTTGAAAAGCGATTTTGTCAATTACTTTGATAATCTTCGTCACATTAGAACTGGTATGATTAATTTCTTCCATAGAACGGGTCAACTCCTTCATTTTGCTGTTACCATCTCGAACTAGCGCATTTGACTGTTCAATTACCTTAATTGCCTGGTCCGCATTTTCACCATTCATTTTCGCCTGGTTTTCGATTTCGGATATGGCTGACGAAGTCTCTTCCAACGATCCTGCTTGGGATATACTTCCATCAGCCAGATCCTGAGATGCTGAAGCCAGACTATTGGCATTCGCCCTGACATTCTGGCTGACTTCAACAACCTGAGCTATCAGCTGATGAAGCATTTCAACAGATTCGTTTACACCCGTATCGAACGAAATGTTTTCAATATTTTGAGTCAGGTCTCCCGATGAAACCGCCTCCATCACCCGTTTCACGTCGAAGAACAGGTTCTGCAAAATATCCAGTAAATTGTTGAAGGCGATACCGATCTGGCCAATTTCATCTTCATTCTTGATTGTAATTCGTTCATGGTAATTACCGGTTTCCATGACGCTCTTCAAGGTGCTGATTAGTTGAGTCACCGGTTTGGTGATGGCCAGCATGCTGAGAATGATCACTGTAACAATCAAGCCAATTAAGACAAGGGTAATGATCAGAATGAATCTCTTCAGTGCGTTTGTTTTGTTTTCGATAACAGTGGTGAACTCACTGGTGCTCAGATCAATAAAATCTTCTATCTGTATACTGGTGTTCCCCAGTTCACCTAGTAAACCTGACTTCTGGTCAAGCCCCCGGACTGTGAAACCATCCACCAAGGCCCTTAGGTCTTTCTGATACTGCACGATCAGGGTGTGAATTTCCTTCTTTCCGGAATTCCCAAGACCTTTATCCATTTTGGTGAAACTGATAAAGTTATCAAAAGCGACATCTAACACCTTGACGAGTTTAATATCCATTGTGATCAGAAAGTCTTTTTCAGTCATTCTGATATAATAAAAATCTGTCAGCAATTCAGTATCTTCCTGCGTTAACAACAAATCTTCAACGGCATAAGCCGCTTCTTTTAATTTGCCCTGCAACCCGGATGAATCATTCAGCCCGATCTTCTTATATATTTCAACAATTTTATTAAAGTTCTCTCCAGATTGGTTGATAAGCAATATCAATTCTTTGAGCTTATTCTGATCGATGTTGAATTCCACCAGGAATTGGTCCAACATGCTCAGATGGGTCTTAAGTACAGAAAGATGGTTATTAAAATCATCATGGTATTTCAGATCTTTCAGCATGATAAAATCTTTCTCACTCTTTCTCAAAAGCAGGATGTCGACTCTGATTTTGTTCAGTAGGTGAATCCCCTGTCGCATTCTTTCTGATGATGAATCTGAATATCTAAGCAATCCCAACATTAAGAGCATTGCCAATACAGTAATGACTGCCAGAATGGTCAGTTTACCCTTAATTGTTCTTATTTTCGCCATTTTGAACTCCGGATGATGATCCTAGAAATCGAGACGATGAAATTGAGTATCTATCACGCCTGGGAAGAACGCTGTCATACTAACTCTGCCAGTTCTCCAACAGAGGCGCCGGATTATAAAAATCGTTCAGCCAATCAGGAGAGTTCTTCTTTTTTTCGTTCAATGTCTTCAGGATATTCTCGATCCCGTAATCCCCAACGAATTCGAAAACTCCTTTCGGCCAACCAAACGCAAGTCTGAAAGACTTATTCACATCCTCTACCGTTCCGATACTATGATTCACACACCACGCTGCCACATTCACGGCAGGGGCCATAAGTTGCAGCGGGTCTACTTTACCAACCAGATCTTTTGAAATATCCGGTTTGACATATTTCCCACCGGGATAGGTATAAAATCCTTTGCCTGTCTTGACACCACTCAGTCCGTTTTCGCTCATAGGGCGCCACAATTCGTCAGCAAGGCGACTATACGCTTCCAAAAGCGGAGGCCATGGCTCGAATTCCGGAAATGTTTTCACGATCTGTTTAACCGACTCCAATCCCTTAGAACGGATATCGACAGCACCTGTAAAATCAAAAATTTCGAATTCACCCATGGGCAATCCAAGGGTATGCTTTGCGATGGCATCCAGTTCCCTGTGATTGGCATCTTTTCTCAAGTACATCAGGTTGTTTTCAATGGACCAGCCAGCCCTTGCCCTGGCAGCAAGGAAGTACCAGACATCTTTCTGAGCGAGGACAGGATCTTTTTTATATAATTGGCACAGATCGAGAACACCTTGCACCGTCTCACTGTCGGTGTACCTGCTCTTGATGACTTCGATCAATTTCATAATCTGCGGGGGGTTCATCCAGTGCATGCCGATGACCTTTGACTTCCTGTTCGTTGCCTCCGCAATCAACGTGACAGATAATCCGCTGGAATTTGTTGCCAGAATCGCATGTTCCGGTGCATGGGCATCCGCTTCACCTAGAACCTTTTTCTTCAGATTGATGTCTTCAAAAACCGCTTCAATCACGCAATCAACATCTTTTACCCCATCGCGGATGTTCAGTGTGGGATGTATCCTGTTCAGAATCTGTTTGGGTTCCTCTTTAATTCTCTCCTTTGCCCAGAGTTTATCCAGGCTCTGCTCAATTTTCTGCATGGCCATTGCCAGGACGTCATCTTTCAAATCGATCAGATACACTTCCTGACCGGCAGTGGCAGCGACCTGGGAAATCCCATAGCCCATTAAACCACCCCCGATGACTGCTATTTTTTGCATAGACACAGTTTTACTCCTCTTAAGTGCTTGGTTATCATTAGTCAATATCCCCTTTAAATCCCCCTTTGAAGGGGGCTAGGGGGATGTTGCCCTATTCTGCTTATTCCCGAAATCATCCAACATCCCCCTGCCCCCCTTCGAAGGGGGAATCTATATAGTCAGGCCGTGGAGAATAGCTTTGCTGTAACGAATCCTTACGTACTATTCTCTTTTGCCAAAGATACCGATTGCCGAAGTAAAGGCCCCCGGCCAACCGCCGATATTGTGTATCAACCCAACCTTTGCATCGCTGACCTGTCTGGGGCCCGCTTGCCCCCGCAGCTGAAGATAAATCTCATAGACCATTCTGAACCCGCTCGCTCCAATGGGATGACCGAAAGACTTAAGGCCGCCGTCCGGATTAACCGGAAGTCCGCCCCCCAATTCGAAAAAACCCTGGTCAATATCCACCATCGCCTTACCTCTCTGGCTGAAGCCGAGATCTTCGTAAGTAAGCAGTTCATTAATCGTAAAGCAGTCATGGACTTCCGCTACATCGACTTGTTCCCGGGGATTTGTGATACCCGCTTCTTCATAAGCGCATTT
>Ga0075122_10002118_pt1 | contig 13352 bp, 19 predicted proteins | sample AntAceMetag02UKB_FD_69790 | JGI IMG/M metagenome (GOLD analysis project Ga0075122, IMG submission 69790) | Saline lake microbial communities from Ace Lake, Antarctica - Antarctic Ace Lake Metagenome 02UKB | ecosystem: Environmental > Aquatic > Non-marine Saline and Alkaline > Saline | place... | reverse complement strand
AGGGGATCATGGGCTTGCTCCTTACAGCATTGAATCCCAGGAGAGGTTCTGGCATCCGACTAACTGGACAGAAGGGACAGGCATAACAGAAAGTACAGGGAGGAAAGTTATGGACACAATCATTGCAAAGATTGCTGCAAATTCAGGAACATTCGAATTACAAGAGGAGGATGATGAGTTTCCATGATTTAGAGGTTGAACATATAGTTTTTGAAGACTCTTTTTTACGGGGTCATATTCCTGGGTGCAAGCGTTTAGTAATGGCTATGGATCGATGTGACACCTCTTGGAATATAGTTTTCCAGATGACTTTATCAGTTATGTGTGTTCTAAACGCTGCGTTATATGGAGTGGATCAAGATAAAACCCGCAGTTTTTTAGAAGGGATGATGGGGTTATGGGTTATGATGACCAACAACTGGACAATTAATATGGGTGGGATCACGAGGAATGAGTTTTCTCACAGGCAATTACAAGTTGAGTCTAAGCTAGTGGACAACATGGGACAGGCATTAGTTAATAAGGTTAACACAGAGAGCCAATTTATTATGGAGTTACTGGGTCAATTTTTAGGGGGATTACCAAATGAATGGGCTTCTCAACTTAAATTAACATCTAATGTTGTATTTTCTTTTACTCATGAGTTACAGTCTGATGATGCTTCTTATTTAGGCAAACTGGTAGTGGAAGAGCAGTACAGGTTAGTAGAAGCGATGGCACAGTCTATTTCGGACGCTTTATCTGACGACACATTTTTAGTCACGGCTACCGAGTGGGTAGGGATAGCAAGAGACATGTTTAACCAGGAGACTTCTATGGGGCAACAGGTTGACAATCAGATGGTCATGTCGTCGATCATTAAAAAAATAGGTTTCCCAATTATGGAGATTTAAGTGAAAAAGTCTACAACAATATTGGTGGACATTCCCGTCCAAGGACGGTGTGTAACCAGGAACGGTGAATCTATAGTATGTCGGATGACTGCTGAAGTTTTGACGACAGAAGAATCATCGGCAGTATCTATCGGATTTGTATCTAACAAGTTACATCGTTCTTTACATGCCGGGGCAACTTTAACTGTGAAAAGTGTAGATGATTTCTGTGAGTCCTGGCTGAAGAGTCGAAGCAAGAAAGGGCATACACTGAATGGGATGCCTGATGTAGGTTTAACTAGAGTGTTGGTTATGCTCAGAGAGGCAGAGGAAATCCTTAAGCGATCCAAAAAAGTTTTATCTACCAAGTAGTGCAAGTGATACTATACACTGAATGTTAGGATAAGTCAAGTGAATAAAAGAGATTTGAAAGAAAGAGATTTAGTTACAGCCACATTACCTATTGGAAGTGTTGATTATCGATCTATCACAGGATCTAATGGGTTTATTATGTCAACTGAAGAGAATAGCAATCCTCAACTCGCAATTATGGGTTTTATCCAGCGTGAGATTGAGAAAGTTGGTGGCAAAGCTTTAATAGAAGCTTGGGATGAGGGTAATGAAGGGGTAAACTGTTGGTGGGTTCCACCCATTCATTTTACCGATCCGATACAGGGCATGTATATTGCTCACATGTTACAGGCTGGATTACTGAAGGATTCTTCTCGAATACTTGCCAACACGGCATATGATGGGCATGGAGCTGAAGTTGCTGATAATCTTATATCAATTAATTCAAGGGGGTTAAACCAATATGTAGTTGAGCGTGACATTCTGGCATTAGCTTTAGCTGTACCTAGATTTGTAGCCGTATGGCTTGCCTGTGCATTAATCATGTTTTCCAATGGCAAGTTTGAAATTGCTGACAAAGCTTTTCAGCATTTATTAGGTATTGATCCGACCAATCAGTTAGGCATAAAATATTTTGCTATTTCGTTAACTGATCGTGATCCACAGCGGGCTGTGAGTTTAGTAGAATCTCTATTAGCATTACTTGCTCAGCAAGGGGAAGCTCCAGGGGCACATACTCGGGTTGCTTATGGGTTCGCTTTAAAATCTGCAAAGATGGTCAAGGAGGCGGGTTTACAGTTTAAGATAGTTTCAGGGAAAGCTATTCCAAAGATGACAATAAAGCAATGGATTGAGTGGGGGTATGCAATCAATGAGAACTTATTAGTTAAGGCTTTAGATCATCCAGAAGGGGAGATAATTATCCGTTGACATGGGGGACAAATTATGTTAAGATATTTTTATGGAAGAGAAAATAGGATGAAAATATTAGTAACTGGTGGAGCTGGCTATATTGGCAGTGTTTGTGTGGCTGAGTTATTGTCTCGTGGACATGAGGTCCTGATATTCGACAATTTACAGAATGGTCACCAAGCAGCAATGGATCCTCGTGCTCAATTTTATATTGGGGATTTACGTGACAAGGATGCTATTAGGTCTGCATGTTTTGATTTTCGTCCGCAGGCGGTAATACATTTTGCTGACTTCGCCTTAGTGGCAGAGTCAGTTTGCAATCCATTGAAGTATTTCTTAAACAATGTAGGTGGGGGGATCAATCTTTTACAAGCGATGAAGGTTGCTAAATGTGATCGAATTGTGTTCAGTTCCTCATGTGCCACATATGGGGTTCCTTTGGATTACAAGATCAGTGAGTGTTGTTCTCAGTATCCTATCAATCCTTATGGAGAGAGCAAGTTGATGTTCGAAAAGATATTAAGTTGGCAATCCAACATCAAGTCGACCTGTTTAAGATATTTCAATGCTGCTGGAGCTTGGAAAGGTTTAGGGGAGGACCATCAGCCTGAGACGCACTTAATTCCTAACATTATAAAGGTGGCATTAAGTCAGAAGAAATACGTTGAGATTTATGGGACTAATTACGACACTCCTGATGGGACTTGTATTAGGGACTATATCCATGTATATGATTTAGCTCTAGCCCATGCATTGGTTATTGAAAAGGAGGTTATCGGAGAGTTTAACCTAGGGACAGGCATTGGGTGCAGTGTTATGGATGTTATTCGTGCGGTCAGGGCCCACACTAAGCTTGAGATACCGGTAAAGGAGATGCCAGCTCGTGAAGGGGATACTGACAGATTGGTTGCTGATGCATCTTTGGCAGAGCAGCGTTTTGGATGGAAGCCAGCACATTCGACGATCGATCAGATTGTAAAGGATGCTTGGTTCTGGCATTTGGGACATCCTAAAGGTTATCAGAAAAATTAATCAAAAAAAAGTGGTTGACTCCTTCACCATGATGTGCTAGTATATATCCTTATTCAAAGACCAAGTGGCTTTGTACAACAAAATGGAGAATCAAAATGAAGAAACATGCAGAAATCACTCGTGAATCTGTCCTTCAGGCAATTACTGTTGGAGCAAAATCCATTTCGGCTATTGCGATGTCGCATGGATATGCGAAGCCCGTTTCGGGCAGCGTGACGAAGAAGATTCGCACGATTGTTCCTGATGTTGCTGAACTTCTGACTGGCAAGTCGGACGCGAAACCTGTCGCGGAGAAGGCTTCTGAGGTTGTCAAGGTTGCCAAGGTTGCCAAACAGGACATCATTGTCTGCGGCACATTTCGCAAGTGCCCCTACGGTGGCAAGCTGTATGGTCGTGTTTTCAAAGCGGCAGTAGACGCTGGTCGTACAGAGTTTCGTCCTTTTGTCAAGATTGCTGCTGTAGATCTGGAACTGACGGAAAAGCAAGTATTCGTTGCGGCGAATGTGATGCGTATCCCTCGCCATCAATCCAATGGCAATCGTTCGAAGGACATTGCTAACGAGCGTGGCTTCATGCACCTTGTGGCAATCGAGCAGGTCGAGCAGGTCGAGCAGGTCGAGCAGGTCGAGCAGATCGAGAAGGTCGAGAAGTCCGAAAAGATCGCAGGCTGAAAAACCCCAAGCCACCTCCGAGAGGAGTCCTATCAAGTGGCAAGGTCAGTATGATAGTAGCTGACCAAATTTTGCAAAAGATGAACCTGAAGAAGGCATGCAGAAGGTTGTGACCTACGAGGACTAGACGTAATGTGGTGTATCTACTGAATGATGAAGGAGTTAGTATGAGCGATAAAGTTATTTGTAATAAGGTAGACAATTGTCATACATCATGTATATGTCATCATGGTGTCCCACATATATGGAATCATCACTGCAACGAAGCGTGTGAACTTGATCCTAAAGCAAGATGTGTCGCAATTATTCCTATAGGGAAGAAACCATCGATGAATCCAGCGGCACAAGTAAGTAAAAGATGTCCAGTATCACCAGACGGCAATCATCGCTTTATACCAGTGTTGATTGAAAGCATTCCTCCTACCATAGAGGTCCTGCAAGAACTCAATAAATCAGCATCTTTTTGGGTTATGAAAACACTTATAGATATATCAACTGGATATCGTTACGCAGTAGTTTGTCAAGCCTGTGGGATGCACGTCGCTACATATACGGAATAGTATGATCGATTGAGGTCAGCGTAGCATTATTACGCTTACGCTGGATTGTCTGGTTGGTTTTCCCCATCCAAGACGGGAAGGTAAAGATGAGCAACAAGGATATAATCACATTGGGCGACATCTCTGTTCTGAAAAACGAGATTGCAAAACTGAAAACGATTGGCGAATAGAAGGTGTGTCAAAGCATGTTCTCTCTGACTCCGTTGAATGCGGAACAAGGCAAACCAGGCTATGTTGGTGTGTGGCAGCGGGCGACGCTTCCTGTTTTGCCAAATGCAAATACCCCTACAGGCAGATCAGAACATACGCTTTACGGTAAGGATTAATATGGGTCAAATCACATATCTAAAACTAGACACAGTGATCCAAGTTTCAGGATGGGCATCTGATCCTATTGTGATGACGGAAAATTCCGCAAGGAAGTCTTTAGAAAGGGTTCGCTCTAGACGTGATCAGTATACACCCGAAGACTATAAACACCGATTGGCTATGCCAATAGGGGTGATGAGGTTAATGGGATGGGTTATCCCAGTTGATCCTAATGACCCAGTGAGTAAGTTGGCTGTTGACCCAGTTATTCCACCGACATCGCAGTCTCTGACGGCTCAGATTGTTAACAAAACCACTCCAGATAAGCCAATGGTTGATGTATTACCAGCAGAACAACCAGATGACACAACGGATGTCAATTCTTCAGTCTCTCCTGCAGATTTACCGATCGCCCCACCGATCGCCCCACCGATCGCCCCACTGATCGCCCCACTGATCGCCCCACCGATCGCCCCACCGATTGCTCCGCTTTCTGCATATATATCAGTGCCACTGTTACAGAATAGCATGCTCTCTGGGAAGAACTGGGCAGACCGCATGGAAGAGGGGGAAGAGCTTCTAGCTACTCCAGTACATCCAGACCCTCATTAATTTACTTTTACACTTGACAATCCGGTATCTATTTGGTATGTTATTGCTTTCAAGAACAAATATCAAATAGGAGAAACAATGAGCTTTATCTTTTCCAAAACTGCGATAAGCATTGGTCGCGATGTTACCGACAAGAGGGTTCCCAAAGAATCTACTTTGGTTTACAGGGTCCTTAAAGCACTCAACTCTGGATTGGCTGTAAAGGAATGGGTACGTTATTATCCTGATCGCCATGGTTTGACCGCTTGCAAATTAGGGATTAAGAATGTCAAGACCAATGAAGTCTATTGGCATGAGAGATATGCTGTCGAAATGGCTCACGAAGAGTATAACAAAAAAAGTGTTGTTTCTTTCTGTAAAGCATAATTTTCCACTTGACATTGATAAACCATTTTGATATGTTGTTCTAATCACAGAACAAAAGGAGAGAATTATGGCTACAGAAAAACGGACAATCAAAGCACATCCCAAGCTGATTTTTGATGTAATTACAAGGCAAGCAGGAACTCTTGGTAAAGCGATTCTCGAAGGTATTATGAATTCGGCTGATGCCCGAGCGACTTTCTGTGAAGTCACAATTGACGAGAATCATATTACCATCCGTGACGATGGTTCTGGCATTGCCAGCAAGCAAGACATTGAAGATTTTTTCGAGACCTTGGGCACTCCGCATGATAAATCAGAGAAGAAGGTTTACGGCACCTTCCGTATGGGTCGTGGGCAGATTTTCTCTTTCGGGGATAATGTATGGAGGACTTCTGAATTTCTGATGCATGTCGATGTAATGAACAAGGGGCTGGAGTATGATTTGGAGACTAGCTTGAAGTCTGTCAATGGCTGTCGCATTGATGTCAAACTCTATAAGAAACTCTTGCCGAGTGATCTGTATGATGTTATTCGTGATGTCAAAAAGATGGCAAAGTATGTTCCTTTAGTTTTGAAGGTAAACGGGGAAGTTGCTTCTATTGACCCTACTACTGAGAAATGGGATCATGTTACAGATGAAGCTTATATTCGTTTGACATCGTCGGCTAGTCTTGCTGTGTATAACCTTGGTGTATGGGTTAGGGATTTTGGCAATTACCAGTTTGGCTGTGGGGGAGTAGTCGTTTCCAAAGAGCAACTTCGTTTGAATTTTGCTCGTAATGATATTATGAGTTCAGATTGTTCTGTCTGGAAAAAAGTCAAAAAGTTTGTTGATCAGAAAGCAACTACCAAAAACAAGAACAAGCCTATTCTGGATGATGGTGAGCGTCAGCGTCTTGCCTCACAGATTATGTCAGGAGAGATTAGCGGGGAATCTGCTGCTGTCTTGAAGGTATTTACCGATGTAAGCGGCAAACATATTTCTGCTAGACAGATTTGTCGTTGTTCTTTCTCCACGAAAATTACGCATGCTCCCAAAGGAGATATGCGGGGTGACAAACTAATGCAGCAAAAGATGATGTTTGTCTTTGCTGACGAAACATTAGAGCGTTTTGAGGTAAATATTGACGGCATCATTAAGATTCTTCAGCAAAAGTGTAACCACCTGTATTACTCTCCGAAGATTGTCCCTTTCGAGGCTGCAACTAGTGGGATGGATGTAAACCATTTAATTTTGGATAGTTCACAATGGACTCCTAAAGAAAAGCTGATACTGCATATCTTTGATCGTTGTGCTAGTGAACTGTTACAAGGGTTCATTTATATGAGGGGGGATGGGCAATCGAGGAACTCCAAAACTCGGCAATCTTTAGTAGGGTCTTCGGAAGCTGCTTTAGCATGGACAAATGGATGCTCGTATATTTGTTTTTCAAGGTATTTTCTTAGTGGTGTTGAGTTAAACTTTCAAGGCATGATGTTTTTGTTTACCATAGGTTTACATGAGTATTGTCATGATGAAACTGATTCTGGTACTCATGTCCATTCGCTTGAATTTTACCAACAGTTTCATGATGCTAATATTGGTATTCGTTTGGCTACAAGTGCAGCTATGGGGTTTTTGCCTATGCTGATAGAAAGTCATGGCAAAAAACTAAATAAGTTTACCTTGAGAAGTTTTGACCGTGAAGCAAAAGTTGCGGCTGCTTTGGCAAAGTACCCTAAACTTGTAGAAGATAGACAGGAAGGGGTCACCAAACCGTCAGGGAAGTCGAAAATCGGCATTTCTCTGCCTGTGGCTGCCCAAGTAGCACCCAAGAAGGAAAGGGTTGTATTACCTGATATAGACAAGCTGCAATGTCCTTATAGAATGTCAAGCGATTATGGGGTTCTGTTTATCTTGGGTAACAGTAAGCATTGGACGAAGGATGATCTTCTGGCTACTGCTGCACAAGCTACAGGAAAGGCAGTGGGTTTGGTTTCCAATGACTTGACTGTACTGATGAATCCTAAGCACAAGAGCAATGGTAATCGCAGTAAGGTAGAACGTTTTGAAGATGGGACAATTCAGATTGTTAAGGTAGAGCTAATTGCTGCTTGACAGATGATAACGATGATGGTATAGTCTGCCGTTTGGAAAGCGTATAAAAAAATGCGCAAAGCATCTAACGCATGTGCTCACGCTCCTAGTGGGACAAAGAATGAGCTATTATGAGGTAGCCATGTAGCCTTTTGTTGTGCGGAAAAATTGAAAGGATTGAGATGTTTGAAGAATCAAAAATAGATGTGTTTATGGGCGGAAAGTTCACTTTTGAGAACAAGCCAAGGACTGTAGCCGAATTGAAGATATGGTTTAGTAACTGTATCAAAGAATTAGATGGATGGGGAGATGGGAGTGCCACAATCTCAGAGGTTGCAATAATTAGGAATGAGATTGTTGTGCCATTAGATAAAGGTCTTTATTAATGCACCACAAAGGATAATCAGTATGACCCCGATTAGTTTATACGAAGGCAAAAAGGTTGTTAGGCATACCAGTCGAGAACCCACTCCGTATCTTGCATCATTCGATTATACGCTAAACATAAGGTGCCGTATTCTTAAGGCTCATGGGCATAAACCACAAGCTGTGGATATCGGATGCGGTAATGGGCGGAACGCAAAGTATCTGGAACAGTTAGGCTATGAGGTATTCTCTTTTGACAGGAAGCCTGATTATGGGGTACAGATAGAACTAGGTAAACCACTGCCTATTCTAAAGCATTCTATCCATGTAGTTTTGCTGCAGTATGTGTTAATGCTGTTGGATACTAATACATGCTATAAGGTCATTCAACAAGGTTTCGATATGTGTGCTAATTCGGCTATGTTGGTAGTAGAGGTGGCTGATGTAAAGAATTCGTTATGCCATGGGGATGAGTTAGTTGACCTTATGGATGTCATTGAAGAAATGGCTATGGAACAAGGCTTTGCAACTAACCGTCACGAAAAGTTTAAAATGCTTGCAGTCAAAGCTTGATTCTGCTTGACTTCTGTAGTCAAATTTGGTAAAGTTTATCTAAACAAAGGAGAACTTCATGTCATTACCAAGATACATTTTACGGGCACCCGAACAGGAGAAGAGAATCATGACAGAATTAACTGTAAAGAATGTATCTGAAATCTTTATGGACTGTCTTTTTAAAGATGGTGAAGATACCGCTCAGGGTATCCTTGCTGAAGGTATCTTAATGACATGTGGTTTTCATCCCGAACGTCTTGAGAACCATAAGTGTGAGATTGCTGAAATGCTTTCCTGCTTGCCAGATGATTTCCAGCCAGGCAAGGGCGGTGGGACATCTTTTCTCAACGCTTGTATAACTAAAGATGATAAACAATGGGGCGAGCACACAGATATGGATCAACTATTTACACTTGGGATTGCTACTGGACAAGCTGCATGGCTCTTACCTAGGGACATGTGGAATATTCTGCCAGGGGGAATGCCGTATGTCAGGGTGATTATAAAACAAAAGGAGCATAACATGAAAGCAACAGTACACCACAACTCTCGTCACGCAGACTGTACGATATTACAAAATCAGAGTGACTTGAAACCTTATGAAATCCGAATTGATATTGGAGCAAAAGGGGCAGACATACTACACATATACAAAGGTACTAGGGAGCTTGTTGTTCACAAAGACAATGTCGATATTCGTAATGAAGGGATATTCAAAAAAACGGTACCGTAATCGGGACTATGCTGCTCGTGATTCAGAAGCCATTGTCAAAGGAAGAGGTAGCATAGGGTTATCCACTGAATGTGCTTGTTGGGTGTCCATTTTGGGCACCCCTTTTTGTATAAGCTGTTGACTTTGCTTCACAGCTATGTCATAATATAAACAAATGAAGGAATTATATGTCAGTTAAAAAAGAACAACGTTGCTGTCTCTGTAACACCCCTGCATCAGAGGTCAAATATAAGATGATTGAAGGTATGAAGGGAAGTATTTGCAAGGCATGTAACGACAAGTGTACTGAAATATTTGCTGATCTGAAACCTAGAAGTGGCAAAAAGACTTCTGTAGTTAGTAACGTACCAGCTCCTAAAGAGATCAAAGCATTTTTGGATCAGTATGTTGTGGGGCAGCACAACGCTAAGCGGGTACTGGCAGTGGCTGTGTTTAACCATTACATGAGGCACAGTCAGGGGGGACTGCTTGCAGATAATCACCCCTTAAAGAATGTTGAGTTAGACAAGAGCAATATCCTTATGACAGGTCCTACTGGCACAGGGAAGACGTTACTTGCCAAAACCTTGGCTAGAATGTTGGGTGTGCCCTTCAGTATCAGTGATTGCACAACCTTAACTGAAGCTGGGTATGTAGGGGATGATTGTGAAAATGTGTTGCTTCGATTATATCAGGCGGCTGAAGGCGATTTAGGTGCGGCTGAAAACGGTATTATCTATTTGGATGAGTTTGATAAGATTGCCAGAAAAGAGTCAGGGACTTCGATTACCAGAGATGTATCTGGAGAGGGTGTACAGCAGGCATTATTGAAGATTATTGAAGGTACGGTGTCTAGTGTTGCTCTCAGTGGGGGTCGCAAACATCCTCAAGCTGAAACGATAAAAATTAACACCAGTAAAATCCTGTTTATTTGTGGTGGTGCTTTTGTAGGATTGGACGACATTATTAAGCGTCGGATGAAAGGGAAGAACACATTAGGTTTCCATGCAGTGGTAGGGGACGACAAGATTGACAAGGTACAGCCATACGACTTGGTTCAGTTCGGTCTGATCCCTGAGATGGTGGGTCGATTACCAGTGGTAACTACTTTAGAGGAACTGTCGGAAACAGATATGGTGCACATTCTGACCCAGCCCAAGAGTGCCCTAGTTAAGCAATACCAGAAAATGATGGCATTCAGCAAATCCATACTAGAGGTTGATGACGATGCTCTATTAGAAATGGCAAAGATGGCAGTGGAAAAGAAGACTGGAGCTAGGGGGTTACGGTCCGTTTTCGAAGACATCATGCTTCCTGTCATGTTTGATCTGAAATCTGGAACCACTGTTAAGATTACAAAAGACATTGTTATTGCTACTGGGAATTGTCCTCAAGCTGCATAATTATACTTGACTTCTGTTAGATTGTTTGCTATAGTTGCGGACATCAACAGGAGATAAGGTGTGATAATCACAATCACTCGTGTTTGGTATAGTGTCGAAATTAAAGGAAGGTTAATATGGGAAAATTTATCTGTGAGGAATGTGGTCTGGTATACACATTGGATGACGGAATTGCCACTCATGACTGTGAGGAATCGCCTGACGGAATGGATCATGACATTGATGCAGGACATGTCCCTTATGGGAAAATCCCTGCAGAATATATGGTTAAAATTCAATCTACCAAACCAACTTTGCAACGATGGGTAGTCTGTGCGGCTATTAAGAGTCCGAATGGAGGGGTTATATGTAGCCCTCGTCATTATGATGCGGTCATGCGTGCGCAGATGAACAATACGCATTCAGACAATCTAGAGTGGGATGATCAAGGGAAAATTATTCAAGGGTTCGTAGACCAACGGGGAGTGTTTATGGATCGAGACACCGCTTTGCAGGTGGCTGAAGACGCTGGACAAATCGTTCGTCGATGTGAGGGAGATGATCGCAGGCTGTATAGCGTGGATCTGTATTAAGTATCCGCTGAATACCTGTCAGCATGTATATTTTCCCACTGAATGGTAGCTTATGCTTGACATCAGTAAGTTTTTATGCTACATTATCTACATCAAAGGAGAATCAGATTATGAAAACAGAAACCTCAAGTGATAATTCAAAATGTCAGAACTGCGGCAAGGTCTATCCGGACAATCATTTGGGAATTATTGCAGATTTAGGGCAGAGAGTATCATCAGGTGAACCAATGCCATCGGGTGAGTGCCCTAATTGTGGAGCTCTTTGTCAGCCAGTAGTACCTCCCAAGATTCGATATATCAGCGAGGAAAAATGAAGAAAAGATTACAAGCCTGAGTTAAACCACATTGACCGCAACGCATGCTTAGAAGGGACAATGTTTGAGACTTACGGGGTAGAGCTGACATATGTAGAGCAGATGAACGACACTGAACCTAATCGGGTATGGACTTACGTAGAAGGTGACCATGAATCTTTTCCCATTATCAGTGGTATGCACTTTGTGAACCGTATCGGTTACTTGATTACGGGAGAACCTTTCCACACTCCAATCGTAGTTGATATCGAATTATATTGACAGTTAGAGTGTGATTTGCTATAGTAGGCAAATCAAAGGAGAATCAGAATGACTAAACAAGAATTTGAAGCTAAAAAATGTTTGAAGAAAAATCTGGAACAACAGGACATAGCAGCCGTTAAGCAAAACGGAGATGCCATTGAGTATATCAAAAACCCATCAGAGAAGGCTCAATTAGCAGCCGTTAAGGAAAACGGATATGACATCCAGTATATCAAGAGCCCATCAGAGAAGGTTCAATTAGCAGCCGTTGAGCAAAACGGATATGCCATCCAGCATATCAAAAACCCATCAGAGAAGGTGAAATTAGCAGCCGTTAAGGAAAACGGATGTGTCATCAGTTACATCAATAACCCATCAGAGAAGGCTCAATTAGCAGCCGTTAAGCAACACGGATATGCCATCCAGCATATCAATAGCCCATCAGAGAAGGTTCAATTAGCAGTCGTTGAGGGAAACGGACGTTTCATCAAGTATATCCAGAAACCATCAGAATCGGTGCAGTTGGCAGCCGTTAAGGAAAACGGATGTGTCATCAGTTACATCAATAACCCATCAGAAAAGGTAATGGAGGCTTCAGTCGATCAGAATCCGAATGCTTATAAGCACTTCAAAGATGAATGGTTTGATAAAGCATAGTTAATATTCTGCTTGACAGTTAGAGTGTGATTTGCTATAGTAGGCAAATCAAAGGAGAATCAGAATAACTAAACAAGAATTTGAAGCTCTTCTTAAGGAATTGCCAGCAAAGGAAAGAGATGATAACTGATAGGTTAAAGTTAGCCTTGACTGACTATTTGATTTATGATACAACACAAACAATAAAAGGAGAATTATGAAGACTAAGTGTACGGGATGTGGCAGGCTAGTAGGGGTCAAAAAAGGGGTTATCTCAAAGCATCGAACAGGCAGGTCAAAGCCTAAGCCTGGTCATGTAAAATCTGTGTGCGAGCTGAGTGGGAGCATCATTCATAGCAAAAGCGTCCATACTAAGTATGATGTGGCTGTTCCTGTGATGAGTCGCAAGGAGATTCGGGCAATCAAATTTGCTCATCCCAATTTGGAAACATAGTTTTCCAAAGTGATTGACAAAGCATCAGAATCTGTAGTGACCATAGGAGCATACTAATGATAACTGAGAGTATACTATTTAAAGTTCCAACCGAGTATGGATATATCATAGGTCGCAATGGAGGTTTTGATATCCCATCAGTTGAGATTATGACCGTCGCAAATGAACAAGTCAACATTGCTGGTGTTGGCAAAAAAGGTAAAACCATTAACGGTGGCTTATGGGTCAGTCTAAAGGCGATGGACACGATTGCTAAACAATGGCTTGCCGCTCGTGCGATACAGAAACATGATGAACAAAAATAGGACAAGGAGATAGTACTTTCTCTAACAGAC
>Ga0075122_10002117_pt1 | contig 13358 bp, 10 predicted proteins | sample AntAceMetag02UKB_FD_69790 | JGI IMG/M metagenome (GOLD analysis project Ga0075122, IMG submission 69790) | Saline lake microbial communities from Ace Lake, Antarctica - Antarctic Ace Lake Metagenome 02UKB | ecosystem: Environmental > Aquatic > Non-marine Saline and Alkaline > Saline | place... | reverse complement strand
ACCAATTTGTGAAAAATGTGCTAACATGGCATCAAGTTGTATAAATTCATTTGAACCTTCAACTAAACGAAACTCATATTCACCACAGGTTTTAATTAATTCAACTTTAGCTTTTTCCTCAATTGAATCCATTTTCCAAATTTGTTTTTGAATTTGTGAAACGATATCCATACCAGACAAACCATGTTTTACTATAATATCAAACAACTTATTTTTAGCTTCAATAAATTTTCCAGTTATTGCTAAATCAACAACTATTGCGACCTCTTGAGGTTCCGCAAAAGAAACAACTTGTTCTACAACATCTAAATTAATCTCTTTAGTTATAGCCGAACATGCTTGTAATAAATTCTCGGCTTTACGACAATCCCCTTCACTTGCTTGGTAAATAAAATTCAAAGCGCCTGCATTAATTTGTAAACCTTCTCGTTCAGCAATATTGGCTAAAATACTTATAAGAATATCTTGTGGCAAAGGTTTAAATCTAAAAACAGCACATCTACTTTGAATTGGACTTAATATTTTACTACTATAATTACAGCTTAAAATAAATCTCGTACTCTGTGCATAATCTTCCATCGTTCTTCTCAAAGCATGTTGAGCATCTTTAGTTAACGCATCTGCTTCATCTAAATAAATAATTTTAAATGGAACATCTTGAATTGACTTTGAACGAGCAAAATTTTTTATTTTAGTTCTAACAATATCAATACCTCGTTCATCAGAAGCATTTAATTCAAGAACGCAATCGCGCCAAGATTCTCCAAACAAATCACGAACCATTGCAATGGCTGACGCAGTTTTACCCACACCAGCAGGACCTGCAAAAAGCAGATGCGGCATATTTCGCGAAATAACAAATGCTTTTAATCTGGAGGTAACGGATTCCTGTCCGCGGACACTTGAAAGAGTTTTTGGACGATACTTTTCAGTCCAGATTTCTAATACCATACTGTTTAATCAGATATACATTTTATAAAGAATTGTTTGGTTCGCTAATCTTTTGGTTTTATTAAAAACAAACTAATGAATATCAGACTAAATAATCCTCCAGCAATTAACATTGACTGTCTAATACTCCAAACATCAACAAGATATCCTAAGATAGGTAATACAATCAAACCAGTACTTCGCGAAACAAAATTACTCATAGATAAAACTGTGGCACGATTAGAATAATCTAGATGATCATTAATATATGAAGAAATAATTGGTGTCTGAATCCCCCGAGATATTTGTTGAAACCAAATAGCAGATAATGCTACAATTGCATACATTTTACCCATTACAAAAAATGACAAAATAGGTAAAGCTGCCATAAAAACCAATGAAATATCTTCACCAAACATGTCTTCGATTTTAACGGCTAATTTGGATGCAATTGCTGCTACCAAATTTATACTTGCAAAGAAAATTCCAAAATATATGACATTTAAATTAACTACTTTCATATATGGTTGATAATACCAAAAACCCGCAATACCCATTAGAGTCAACATACCTGTAAACAAAGTTAGCCATCGAACTCGTTTATGTGTAAATGTAAATTTAATATTTTTAGATATTTGATTAATATATGAATTAACAGAAAAACCTTTACGTTTGAAAGGTGGCTCAGTAAATGAAAACATTGATATAAAAATTAAAATACTTGCAAAAGCCGCTATTTTCAAAGGAAAATCAAGAGAGATTGTTGCTAAAAAACCACCAATTATTGTTAATACTGAAGCAACTATCAATGCAAATGCATATACATTACTTAGTATTTTTTTATAATCATGGGTTCGTTTTAATTTTTTCAAAGTATCGTATAAAAATGCATTATCTGTACCTGAGAGTAAGGCACTACCAAAAGCAAACATTGATTCGGCTAATAAAAATCCATAAAAATCTCTAGCAAAAAATGCATAAGTAAAAAGTCCAAGAGTATATGTAAATTTAGCTACAATAATGGTATTTTTCCTTCCTAATAAATCTGAAATAGCACCCGTAGGTATTTCAAGAACTGCTAATAATATGCCAAAAATAGCTTGAAGCGCAAAAACTTCAGTAATTGTAAGTCCTTTGCTTAAAAAATATAACGTTATAATTGGCACAGCCAAATTGATAATTTGAATTTTAGTTAAATAAAACTTCCATAGATTGCTTTCTAGTTGCTTTTTTGTAACAGTCATTAAACACATTTGTTTTGTTAAATAAATAGATTATGGCGCCGGTACTTTTTTAAATCAAACTTTATACATAAAATATGGCAAAAGGTGAGTGCCCCATTACATTATAAAATATATACAACTAGTCACCAAAGCGTTTTAAATTCTAGGAGGGTTGTTTTTTAATGGCTTTATATACTCCTCAAAATTTCGAAAGAGACATAATTGAATTTTGGGAAAAAAACAAAACATTTGACAAACTCCGCAAGAAAAATGCCAAAGGTCCTCGTTTTTCTTTTGTAGATGGTCCAATTACTGCAAACAATCCGATGGGTGTACATCATGCCTGGGGTAGAACCTTAAAAGATTTATATCAAAGATATAAAGCAATGCAAGGCTATCATCAAAGATATCAAAATGGTTTTGATTGTCAAGGATTGTGGGTTGAACATGAAGTTGAGAAAGAAAAAGGATTCAAATCAAGAGAAGATATTGAAAAATTTGGTATTAAGAATTTTGTAGAAGCATGCAGAACAAGAGTTGAAAAATTTTCAAAACGAATGATTCAACAATCGATCAGACTTGGTCAATGGATGGATTGGGATAATTCATACTACACTATGTCTGATAAATCAAATGAATATAAATGGATGTTTCTAAAAGAATGTTTTAATCGCGGTTGGCTTTACAAAGGTGTTGATGTTGTTCCATGGTGTCCTCGATGTGCCAATGCTGAATCAAAACATGCGATTGCCACAGAAGGTTACGAAGATAGAGAAGACACAGTCGTTTTCATGCAATTCCCCGTCAAAGGAAAGAAAAATGAATTTTTTGTTGTATGGACAACAACGCCATGGACCGTTCCTGCAGATGTTGCACTTGCAGTTAATCCAAATATTTATTATGTTCAAGCAAAAGTCAAAGACAAAATATACATACTTGCTGAAAGTTTAGTTGAACCAGTTCTTGGTAAAAAATATGAAATACTAAACAAATTCTTAGGTTCGGACTTAGTCGGACAATCTTATGATATGCCTTATGCAAATTTACCTGCACAGAAAAGTAGCATAATGAGTGGTGCTAAATCAGAAGATGATGTCGGAGAAGCACCACATATTGTTGTTGAATGGACTGACGTATCTGAAGAAGAAGGTACTGGAATTGTGCATATTGCGCCAGGTTGTGGTCCCGAAGATTATGCACTCGGAAAACTTGAGAGACTACCTGCACCCTCACCCTTAAACAAAGATGGAAAATATTCAAAAGGATATGGTTGGTTAACTGGAAAAAGTTCAGCTGAAATGAATGAACAAGTTGTTAAGGATTTAGAAAAAAGAGGATTCTTATATAAAACTACAAAGTATAGTCATAGATATCCTCACTGCACACGTTGCAGAACACCCTTAGTATTTAGATTAGTTCCTGAATGGTATATTGCAATGGAACAAATACGACCAAAATTAATTTCTGAAAATAAAAAAATTAATTGGGTACCTGAACGCGGTCAGAAATACGAAGACAATTGGCTTAAAAATATGAGTGATTGGTTAATTTCTAGAAAAAGATATTGGGGTTTACCCCTTCCAATATGGGAATGTGATTGCGGTCATGTTGAAGTCATTGGAAGTAAAGCTGAATTAAAAAAGAAAGCAGTTTCAGGTTATGCGCAGTTAAAAGAATTACATAGACCTTGGGTAGATAATGTTAAAGTAAAATGTCCTGCATGTGGAAAACCAATTAAACGCGTTGTAGATACTGGCGATGTTTGGCTTGATGCAGGGATGGTTCCATTTTTTACATTAGATTGGCTAACTAACAAAAAGAAGTTTAATGAATGGTATCCTGCTGACTTTGTAACTGAATGTGGGCCTGGTCAATATCGTTGTTGGTTTTATGCCATGATTTTACATGGTGTTGCATTAACCGGTACTAAACCTTTCAAACATGTATTAACAAATGAAACTGTTAAAGATGAAACAGGTAGAGAAATGCACAAAAGTTGGGGTAATGCTATTTGGTTTGATGAAGCCGCAGATAAAGCCGGAGCAGATACTATGCGTTGGCTTTATTCAACAAATGATGTTTCAAAAGATGTATTCTTTGGTTACAACACTTTAACTGAAAAACAAAAAATCCTTAATGTTTTATGGAATTTCTCAAATTATCTTGAACTTAACTTAAAGAAAAAACCTACTAAACCCACCAAACTTTGTCCAAAAAGTAAATGGTTATTATCAAAAATAGAATCATTAAAATATACTGTAACAAATGAGTTAGACAATTTAAACAACTTTGTTGCAGCTCAAGCAATTGAAAACTTTTTCTTAAATGACTTATCTCGAACTTATGGTCAAATGATTCGTGATGACATCAATAGTAATGAAGTTCAATACGTTGCATATAATGCAATTCTTGATACACTAAAATTACTTGCACCATTTATCCCATTTACTGCTGAAAAATTATATCAAGATATTTTTAAGAAATATGAAAAAACAGAATCAATTCATCTTTTTAATTGGCCAAAAGTAAATTCAAAAATAATCGACAAAAAATTAGAACAAGAATTTGAAATTGTAAACAAAACAATTTCATTAATACTTTCTGCAAGAGAAAAAGCAAATAGAGGTGTTCGTTGGCCCATAAAAGAAGTAATTGTAACTTATCAATCAAAAAATGTAAAAGATGCTGTACTAAAACATGAACATTTAATAAAACAACTAACTAATGTTTTACTTATTCAAACTCAAACAAAATTAAAAGATGTTAATTATAAAATTAAATTAAACTTTACACAAGCTGGACCAAAATTTGGAAGTAAAATTAAAAAAATTGTAAGTTATTTATCACAAACTGATCCAGAAATAATTGTAAAACACTTTAATAAAAAATCAAAATATTTAGCAAAAATAGATAAATCTGAATCTGTAGAATTAACAAAAGAAGATATTTTAATTGAAGAAAAATTGCCCGAAGGTAAAATCGGTGCTAAAGAAAAAGATCTTGCAATATATTTAGATTTAGAAGAAACAACACAAATGATTGCTCAAGGATTTATGAGAGAAATTGCACGAAAAGTACAATCATTGAGAAAAACTGCTGGGTTAAAAAAACAAGATAAAATCAATTTAGAAATATCTGCACCATTAACAATTCTTAATAATTTAAGAAAAGTTAATGATAATTTAAACAATAAAGTTGGTGCTAAAAAACTTGAGTTTGTAGAAAATATTTCAATGAAGCTAACTGACTCGTTTATTGTCCGCGGAAAGAAAATCGAAATTGGTTTAAAGAAGATTTAAATACTCTGAATCTACCAAAAGTATGAGTCACAAAAAAAGAAGTTTAGTTAAAGCAATTACTTTTCGAATTATAGCAACTATTGCAACAATTATTATTGTGTTGGTTTTGACTGGAAGTCTAGCACTTGCTGGAACAATTGGAGTTGCAGACATACTCGCAAAAACTGCGCTATATTATTTTCATGAAAGAGCTTGGGATAAATCTCCCTGGGGAAAATAAAAAATTACAACCATTTCTTTAGTTTAGAACAGTATAGAAAATCGAGCAAAAACGTGTTGCAACTCGAAAGTGTTCTAAAAGCATTTATAAAGGTTAGTTCTTATACATGGTTGATAAATATGGATACTCCAAAAAAGAAATCTAAGTTTAAGGGTCCTGATGGCAAAGTTTGGTCTGAAACTCAAAATGTTGTTGTTTCCGCAAGTATTGATTCAGATTTACCATTAGAAAGATTAGCAACAAAACTAGACCGCGCAGAATATAACCCTGAACAATTTCCTGGTTTAATTTTCAAAATAGATACTCCAAAAGCGAGTTCATTATTATTTAGTTCAGGTAAAATTATTTGTACTGGAACTAAATCAATAACTGAAGCAAAAAAAGCAATTAAATGTATTATTGAAGAACTTCAAAAAGTTGGTATTGAAGTTACAAAAGCAAAAGATATTGAAGTTCAAAATATGGTTGCTTCAGGTTCTGTTGGTGGAAAACTAAATTTAAATGAAATTGTATTTAAATTTGACAACACAGAATATGAACCAGAACAATTTCCAGGTTTAGTTTACAAATTAATTGGACAGCCCGTTTTAGCAAACATTACATTTTTACTTTTCGGAACAGGTAAAATTGTTATAACTGGAGCAAAAAGCGAGCAAGAAATTAAAGATTCAGTTTTACTTCTAAGAAAGCAACTAATTGCTGAAGAAGAGCTAGATCCCGCAAGTAGCCCACTTAAGAAATAATTTTTATTAATTATTTCTTCTTTTACTTTTTTACTATATAAATTCTTTAATTAGCAAGTTTATACCTCAATCTATGGCTGACAATATCGAGCAGAATCTTACAGAAAAATTTAGAATATTCATTGAAAGATATTATTATAATAACTTAATGAAAACTGCAAAAAAAGGTTCTCTTAGTTTAAAAGTTGACTTCTCAGATATTGCTAAATTTGATTTAGATATTGCAGATGAATTGTTAAGTCGACCTCGGGAAATTTTAGAATATTTTGAAGCTGCGATTAAAGAATTTGATTTACCTAAAACTTTTGATGATATACATCCACGAGTTAGAATAATAAATCTACCAAAAAGTCAGCATCTTAAAATTAGAAATATACGAAGCGACCATTTGGGTCGATTAATTTGTATTAATGGTATCATCAGACAAGCGTCGGATGTTAGACCAAAAATGACTCGTGCATATTTTGTGTGTCCTGCATGCAATCAAACAATAATTGTCGAACAAAACACTCCGAAATTTCAAGAACCACGCAAATGTCCTAGTTGCGGAAAAACAGGCCGATTTACATTAAAAGATAAAAAACTCGTTGATATGCAAAGATTAATGATCGAAGAATCTCCTGAAAGTTTGTCTGGTGGCGAACAAGCAAAAAGAATTGCGGTTTTTGTTTCCGAAGATTTATTAGATCCCAAATTAGAACGAAAAAGATATCCTGGAAATCGAATACTGATAAATGGAATTATTCGAGAAGTTCCAGTTCCATTGCCAACTGGCGGGCAATCAACTAAATTTGATTTAATTGTTGATGCAAACTTATTAGATACAATTGAAGAAGAATATGAAGATTTAGAAATTTCTGAAGACGATGAAAAAGTTATCAAAGAATTATCAAAAGACAAAAATATTTTCAAAAAAATGGTTGGCTCAATTGCACCAACAATCATGGGTCACGAAGAAGTTAAGTTAGCAATTATGTTACAGTTATTTGGTGGTTCTAAAAAAGAAAGAGCAGATGGAACGCGTATGCGGGGAGATATACACTTATTTTTAGTTGGAGATCCGGGAGCAGGTAAATCTGAAATTTTAAACTACACTGCAAAGCTAGCTCCAAAAGCTCGATATGTTTCTGGAAAAGGTGCATCTGGAGCAGGATTAACTGCATCGGTTGTTAAAGATGAATTTATGCGAGGTTGGGCTCTTGAAGCGGGCGCTCTTGTATTAGCTAACAAAGGTCTGTGTTGTTTAGATGAAATGGATAAAATGAGTAAAGAAGACCGAAGTGCAATGCACGAGGCACTTGAACAACAAAAGATTTCAATTTCTAAAGCGAATATTCAAGCAACTCTTAAAGCTGAAACATCTGTACTTGCTGCAGCAAATCCAAAATTTGGGCGGTTCGATCCGTATTCACCAATCAGTCAACAAATAGATATTCCTTCAACACTAATTAGTCGATTTGATTTAATTTTTGCAATAAGAGATATTCCTGATGTTAAAAAAGATACAAAAATTGCAAGACATATTCTTGAACTTCAAAGAGATATTAATGCAGTAAAACCTGATATTGAACGAGAAATTCTAAGAAAATATATTGCATATGCAAAGCAGCATGTTTATCCTATTTTAACAAAAGAAGCACAAGAAGAGATTGTTAAATTTTATATTAGCTTACGAAGCAGTGCAGCAACAGATGAAAGCGAAATTAAAACAATTCCAATATCTGCTCGTCAATTACAAGGATTAGTTAGATTATCTGAAGCATCTGCACGAATTCGATTAAGCAATAAAGTTACAAAAAAAGATGCAAAACGAGCTATTGAATTACTTCGTAATTGTATGAAAGCCGTTGGGACTGATCCGGAAACCGGTAAATTTGATATTGATAGACTAAGTAGTGGATTTAGCGCATCTCAACGGTCTAGAATACATATTGTTAAAAGCATCATTGATAAATTAGAAGCAAAGATTGGAAAAGTTATTCCAATTACTGATATAGTCAAAGAATCAATTAGTGAAAGTATACCTGAACAAAAAGCTGAAGAAATAATTCAGAATCTCATTAAGACGGGTGACTTATATTCACCACGACATGGTTTGATTCAAAAAATATAAGGATATAAAATGGCAATACAAAGATCAATCGCGTACAAAGTTTGGATTTCAGATATATTTAGTGGAAACTATGTAAAGCAAGAGGGATTTAATCCAAATTATGTTGAATTAGATGGAAAACAAATTTCTCGCGTAAATGTTCTTGCAACAGTTGTTGGAAAGTTTATGTCAGATGATGGCAATTATGGTGCAGTAACTCTTGATGATGGTACTGATACAATAAGAATCAAGGCATTTGGTCCAGATGTTATACGAATTCAGGAAACAGAAATTGGCAAACTTGTTCGAGCAGTTGGTAAAATAAAAGAATACAATGACGAAAGATATCTTGCGCCAGATTTTGTATCTGAAATTACTGATCCGAACTGGTTAACTGTTTGGAAACTTACGTTAGGTGAACCAAAACCAACAAAAGCACCTAAACCAATTGTTTCTCAGGCAACGCCTGAAGATAGTATTGATATTAAACCAACTACTGAAACAACTCCGACCCAAGAAAATACTGCCATTGAAACCCCAAAAACTGAAGAAAACAATCCAGATTTACCAAATTTACTTGAAATAATCTCTAAATTAGATTCTGGCGAAGGTGCTGAAATTGATTCAGTAATCGCTGAATGCAAATTAAGTGAAGCAGAAGCAAAAATCATAATTGTAGATTTACTAAAACAAGGTGAAATATATGAACCTCGCAAAGGTAAATTAAAAGTACTTTAGTAAGCTTCTTAAAGGCTTTTTTCTACTTTTCTTATGGCTTGGAAACATAAATATGAAGATATGCTAAAAAAAGCATATAAGTTATTACCTGAAGTTAAATCAAGTGGAAGCAGATTCAAAATTCCGCAAGTGCATGGAAGATTACAAGGTAATAGAACAATCATAACAAACTTTAGCCAAATTGCAAATCATTTAAGACGTCCAGAAACGCACTTTCTTAAATTCATGTTACGTGAATTAGCCACAACATGCGAACTTTCAAATGGAGTAGCAACCTTCACAGGTAAATTTGCTCCAACAAGTCTTAACAATAAAATTGAAAAATATGTTAAAGAATTCATTCTTTGTGCGCAATGTGGTAAGCCAGATACTGAATTAGTTAATGAAAAAGACATTACGTTTAAGCGATGTGAAGCTTGTGGTTCCAAAGAATCCATAAGAAATATTAAGTAACTTTTTATAATATAAATCGGTCTAATTGTATGAATTTATCTAAAAAATTAAATATACTTTTTGTATTAATCATCGCGATATCTGTTCTGTCTATATTTAATGATACGAATAGTTACGCAACAAGTACTATTGATAGCGCAATATACACAAGCACAGGTAACCCAGGCGATACCGGCACATTGGTATCATATGATATTTCAGATTTAACTGGAGAAATACAAATTGAATATAAATTTTTATATTTAGCAGAATCCGTTTTCCAACGAGCTAAAATTAAAACAAGGATCGATGGAGTTACTGTAGAGGATCATCTATTTAACTATCCTATATATAATGGGAGCAATTTGCAAAACAGAGACCTATATCGTACAAAACGTATTAATTTAAACCAACTAGGTAACGAATTAGTGTTTAGATTTGTAAATGGTGATGGTCAGGTAGTTATCCGTGATATAAAAATAACGGGAGAATTTATTGAAGATGATACTAATGAAATAATTACTCCGATTGAAAATGATACTGATGAAATAATTATTCCTATTGAAAATGATACTGCTGAAATAATTATTCCTATTGAAAATGATACTGCTGAAATAATTATTCCGATTGAAGATAATACTGATGAAATAGTTATTCCGATTGAAGATAATACTGATGAAATAGTTATTCCGATTGAAGATGATATGGCTGAGCCAGCATGCTTGGATATTTTTATATTAGATGAGTCAATCAGTCAATGCAAAAAAAGAAATACTTGCGAAGAAATTGACCCGAATATAAAACAATTTTATGAAATAGCTAGTTGTCAACTTGAACTCGATTTGGAAAAAAATCAATGTGTAAATATTTTTGGGTCAAATGAAGAATATAATTCTGGTTGGTATTCAATATTTGGATTAAGTGAAAAAGAGGGCAGTTTCAAAATAAAAACTCTTGAAGGTGCATTTTTCCCATCAAATACAAAATTTTTACAAGTATCTTATGATTACAAATATAATTATTGGAAAGATCAAAATCAAGAGCAGATTATAGAAACATATGTAAATGATAACAAAATAAATACTATTTCATTTAATGGTTTTGAAAGAGTTCAAAAAACCAATAAATTTGAAATACCTGTTTCAAATATTAATAATATTGAATTCAAATATATGTATAAATATGGCAATATTATATTAAACAACATAAAAATAATTGCTTGCAAAGAAGAAAGTGAAGTTAAAAGTTTTGGTGCAGATTCAGCTGAAAAACGTTGCGAGGCAATTTGTTTAGAACAACTGTTTATAGAGGGCGCGGATTTAAGTGAAGGTCCGTGTTTATCTGAAAAAGATGGAATTTCATGGAATGAAGAAAACTGGGCATGCGATTTAGTACATTTACCTTTAAAAATATCGGATACTCAAGCAATTAACCAATGTCAAGAGTACCGAAAAGAAAATGTGGAACATATTGTAGAAATTTCACCAAATTGCGAAATAATTAATGTGGATTAAAAATGTTTTATTACAAACTTCATAAAAGCAAATTAGGTTACTTACTGGCTGCGTGCGATAAATCTATTTGCGATAAAAAAATAAACAATAAAAATATTGAATTTCATGTTAATCCGAGATTTTACAAAGATAAAAGCGCAACAGAAGCGCAGATGAAAAAAATGTTTAGTATGGCAAATTCTGCCAACATTATTGGTAAAAAAATTGTACAATTAGCAATGGATCTGGACTTAATTGATAAAGAAATGGTTATAGATATTGGCGGAATACCTCATGCACAAATGATTGTTGCACAAGGTTAATAGCCCTGCCAGGATTCGAACCTAGGTCCCCCGGCCCAGAACCGGAGATGATTGACCACTACACTACAAGGCTATATATTCTTGCCTAAATAAGTATTTATAATGCTTTCTTCTTAAAATGCATATGACCTCAATAGATAAAATGATTAATTCATTTGATAATTTTAATACATTGATTCTTCAGAGTCAAAGCATCACATTGGTGCCATTTCCAGAATGGATGAGTTTAGTGAAACTTGCTAAGTCTTCGGGAGAATATAATGGATTTATCTTAAAGGAAAGCATTTCGAGTCATAGTTTAGAAAACGAAAATCATCGTTCGCTAGGCAGTTTAGAATTATATTTTGGTTCACCTTTAGAACACGCAGTAATTCCTACAGTTAAAAATGAAACAGATTCCATAACTGAATTTGGATTTAAAGAAACATTGCGTTTTGATGGTCGCGGAAGAGATACAGAAGTAATGAGTATTATTTTTGAATTAGCAAGTGCAAAAAGTCTTTATAATGAAGTTACTGAAGAAACTTTGTCAAATCATCTACGTATGAGCATTATCACTGAAAATATATGTATGAAACCATTACAAGAAACACTTGATTTTATTAAGAACTTAAAATATAAAATGGCGAAAACTGAACTTTCTATTGAACCAAATATTAATCTTTATCTAACTGAAAATTTAACAAAAGACAAGTTCGTTCCAACATTAAAGTTTATGATTGATTTTGCAAATAATTATGCCAAACGCGTTGGTGAAACTAGCGAATACTCAGTTCCTCCTCCAATTAAATACATTGGATAATTCAAAGCATTTTTAAATGCACTTTAAAACGTTTCTTTAAGGGCCTATAGTCTAGTGGATAGAACGGTCGGTTGCGGACCGACAGACCGGAGTTCAATTCTTCGTAGGCCCGTTACTAAAACTATTTATTACATTAAACACATCAGCTTTATGCGTAAGTTAATCTTACTAACTATATTTGTTTTATTACTCCCGTTTACTTCAGCAGGCGTAGACCATTTAAATTTACGTACAGGTGATTCAACCGATCATCATGGCTGGAAGGTTGAAATTGTAAATATTTTTGCAGATAGAAGTGCTTTGATTAAAATATATCTTGAACCTGAAGGTAATGGTGAAGTATTTGTTGAAAAATTATATTATCAAATTGGACGCACTTTTGATGGTATTTATGTTGAAATAGCGGACGGTTTTTATGATTATGATGTTGAATCCAGATGGTTAACTCTCTACACTGAAACTGCTTGGCACAATATGTGTAACGAACAGATTGATTGCAATGATGGAAATGAGTGTACAATCAATAAATGCGAGGGTTATCCGTTAAATTGTACTTCAACAACAATAGAAATATGTGAAACAGGGGATGGTTGTTGTGCAGAACTTTGCAATTGGTATTCGGACCAAGATTGTGAACAATTTACGTGCGATGAAGCGAGTGATTGCCGTGACTGGAATGATTCGACTAAAGATACTTGTGAAGATTACGCGTGTGTATTTACTCCAATAACTTGGTGTGAAACTGGAGATACCGTTTGCCCAAATAATTGCACATATACATTTAAATTATCTGAAAATAGAGATAATGATTGTTCAAAAAACAACAAATGTATTGAGCATAGTGATTGTGATGATGATAATAAATATACAACAGATATCTGTTTTTCAGAAATTTCTACAAACCAAAAATCTTGCATATATGTAGAAAATGAGTATAAAGAAGCACCTAAAGACATTGAAGAAAAACCAAATTTAGCATTAAGAAGTATCTCAACAAAAAATTCCATTCAAATTACGAATGATGAGCCTGAAAAAAGTAAAATAATTGTATTAGCTATACTGA
>Ga0075122_10002116_pt1 | contig 13365 bp, 14 predicted proteins | sample AntAceMetag02UKB_FD_69790 | JGI IMG/M metagenome (GOLD analysis project Ga0075122, IMG submission 69790) | Saline lake microbial communities from Ace Lake, Antarctica - Antarctic Ace Lake Metagenome 02UKB | ecosystem: Environmental > Aquatic > Non-marine Saline and Alkaline > Saline | place... | reverse complement strand
TGGATATTGAGTAAAAGTTTTGAGACTCAGAAAAAAGAGTTGTTATTGAGATTGATAGCATATAATATTGATAGAAAAATAATTATTTCTGTAATAGCGTGGAGGGTTTCACCAGAGCCCTAAATTGGGCAAAAAGTTTAATATTTATAAACATGGGGAGCCTAGCTATTTTATTAAAATGGATTTAATTATTGAAAAAAAATTTGAGAATGTTCGACGAAAGGTTTCTGCTAGTGCTTCGGATATGGTTGTTTTTAGTTCTAATGATGATGATTTGAATAGGAGGGTGATGGAAAAGTTAAAAATTGGCATGCTTCTTATTTCTCAATCTGAGAGAAGGGATTTTTCAAAACAGAGAAATTCGGGACTTAATCATGTTTTGGCAAAGATTGCCAAAAAAAATAATATTGAAATTGGAATAAATTTAGATGAGATTGTGGAATCGTCTTCAATTAAGTTGCCGCAAATTTTTTCGAGAGTTGGTCAAAATATAGTTTTATGCAATAAGGCTAAGGTAAAAATGAAGTTTATTTCTATTAAGGGTGTTAATAGTCGGGATGTTCATAGTCTGAAATCATTAGGTTTAGTTCTTGGAATGCCTACGTGGATGGTTAAAGGATTGTAGTTATTCTTTGAAAATAATTCCGCAGTAATTTACGGAAGTGGAGTAATCTTTTGAAATATCTGCTGAAGACAAGAAGGTGGTTTTTTCTATTTTTGGACATGAGAATAATTTTGCTAATTCTATTGCTATTACTATTCCGGCTATGCTGCAAATAGTTGTGTTTTCTGTGGCGTAATCGTAGAAAGATTTTGATTCGGAGTCTATGATAAGTTTTATTGCCTCCATGTCTAGGTGGTAAAGGTTCTCTTTTATGTTTTCGGTGAAGGGTATGAAGTCGTAAATTTCTCCGTAGTGAGAAAAGTCTGAGGACACAATTATTTTTATATTTTTGTTTCGTGATGCGTAATAAATTATTCTTGAAAGTTTCAGTGATTCTTCGAATGATAAGTTTCCGAAGATTATCGGAACAATTTTTGTATTTGGGAAAAGAGTTTGTATAAAAGGAAGTTGTACTTCTAGGCTGTGCTCTTTTTCATGAGCTTTTTCGTTTTCTTCTGCATTTAGTCCAAATACTTTTGATTGAGAGAGAATGTGCGTTGCTAGGTCTAAGTCTATGTTGGTTTTCCCGAGGGGGGTTAAAAAATTTTGAAATGAAAAATTAATTATTGGTTCTTTATTTGCGTGATTTGGGCCTAATAAAATTATTGTGTCGCAGTCCCCTCTTAGTTCCGAATAGGCATCTCCCATGCATTTTCCTCCATATACATATCCGGCATGTGGTACGATTGCTATTTTTGCATTAGAATTTTTATTATTTGACAAAAAGCCCTCTATGTGTTCTTTAAGTTTTTCTGGATCTCCAGAGTAAAACCTATCTGAAGCTATAGGCTTTCGCATAAAATAATGAGGCTTTCTTTCTATATATAGTTTCTTATTTTTTATTTCTTAAAACAAACATTTTTTAAGTTGTATTTAGTTAAATTTTTTATGGAGAAATTGATTGAATCACTTAGTCCTCACGAAAGGCAGATTGTTCCATTTTTGAGAGAGGATGTTTCTACGATTTGTAAAAACACTAATTTAGATAAAGTTTCGGTATTTAGAGCTTTGGAATATTTGGGGAATAAGGGAGTCTTGAAATTAGATATGCAAAAGAAGAAAAGGGTGATACTCGGTGTTAATGGGATTTTGTATAAGAAAAAGGGATTGCCGGAAAGACGATTTTTGAATTTGTTAAATGAAAAGCGAATTATTTCTATTAAAGATGCGCCCAAACTTTCTGGGTTAACTTCTGATGAATTCAAGGCGTCTTTGGGAGCACTAAAAAAGAAGGCAATGATAGAAATGAAGAATGGGAAAATAATTTTAAATGCTAATCCAACAGAAATTGCAAAAAAAAGTTTGGAAGAACTTTTTTTAGAAAAAGTTCCGATTTTGTTTGATGATATTTCTCCTGAGGAAAGTTTTGCGCTGAAGGCTTTGGAAAAGAGAAAGAATATAATTGAAATAGAAGAGAAAAATGATGTAAAGATAATTTTAACTGAGATTGGAGAGAGTTTAATGAAAGAAAAAATAGGGAATGAAAAATTAATTGAGGTTGTTAGCTCAACTCTTCTGAAGAGCGATAAAAACTGGAAGGGCAAGAAGTTTCGACGTTATGATGTGGATTCCCCAGTTCCTGCTATTAGCGGAGGCAAAAGACATTTTGTTAATCAGGCTTTAGATTATGCTCGTGGTGTTTGGACTGATATGGGATTTAAGGAGATGACGGGGGATTTAATTCAGAGCAGTTTTTGGAATTTTGACGCTCTTTTTACTGCGCAAGATCATCCAGTTCGAGAGTTGCAGGATACTTTTTATTTAGGAAAAGAAGTCGATTTACCAGATAAGAAATTAGTAGATGCTGTTAAAAATTGTCACGAAGTAGGGATTGGCGGATCAAAGGGCTGGAGATATAACTGGGACGAAGCAGATGCAAAAAAAACTGTATTAAGGACTCACACGACTTGCCTTAGTGCGCATACTTTAGCTAATTTAAAAGAAGAGGATTTGCCTGTAAAGTTTTTTTCATTAGGAAAGAATTTCAGAAATGAGACAGTGGACTGGAGTCATGGTTTTGAATTTTATCAAACGGATGGATTTGTCGTAGATGAAAATGTAAACTTCAGAAGTCTTTTGGGATATTTAAAACAGTTTTATTCTAAAATGGGATTTGATAAAATAAGATTTAGACCGGCATATTTTCCTTATACAGAGCCTTCCGTAGAAATTGATGTTTGGCATCCTGAAAAAAAAGTTTGGTTGGAGCTTGGTGGGGCGGGGGTGTTTAGGCCAGAAATTACGATACCTCTTTTGGGAAAAAATATTCCAGTTATTGCTTGGGGGCAGGGGATGGATAGAATTATAATGGATTTTTATAAGATTCAGGATTTAAGGGAGATGTATAAAAATAATTTAACTAAACTTAGAGAAATGAGGTTTTGGATGAAGTAAAAATGGATTTAAAAGAATACCAGGAATTATGCAAATTAACAGCAAGAAGTTTTGATAATCCAGAAATTGAAATAGCAACATGGGGATTAGGAATAACTGGAGAAGCGGGTGATGTTGCAAGTTGCATAAAAAAAACATTTGCACATAAAAATGACCAAAAGCATGGAATTCGTGAAAATCTTGGAGATACTCTTTGGTATGCTTCAATGATATGTAATTTTTTTAATTGGGATTTTCAGGAAATATTAGATGAAAATGTTAAAAAATTAAAAGAAAGATATCCTAAGGGGTTTACAATAGAGCAAGCAAGGAGAGAAGGAGCTAAGATAGATTGGAATGAAAAACAAATTTAATTACAATATCAAACTAAGAGAAATAAAATGGCGTCAATAAAATTTAATAAAAAAATATTCGAAAAGGAAATTGGTAAACTAGATGAAGTTATGCAAAATAAGATTGCGATGTTTGGGACAACTGTCGAAGATTTAACTGAGAATGAATTAGAGTTAGATGTTACGCCGGATAGACCGGATTTACTTAGTTATCAGGGATTTAAGAGAGGGTTTTTAAGATTTTTGGGAAAGAGCAGAAGCGTTAAAGAGTATAAATTAAATTCTCCTGAAAAAGATTATAAAGTTATAATTGAAAAAAGCGTTAAGGATGTTCGTCCGTTTACCGTGTGTGCCATTGTTAAAAGTCTTAGGTTTGATGACGAAAAGATAAAGGAAATAATTGATATTCAGGAAAAGCTTCATATGACAGTTGGTCGTAAGAGGAAGAAGGTGGCTATTGGGATTTATCCTTTAGAAAAAATTAAGCTTCCAATTACTTTTAAGGCATTGGAGCCAGATAAAATAAAATTTAAGCCATTGGAGGCTGCCCGTGAGATGACTGGTTTAGAAATTTTATCTCGTCATCCAGCGGGGAGAGATTATGCTCATCTGTTGGCGGGGAAATCTAAGTTTCCAATTTTTGTAGACTCTAATGACGAGGTTTTGAGCATGCCGCCTATTATTAATTCAGAATTAACTGGAAGAATTTCTGAAGCGACAAAAGATGTTTTTATTGAATGCTCTGGATTTAATTTTGAGATACAAAAAAAATGTTTAAATATTATTGTTAGCGCTTTGTCAGATATGGGTGGGAAGGTTTACCAGATGAAGCTTGAGGGCGGAGTAAATTCTGTTACGCCAGATTTTACTCCTGAAAAAAATAAAATTTCATTGGAAAATACGAATAAGCTTCTTGGGCTTAATTTAACAGAAAAGGAACTGAAAAATAATTTGGAAAAGATGGGTCATATCTATGAAAAAGGAATTGTTAAAACTCCTTCGTTTAGAACGGATATTTTGCATGAAGTAGACTTGATTGAAGATGTTGCGATAGCTTATGGTTACGATAATTTTGAGCCTGAGATTCCGAAAATTTCTACGATTGGGGAAGAGAATTATGTTGAAACTATAAAAAGAAAAATCTCGGATATTTTGGCGGGTTTAGGTTTTTTGGAAGTTTCAAATTATCATTTGACAAAGGAGAGAGATCAGTTTGTTAAAATGGGTGTGGCAGAGAAAAATATTAAGGGCGCAATAGAGGTTATGGATTCCAAAACTGAATATAATTTGTTAAGAAATAATTTAAGCCATTATGCTATGAAAATTTTGTCAGAGAATGTTGATTCTGAATATCCTCAGAAAATATTTGAGATTGGAAGAATTTTTAATTTGAATAATGATTTAATTGAAGAGTCTGAATCTTTGTCTATCGCAACGACGCCTTCTAACTTTACGGAGTTAAAACAGATTTTGGAATATTTATCTAGGATGATTGGGGTCAAACTGGAAATCAAAGAAGCGACTAATCTTCCGTTACATTTTATAAATGGAAGGTGTGCCGAAGTGTTATTAGGTGGAGTTGTCGTTGGGCATTTTGGCGAAATTCACCCAAAGATATTAAAGAATTTTAGAGTTAAGATGCCGGTTGCGTTGTTGGAAATTAGTTTAGAAGGTATATTTGAGAAGTTGAAATAAATTTATCCAAAATAATTGCTGTCTTTTGTTTTAATTTTTGTGTCTATTTTTTCCTGTACTGATATTATTATTTCAGTCAAATCTTTTTTTAATATTTGCCATTCGTTAAATGCTTTTTTTATAAACATGGCTTCTTTTTCTTCGTTGAAATTAAGATCTAATTCTATTATTTTTATTTCTAGTTTTGCTAGTTTTTTATATATTTCTCTCATTTTTTCTTGGTCTTGTTTTGTAAGAGTCTTAATCATGTGATATACAATTATTTGTGCCGATACGGGATTAATTAGGGTTTCCGTTAACTTTAGATAGTTTGAGAGTTTTTCTGAAATATGTTTACGTACTTCTAGAAGTAAAAAGTCGGTTTCTATTTCTGCTATTTTTTCTATTTGAAAATTAGTATTTAATTCTTCGAAGGAAGGTATATCGTATATTTTTCTTGCTTTCTCATAATCTTCTTTGAGTTCTTCTATGCATGATTTTGGTTGTTTGTTGTCTTTATCTATGATGTCTTGATTTTCCATTATATTCAGGGTAAATGGTCTTTTATAAAAGTATTGAGGTAAGCCATAAGTGAGAGTCGAATTTGGGATTTGATCATTACGAGTGTAATATTGGCAATGTATTGGGGGAATCATTAATACGGCAGTAGTGGAATAAATGTTTATTATTATTTTTTATAAAAAGATGGTTCTATTACATTGTCACAACATCTAATATTTCATGTGCAACAAAAAGTTTGTTTCTTTCACGTTTGTTTTTTTCTCCTTTCTCAATTGGTTTTAGAATGCCTAGCGTTATAAGATTGTTTACTGCTTTTTTTGCAGTTGGATATGTCACGTTTAAGTTAGAAGCAATTTGATTTACTTGGACAAATGGGTTCATGAATAACACATCTACAACATTTAGTAAATTGCTAGCTTGTTTATGATTTTTTGTTTTTAGTTGGTATGATTCTCTTAATTTTTGAATTTTTATGGTTCTTTCTAGGGCGTCTTCTGATTGAACTTTAATTGCCTTTAGAAAAAATTTAATCCATTCCTCGAATTTGCCTGTTTTATTGGTAGTTAATAATGTTTCATAATATTCTCTTCTGTGTCTTTCAAAATAATCGCTAGCATAAAGTAGTGGTTTTGAAATTTTGTCCTTGTTGCAAAGATATAGCGTTATGAGGGACCTTCCAATTCTTCCATTTCCGTCGCAAAATGGATGGATTGTTTCAAATTGGTAGTGCATAAGTGCGCATTTAATTAGCATGGGCATTTCATCTTTTTCGTTGATATAATTTACTAATTTATTAATTAAGTCTTCAACTTCATCTTGAGGAGGGGGAACAAATGTGGCATCTTTTATTGGGGTGTTCTTTGGACCAATCCAATTTTGGACAGGACGAAAATTTCCAGGTAATAATTCACTACCTCTAACTCCCCTCATTAAAACTCCATGCATTTGCTTAATAAGTTCTGTGCTTATTGGTTCGTTTTTTATTCTTTTTAGGGCAGAATTCATTGCTTTTAAATAATTTCCAATTTCTGTTGCTTCGATATCTTCTTTTTTTATCCCTTTTGCTTCAGATAAAAAATAATCAGATAGTGAAATTCTTGTTCCCTCTATTCTTGAGCTAGAGAGTGCTTCTTTTTTTAAATATGGAATTATTAAAAGATTAGGATTTGGTAATAATAATCCTGCGCCTGATAATTTGCTTAAGGTGCTATCTGCTTTAGATAATGCCAATATAATTTTTTCATTATAATTAATTTTTGGAGGCAATTTCTGAGGTAGAAATGAAAGGTATTTTCCGTGTTCGCTGCTTTCTCTCTCAATTAATTTCCCAAATGCTCCCCCAAATTCTGAAGTTTCCATATAGTTACTTTGGGTATAGAGTTATTTAAATGCTTGTTTTCTTATTAAAGCTTATTGCTATTTCGTTTAATAGTGTTAGTGGCTATTAAACAGGTGTTTAATAAGAAATAGAGTTTCTTTTTAAACAAGCATTTTTCATAAGCTACAGGTGAAAGTGCAAATGCTCAATCTCTACTTGCGAGGTCCCTCGCGTATTATAAGCCACAGGTGAGATTTGAACTCACGACCTCTACATTACCAATGTAACACTCTACCAGCTGAGCTACTGCGGCATAAAGAATATTAAAATCGGTAGTATAAAAGTTTATTTGCTGTTTACTTATTTAGAAGTCTTAACAACATAAAAATTAGTAGGACAATTAAAAATGCTAGAACAATTACTCCGGCGCATATAGTAAGTAGCATGAAAAAGTTTTGATAAATTATACTGCCTGAAGCGGAATATAAAACTAGGAATATTAACATTGCCACGGCAAAAAATAAAATATTGTTTAGAACTATTCTTATTTTTCTTTTTGTTGCCCTAGCCATTCTTGTTGCTTTTGTTAATTGCCTTTTTGGGCTAGTTTGTTTAACAACTTTTTTATTAGGTTTTTTGTTAATTTTTTTAGAAATTTTTGGTGTAATTTTTTTCTTTACAACCTTTTTTTTTGTAGCTTTCTTTGCTGCCATATAAGGTATAGTAATTAAGAGTTTTTAAAAGTTTTTAATTTTAATTTTTAAAATTTTCAGTTTTTATTTGAAAACCTTTATAAAGGAAATGTTCCATAAATCTATATAAAATGGCGGCAAAGAAATCTGATAGCAGTTATAAAATACAGAATATTGTTGCGACTGCTTCTTTGGGGAAGCCGGTTCCTTTGACTAAGCTTGCTAGGACTCAGCCTAATACAGAGTATAATCCTGAAACTTTTCCTGGTCTGGTTTTGAGAGTTAAAGAGCCTAAGTCTGCGGTTTTAGTTTTTTCTTCGGGAAATTTGGTTTGCACTGGGACTAAATCTGTTTCTCAGGTAAGGCAGGTTATTGAGGCGGTTATTAAACAGTTAAAGAAGATTAACGTCGTGGTTACAACTAAGCCCAAGATTACAGTTCAGAATATTGTTGCGTCTGGGACTATTAATTTGAAACTTAATTTGAATTTTTTGGCGCTAGAGATGGAAAATACTGAATATGAGCCGGAGCAATTTCCCGGATTAGTGTACAAATTAGTTGATCCCACTGCTACTTTTTTGTTGTTCAGTAATGGTAAGCTTGTTTGTACTGGAACAAAAAATAAGGCTCAGTTGGAAAACTCAATGACACAGCTTCTTGCAAATGTTAAAAAAGCTTTGAAAAATTATAAGAAATAGTAAATTTTGTAAAACATTTGTTTCTTTCTCTAAATCTATATAAATTGGAGTGAGTATATTTCTTTGTGATTACAAATGGATATTGATGAAATGGAAAGAGCGATGAGTGATTCTGGGCCGAGTCATAGTGAAGATTTGTCTGAAGATGCGCAAAAGGAAAAGAATAGTGCAAGAAATGAGGAAATAATAATTGAGGCAAAGAATTTTTTTGAGTTTCATAAGAAGGAATTGGGGAATAGTTTGCGTTCTGCTAATTCGGTTATTTTCATTGACTTTGTTCAGCTTCTGGAATTTTCAAATAAGCTTGCTGATGAAATTGTTTCTTCTCCTGAGGAAGTTCTTCGACTTATGGAGCTTGCGATTGAGGAATCTGGATTGCCTGTATCTGAAAAGGGGGTGAGAGTTAGGCTCTATAATTTGCCAGATGCGCATAGACTTAAAATTAGGAATATTCGTTCAAAGCATTTGGATGAGTTGATTTTAATTGAGGGGATAATTCGTCAGGCGTCGGATGTTAGGCCTCAAGTTGTTAACGCTAGGTTCGAGTGTCCTAGCTGTGGAACGATTATTTCGGTTTTGCAGATGGAGAAAAAATTTCGTGAACCATCTAGATGTTCATGTGGTCGTCGTGGTGGGTTTACATTAAAAAGTAAGGAGATGGTTGATACGCAAAGATTAATTTTGGAAGAGTCTCCTGAGGCTTTGAGTGGAGGAGAGCAGCCGAAGAGAATTAATGTTTTTGTAAAAGAAGATTTGGTTGAACCGCATATGGAAGAGAAGACGACTCCGGGGGCTAGAGTTCTTGCTATAGGGGTTTTGAAGGAAGTTCCTGTTCCTTTGCAGTCTGGAGGGATGTCTACTCGTTTTGAATTAGCAATTGAAGTGAATAATATTATACCGCTGGAGGAAACGTTTGAGGACTTGAATATAAGTGAAGAAGACGAGAAGCAAATATTGGAATTGAGTCAGGATCCGGAAGTTTTTCAAAAATTAAAAGATAGTGTTGCACCGAGCGTTTGGGGGTATGATGAAATTAAGGAGTCTTTAATTTTACAATTATTTGGTGGAGTTCAAAAAGCTAGGGCGGATGGGACTAAAAATAGGGGGGATATACATATTTTAATGGTTGGGGATCCTGGTGTTGCCAAGTCGGTTATTTTGGGATTTATGGCGAGTATTTCTCCTAAGGGTCGTTATGTTGTGGGTAAGTCCGCTTCAGGGGCTGGATTGACTGCTACGGTTGTTCGTGATGAGTATTTGAAGGGGTGGAGCTTGGAGGCCGGAGCTATGGTATTAGCAAATAAAGGGCTTGTTTGTATTGATGAATTAGAAAAGATGGATGAGCAGGATAGATCGGCTATGCATGAGGCGATGGAGCAGCAGTCGGTTACTATTTCAAAAGCAAATGTTCAGGCGACTCTTCGGGCTGAAACGTCTGTGCTGGCGGCGGCGAATCCTAAGTTTGGACGTTTTGATCCTTATCAGGGAATTGCGCAACAGATTGATCTTCCTCCTCCTTTGATAAATAGGTTTGATGTAATTTTTACCATGAGAGATATTCCGAGTAAGGTTAATGACGAGAGAGTTGCAGTTCATATTCTAGAGGAACATCAAAAAGAAGCCAAGGAGATGCTTATTCCTAAAGATTTATTTCGTAAATATGTTGCTTATGCAAAAAAGAAAATTAAGCCTAATCTTACTACTGAGTCGGTTTTACGGATGAAGGAATTTTATGTAGATTTACGTAATCGTCCAGTTTCGGGGGATACTGAACTTAGGCCTATTCCCATTTCAGCCAGACAGCTTGGGGCGATAATTAGGATGGCGGAGGCTGTTGCTAAAATGAGATTGTCTGAAACGGTCGATATTGAGGATGCCGATGTTGCGATTAATTTAATGAAATATTATTTGACTCAGGCTGGATATGATTATGAGACTGGGCAAATTGATATAGATAGAATTTCTAGTAAGACTCCGGCGTCTCAAAGGGGCAGAATAAGTATTATTAGAAAAAAGATTAATGAGCTGGAGGAAAAGTTTGGGAAATTAATTCCGATAGATGAATTGGAGTCTAGCTTAGAGGACGATATGGATAAGTTAGAGTTTGAAGAGGCTATTACAAAATTAGAAAGTGGGTCGATGATTTTTCGGCCTAAGGCCGGTTACATCCAAAAAATGTGAAATTTTGTTTCTTTTGGATTCACTCGGCGTTAAAAGGTTTCTTACGTACCTATGTACGCGGCGAAACCTTTTGCCTTGATTGAATCTAAAAATAAATCAAAATTTTTTTGTGGGGTGGAGTGGGGGTGAGGATGAGGGGATGGGTTGGGGTCGATGGGGATGATGGGTTGGGGTGGAGGGTTGTTGGGGATGATGGTGAAAAATAAAGTTTTATTAATTTTTGAGGAAATTTTAGGCAAATTGATTCGAAGTGTTGCAGCGCTACATGAGAATTGATTTAACGAGAAATTTACCAGAAAGGAATGAGCTTTTATTTTTGGGAGCTTGGGAGATTGAAGGTGGGTCGGGTTTGGGTTGAGTGTTGTTGGGTGGGTGGGAGAGAGAAGTTTTTTCGAGAGTGATTAATCATAGGAATATTTATATAGTAATTATTAAGATTAATTTTATGGCGGAAAATGATCCTGTTCGAGTTGAAACTATGAGCGAACTGACCAAATTAGCTGCTGGGTAAGCTATTGAAAAGTGGGGACGAGTTGGAGTGTATGCTGGAAAAGAGCAGGTTCAGTTATGCAGATGTGATTGCGAGGCTAATACAGCCCAAATTCCAGTTATTGTTTATGCCGAGGGCCAGGGTGCGATAAAAAGAGAGCAGGTGCATGCCTTATCTCCACCAGAAGAGGGGAAGATAACTGGTTATTGTGTTTCAGGGGTGATTTCGGAAGGTGATGCTCGGCGGGGTAGATATGTCGAATTGTTGAGATTGGCGGGTTTGGAAGCGTAATATATCAATTAATTAAAACCTAGAATATTATCCCATAAAAACTTATAAACTGGAAGGTCTGCTTTCTAATATGGTTGAGACACAGCAATTTAAGCGACATGTGGCATACAAGTTTAGAGTTGGAGATTTGCTTATTGGTAAGCCTGTTTTCGATGAAGAGCGGTTTTCTTTTTTGGAATTGGGGGATAAGCATATTGCGAGAGTCAATGTTGTTGGGAATATTGTAGATAAATATGAGAGTACTGGGGACAGTAAATATTCGTTTTTTACCTTGGATGATGGGTCTGGGCAGATTAAATTGAAATCTTTTGGCGATGATACTGAGAAGTTTTCTTCCGTAGATCAAGGTCAAACGGTTGTTGTTATTGGGCTTTTGCGTCATTTCAATAATGAGTTGTATATAGCGCCTGAAATTATTAAAGAGCAGGATTTGAAATATCTTTTAATTAGAAAAAAGGAAATTGAAAAAGACAGATCGAAAAATGCTCCTGCGATTGAAGGGCGTGAACAGGCTGTCGCGATTAAGGATAAGATATTGGGAGTGATTAAGGGGGCTGAGGAGGCCGGGGGAGTTGATATAGATAAGATAATTATGGATTTAAGGGAAACTTCTCCAGATGTTATTAATCAAGAAGTTAAGAGGCTTTTAGAAGAGGGGATTGTTTTTGAGCCTAGACCTGGAAGGGTCAGATGGTTAGGATAATTTAAAATGGTATCTTGTGAATACGTTGTGAATTTTGTTGTTCCTAGAGATATTGAGCTAAAAGAAGGGCTGAAAACTACTACTAAATTAAAGAACGCTGAAGTTTCTGCGAATATAAAAAAGAGGATTTTGGTTGCGAAAGAAATTCATCTTAATACATCTAAGGCTACGATTGTTGGAAATGAAGATAGGCATGGGAATATTTATCAAACTGAGTTCGAAGTTACTGTGACGATTGAGCCGGTTTTAGATAAAAAACTTGACGGAGAGATGAAGAAGAGATATGTTATTTCTAAGGCGATAGATGAAGTTAATAGAATAATTAATGTTCATCAATATGTTAACGATAAATATTTTGTTTTGCCGATAAGTGAATCAGAATTGCCTTTGATTAAAATTACGTTTCCTGATAAGAAGGGTTTTCACTTTTTCTCTCCTTCGATAAAAAGTATTAAAATTGGTCCAGATAAAGATATTGATTCTAATACGGAGAGGGTGATGGAGTTTTTTAATCGCGGGGAGAAAGTTGTCGAACCGGTTTATATGTTTGGATATGCTAGACAATTTTATAAGACGGGAACTTATAGGATTGCGATTACCGAGGCACAGGCTGCGATAGAATATCTTTTGGATTTGATATTGAAGAGGAAATTGAAGGAAAGAGATGATGAGGCTTTGAGCTTTTATGAAAAGACAAAAGATAAAACTGATTTTATAGATATCAAACTTGGGCTTTATTTAAAGATGGCAACTGATATTTCTGTCGAGAAAGAGTTTAACTTGAAGACGCTTAGAAAAATTGTTACTTTGCGTAATGAGATTGTGCATGGTTCGAAATCTTTTATTAATAAAAAAGAAGCAAAAGAGGCTATGGTTGAGTATGAAAAGTTGTTTGCGTTTTTATTAAAAATTGTTAGCGGGAAGAGATAGGGTTAAGTTATTATTTTGTTAATTTTAAAATACGTATTTAACTTTTGGATTTAATATTGTTAATTATTAAACCTATTGAAGCACCAATCGCAAAATAAACTATGGGAGTGGCAGCAATTCCAAGAAAATCAGCAAGAATTGTTCCATCTTCGCCCGACAAAGCTCTAAAGAGATAAATCATGAAAAAAATTATTTTATAAATAGAATCAAAAACTGTAGTTGCTCCACCAAAAAAAGATTGATCAATAAATAATGAAATTAATCCTATTGCGAAAATTCCTAATCCGATCAATCCACCTTTTAACCAAGCTTTCATATATTTTATCTAATATGAGTTTTTATAAAGGTTTTTATTTTCAATCGCCAAACTTATAAACTCTATGTTCTACTGAATTTTATGGAAGATTATGAAACATTATTAGAGAATGCTTATAAAAAGGTCAAAAAGGTTGTCGGAACCGGTGATCGGTTTGAGA
>Ga0075122_10002114_pt1 | contig 13367 bp, 24 predicted proteins | sample AntAceMetag02UKB_FD_69790 | JGI IMG/M metagenome (GOLD analysis project Ga0075122, IMG submission 69790) | Saline lake microbial communities from Ace Lake, Antarctica - Antarctic Ace Lake Metagenome 02UKB | ecosystem: Environmental > Aquatic > Non-marine Saline and Alkaline > Saline | place... | reverse complement strand
TATATGTTCTCACTTCATAATGTTAGGAAGACACATGGTAATTGGTTGAATGCTCACAAGTTTACTATTGTAGATATTTGTAAAAGACTTGGACATGATTATAATACTTTCTTAGGTTCTTATGCTTCAGCAGATATTTTTAGAGATGAAGATAGGGTTGAGATTGCAGTTATACTTGGTGATTTAATTAAATCAAAGGAGGTTTTAAAATGTTAGAAGAAGATTATGAAAATCAAAAAGTAATGAAGATACTAAAACAATTTTCAGAAGATGAAGAAGTTGAATTTGATTATTGTAAATTATACGAATTATTAGAAAATTTTTTGCTTTAATTCTTTTAAAATATACATTTTAAGATGACAAAGAAGATAAGAGGGAAAACAAAACGATATTCAATAAATCCTAAATTATATAAAATGAAGAAGGATAAACAAGATAAAGAAAGTAAACAGGAAACTTGGAGATTAATTTATCCAGACAAGACAGAGAGTGTTATGAATTATAATCCTGTTGCTGAAGAAAGAAAATGGACTATAAAGGAAGTTTTAAAATTAATCAAAGTTTGGAATGGTTATGGGGATGATAGATTTTCAGAAGGAGAAGTGAAAGAATTAGTTAGAGAGGTTAAAAAATTAAAATGAAGAAAGTAAACTTAGAATTAAAATATTCAGATATTAAAGATAATGAAGTTCTAAAGATAAATGGGAAGTTTTATAGATTGGTAGTATGTAAGATTGAAGCTTATTCTAAAACCAAATACGAAAAACCAGTATTAAGGAAAATTAAAAACCTAGAAGAATTAGAAGAAGCAGTTAAGTTAAATAAGGATTTAAAAGTAAATTAACTCTTTGAACTAGAAGTTATCATGGAAAACAAAGAAAAAATAAAGAAATTGCAAAAGAAAGTTAGAGAACTTAAACAAGAAATAAGTTATCTTAATAGTTTGCTTTGCGATGCAGATGATGGTGGTTGGGATAATAAAATTGCAATAGAAGATGCCCTGAATGGAACTTGGAATGGGCAAATTATTAATGAAGATTGTAAACCAGATTTAAAGTATGCTAAATGGTTAGCTATAAGATATGGATATAAGATAATTGAGGATGAGGATGGAGATTTTGAAGTTATAGAAGAGGGGGTAAAAGAATAAACGATTTATTCAAAGAAATAAAAGAATATGGTAAAAGAATTTAATTTGAGTGATAAAAGAACTGAAATCAATTATAATAATTGTAGATTAGTTGGAGGGATTTGGATTAGGGAGAAAGATGTTAAGGAGTTTATTAAAGTAATAAAAGAAGATTTTGAATTGTTTAAATTACAGCAATTTGGAATAGGTGTGGGAATGAGCCCAAAGTTTAATGTTTTTTTAGATAAATTAAATAGTCGTGCAGGAGATTTACTCCTTTAATGAAAGGAATTAAACCTAAGAGAACAAAAGAAGCAATGTATATTTATGATCAAGTTTTGAAAAAAATGAAAGGAGGAAAAATTTATAATGAGCAACTTAGACAAAGTAATGAGCAAGTTAAACTCCCAGAAATCAAAGAAAGTTGAAGAAGTTGAGGAAGTTCCTGAAATAGAACCTGCAAAACCTAAAAAGAAAGTTAAGAAGGTTGAGGAAGTTCCTGAAATAGAACCTGTTGAAGAAGAGGAGGAAGAAGAAGAGGATGAAGAAGATGAAAATGGTGAAGTTCCTGTTGAAGAAAAAGGATTAGAAGTGGTTGAAAAATCAAAAGAAGATCCTGCAAAAATATCTCAACAAGGGGCAGAGGAAATTCAAATACTTCAAAATGATGGAGTTTTTAGAGTAGAACTTTTATATCAATTAGGTGCATTAAATAAAAATATTGTGGATCTTAATACATTGATTGCAGGAGTGATTGAAAATGCCAAGTAAAGATAGCCAAGAGTTTTTGGAAAGAAAAGTAATAATAGATCTTCAAAAACAATTATATAAATACAAGCATAAATTGGAAATGGATGAATTGATTTTTAGAAGAGAAAGTGATGTAGAACATCATAATAGGGAATTGGAAAGAAATAAATCAGGAGTTTGAAACAAAATGAACAACCTACAAATTGAAGTAAAAAGACATAAATTGCAACAGCAATTTTTAGAACAAATAGAATTTGGAAATCATAGTGAACTACCTGAACAGAAAGATTTAAATAATCCTAAGATTAATAATTATAGTCAGCAAATGCCAAGACAAGCCCATAACTTGTCATCAGGAGAGGTAGCTGATGGGACTCGCAATCTCGCTAAACCTCATCCTGAAGCCAGAAATTTCTTAGAACTAAAAGATACAGAACACCAAGAACTTAAAGTAGGGATCAAAAGTAATGGTCAGAAATATTCTGTAAGAACCAATAGAAAAAGATTCTTTTATCCTAATGAATGGAATAGTTTTCTTGAATGTTTAGCATCACCAAAACAAAAACTATCATTTGACATTTTGGTAAATACGGGTTGCAGATATAATGAAGGATTTAATATTAGAAAAAGAGATATTGATTTTGAAAGAGGAACATTAACATTAAAGGTTACAAAGATAAAGGCAAAGAAAGGACAGAAATTTCCAGAACCAAGAACCTTTAGATTATCAACACAATTTTTAGAAAGATTAAAACAATATACTAAGAACCTAAATGATGATGAAAAAATAGGAATGTTATCTGCTCCTGCATTAAATATTGCAATGAAGAAAGCATTAATCAAAGCAGGGATAAAGGATTTTTATATGTTCTCACTTCATAATGTTAGGAAGACACATGGTAATTGGTTGAATGCTCACAAGTTTACTATTGTAGATATTTGTAAAAGACTTGGACATGACTATAATACTTTCTTAGGTTCTTATGCTTCAGCAGATATTTTTAGAGATGAGGATAGGGTTGAGATTAAAGAAATATTAGGAGATTTGATAGGATGAAAATTAATATTAATAAAATAAAGATGGTAAGAAAACCAAGGGGAAAAACAAAAAGATATTCTATAAATTATGATTTTATTTATGGGAAAGGAAATAAACCTTGGGGAAGATAGATAAAACAAAGTTCTTTTGTAAGGAATGTAAAAATGGGAAATTAAATAAGATGGAGGATAATAAAAAATGACAATACCAGAATTAACTGAAGTACAGAGGATAGAATCTTTTGAAGAGGCTAGGCTTGGGATTTTTGATGAAGAAATCAAATTTTCAAAAAGAGGACTTGCTAAGTTTTGCTTAAAAGAAATAGATTATGCAATGGATTTAACAAATTCAACAGATGTTAAGGATATTGAAGAAGCGTATAGTGGGGATTAATTCCCCCTATACTCTTTGAACTAAAAGAATATGGAAGAACTAATAAAAAAACAAATAGAAGGTGCATTGAAGCATTGGGTAATGGCAACTGAAAAGAATTATCCAGATATGCACTCAAGAGTGGATGAATTATTTTTATTATGGTCCAAGGTAGCTTGTTGCAGTTTCAAAGAAACTTGTGAGTCCTTTGGATTAAACTATGAAGATTTTAATCAGCATAAACATCATAATAACATTCAGCAAATCAGAATTAAATTTAAAGGGTATTTTGAGCAATTAGAAAAAGCCTATTAAATAAAATGAATTTAAAAATTATTACAAGGAGGTTAACCGAAAAATATAAAAAAGATATATACTTTAGAAAAGTATTAATTATAATGGAGGATTTAAAATAATGGTAAAAAGAAGATTAACAATTTCTAAATCTGAATTTAGTAGTGGATATATTATTAAATGTGGTGGAAGAGGAATTGCAAGAGCCAAGACTTTAAAGGGTGCTAAGAAAAAGAGAAATGAACTTAGGGGAAGTCATCGATGTACTAGGATGAAATAATTTTTAAATCCAAAATAAAATAATTAATATAATTCTAATGATAATTAACTAATTTGGTTTTCCAATATGACAACACTAATCAATCCAAAAACGAACTATAATGGGGGAAATTAATATGAAAACAAATAAAATAGAAGAAGCTATAACTGATTACTTCGGTAAGAGATGGGGAAAAGAATCTATCTGAAATAGAATTAAAATGTAAATACAAAATAATGATAAATAATCAAAAAAGATTGCAATTAATAAGGCAAAAGGATAATCCAGAAAAATATAAAATCTATGAATCAGAGAGAAGTAAGTTACCAAGAGAAAGAGAGAGAAGGAAAAAATACTTTAAAAAATTAAATGCAACTTCAAAGAGGAAAGAATATAAAAGGGAGTGGAATAAAAATTGGAGATCTGTTCCAGAAAATAGGGAAAAATATAATGAGTATATGAGGGAATGGAGAAAAGATAAGAATGCATCTAATCGTTCTAATGTGCAACATAATCAGGTGAGCTATAAGGAGGAAACTAAATGATAATAAATAAATCAAATAAAGAAAATGGTAATGAAGTTTGGGTTCAAGTTATTATTGGGCAGCAAGTTGATGGTAATGGGACAATTCATAATATGGTTAGATGGCAGAAGTTAGAAGAACCAGTAAGTTTAGGGTCTATTAAAAATCCTAAGAATACAGATATTATAGGTTTTAAGGTTGTTAATAAGAGTGGGATTGATATAAAGGGATTTAAGGATATGTTTGGAGGGATGTTTGATTAAGATGAAATGTACTATGTGTAATGCTGAAGCAGAATATACTGCAACAGAAACTAATGAACCTTTATGTGAAGAATGTGCTAAAATTAATGAAGGAATTAAAGAAAGAGATTATCCTTCAAAATTATCTAAGTATCCATTAAGAAAATTAGATATGAATCCAAGGAGTGAAGATGACTGAAATAATATTAAACTTTAAGTTTTGTGATGTCTGTAAGAAAGATATTTCAGAACAAAAAAATATAACTATTAACTTAACCCCTGTGGGTGGAAGCCATTATTGTTCTAAAGAATGTTGCGAAAAGGCCTTCTCTACTATCAAGAAAGAACATTTGGTTTTATTCTGTTCCAACTGGGATGGGAAAGGAAATATCCCTAATAAAAATAATTTTGCTTGGGAAAGAAAAAATAAAGATAGTAATATTAAATCTATGAATAAATTAGAAGAATATCAAGGGAAGAATATAAGATTATTAAATAATGAATTAATAAATTTTAATATTAAAAAAGTAGAATTTGAAAAGGAAGTAAAGGATTTAAAAAAAGAAATTGATAATTTACAAATAGATAAGGATAATGCTAAGAGGGAAGTTGAAGAAAGCAATATGGGAAGAAAAGTTATTCTTTCACACCCAGATAAATGTGAAAGATGTGATAAGATAGACTCAAGAGGGAACTATTTAAGGATAATTCCAAAAGAAAAGGGCGGTGATGAATCTAAAGAAAATAAGATTTTTCTTTGCCATAAATGCTATCCAATAATCACAACTTATATTGATGATTTGTGGGAGATATATCATGATAAAAGAATGGTTAGAAAGTTTTTAATTTCAGCAGATTATCCATTAGATAAAGTATTAAAGGTGAAGAAAATATGAATTTACAAGAATGGAATAAAAATAGGATTTTGCAAAACCTTAAACCAATTACTGAGAAACAAATGGAGGAAATATTGGAAATAGAAGAAAATAAAAAAAAGGATTTTAAAGTTAAGTTTGTAATTGAAACGGAAAGGACAATTAGGGCAGAGGATTATAAAAAAGCAAGAGAATGGATGGCTTGCCAAGGTGTAACTAATCAGCAACAAGGAGAAAAACACGAGGTAGTAGTATATGTGGAAGATTTAGAAACCAATGAAAAATATATCCATAAAAATTTTCAATGGGAAAAGGTGAAGAAGAAAAAGATAAGACAAAAAGAAGACCTAACATTAAAAGACTTCAAGGAAGTTATGGATATTAAATGCAGGGTTGGAATAGAGGGTTGGGGGACAATGGAAAATGCATATAAGAGTTTAGGTGAGGGTGGAGAAATTATTAAGGAGATATTTGAAGGTAAAATAGAATTGATTGATTCTTTAAATCCTGAACTAACACAGATGGTGGTTGAAAAATGGGGGATTAATCCAATAATACTTGGTCAAATTCTTTCAAGAGCTTCAAAATCTACAGATATTGTGCATTCAAGCACAACTCCAGAACAAGGAGAAACTAAACTATAAGGCACATTAGATTTGAATTATGAATACTAAAAAATGAAAATAGCACACATAACAGCATTCTATACCCCTGCAATTGGAGGAGTAAAGCAAGTAGTAGAAGAATTAGCAAAGAGACAAGTTAAAGCCGGACATGAAGTTCATGTTTATTGTTCTGACTGGGATAAAACTAAAAGAATAAAAATAGAAAATGAAATTATTGATGGAGTTCATGTTCATAGATGCAAACATATTATAAGGGTTGCTAATTTTGAAACAATATGGTTTTCAGTTTATAGTAAATTAATGAAAGAAGATTATGATATAATTCATTCTCATGTTTATGGGCATTTATACTTTTTCCTTGCAGGGTTAGTTGCTAGGAGGAAGAAGATTCCTCATGTTCATACTACTCATTGTCCTTGGACTGAGGATAATAGGAGTAGATTAACTAAGGTTGCTTTATGGATTAGTTATAATATATTTTGTAGAAGAATCATGAAAAGATTAGATAAGATAATTGCAATCACACCTTGGGAAAAAGGTTTTATAAAGAAATATGGTGGGAGGGATGAACAAATAGAATTTATACCTAATGGTATGGATAAAGTTTTCTTTAATAAGATTGAAGATAATGATTTTAAAGAAAAAAATAATATTCAAGATAAATTAGTTTTATTTTTTGGAAGACTAAATGTAACTAAAGCTCCAGATGAATTTGTTAGGATTGCTAAAGAGATATTGAAAACTAGAAAAAATATTACTTTTGTTATAAGGGGTTCTGATGAAGGTATGAAAGAAGAAGTTAAAAAATTAATAGCTAAAGAGAAAAGAATAATCCTTTTAGATGAATGTAGAGATAGAAATGAGATAATAGAAATGTACCAAGCAGCAGATATTTTTGTTCTTCCAAGCTTTAGAGAAGGATTACCTTTAACTTTATTTGAGGCAATGGCTTCAGGATTACCTATTGTTGCAACTCCTGTAAATGGAATCCCTTATGAAATGAAAGATAAAGAGAATGGATTTTTAGTTAAGTATGGAGATACAAAAGAATTTGCTAAGAAAATACTTTATCTTTTGGATAATGATAAAAAGAGAAAGAGTATTATTAAAAATAATCTAAAGAAAGCTAAAAATTATACTTGGGATATAATATCAGATAAAACTTTGGAGGTTTATAATGAAGTCAGAAGAAAGTAAACAATTTACAAAATATTATCAACAAGAAAGAGTTACTGGAACTTATGATAAACAAAGAGAAGGAAATGAATATAGAATTAATAAACGAAGAAAAGAACTAAGATATTTCTTAGATCTCCTATATAAAAAAGGTGATGAAGAAGTTTTAGAGCTTGGATGTAGTAGTGGATTTTTAACAAAACATTTAGGAAAGGTTACTGCAATAGATACTTCAACAGATATGTTAAAGATTGCCCATAGTAAAAATAAATTAGCTAATTGTATTCCTGGAGATATGTTTGATTTGAAGTTTGAAGATAATTCTTTTGATAAGGTTATTACTATGAGGGTTTGGAATCATTTAGACAAAGAAGATTTGATTAAAGCAATAAGGGAAGTTAAGAAAGTTCTAAAACCAAATGGATATTTAATTTTTGATGCAGAAGAAAAGAATTGGTTAAGAAGATTAGTTGCTTATTGGTATCAAATAATTACAGGTATAACTGGATTTAAAATATATCAATATTCTTTTGCTGAGATAAGGGAAATAGTAGAAGAACTTGGATTTGAAATAAAAGATTATCAATATTTGAAACATAAGATTGGAAGGCAGATAATCTTTAAAGCAAGACTAAAGAATATAAATAAAAAAGGTTGTGGTAAGATATTCTATGGGGAGATTGGTGATACTATATATTGTGGTCATGGTGGATTGTGTTCGGAATGTGGAGATTATGGAAAATGAATAAATTACATTTAGGTTGTGGTGAAGATATTAAAGAAGGATATGTTAATGTTGATTTAGTTAAACTTAAAGGGGTTGATGTTGTTTGGGATTTGAATATCTTTCCTTGGCCTTTTAAAGATAATCAATTTGAAGAAGTATTTGCAACAGCTACATTTGAGCATTTAGATAATCTAGTTAAAGTAATGGGGGAAGTTTATAGAGTATCTAAACCAAATGCAATTATAGATATTGGAGTTCCTCACTTTTCCTCATTAGGGGCATTCAGAGATCCAACACATAAAACTTTCTTTACATATTATACTTTTGATTACTTTGACAAAAACTTTGAATACAATTTTTATTCTAATGCAAGATTTAAGATTATTAGTAGGAAGATTGTTTATGGAAAAGGATTAGGTCTTTTTCAATGGATCGCTAATAAATTTCCAAAGTTCCATGAAATTTCTTTAAGAAAGATTTTACCAGCAAAAAGTCTTTATTTTATATTAAAAACAGATAAATCAAGAGATTAAAGAAGTAAAAAATAGTAGTAAATTTTAAATAGTAGTAATTCTTAGGATTACTATGGTAAAAAAACTAGGTGTGTTGGTTTTAGCTCTATTTGTAATTCTTTTTGTAAGTTTTGTTTCTGCAACAAGTATAGAACCAGTAAAACAAGGAGAAAATGCAACACTATATCAGACTTGTAATAATTGTACTTATTGTAATATCACAAAAGTAACAAATCCAAATGGAACAATTCTTTTATCTAATGAAGAATTTATTGAGAATCCTGCGACATATTATTATTATATTTTAAATGCTTCAAATACTACAACTCTTGGTTCTCATAAATATTGTTATGATTGTGGAAACTCTGCTGAATCTGAAACTGGGTGTATTGATTTTGAAGTAACTCCTAATGGATTTGCAACAGACTTATCAAAAGCATGGGTAAATATTATTGTATTAATTTTCTTTATAGGGCTTATAATAACAATTCATACTTTAGTTAAAAAAATAGATTTTAAAAGATGGAATGATGGAATACTACAAAAATATATTGATAGAAACTTTATTAAGGTTGCATTATCAGGAATATTTTTTAATATTATGAATAATGTTTATATAATTTATTATTTGTTAGGCCTACCAATATTTTTAATTTTAATGGATTTAGTTTATATTTATAACATTTCTGCAGTAATAACTATTATGAATGTAATTTTCTATATATATTTGATAGGAATAATTATTGTTGGGTTAATATTTTTTAGTTATATCCAGGAGTGGGTAGTTATGATGATGGATTTAGTTAAAGATATGGATTGGGGAGTGGAAGCATAAAATGGGTTCACCACAAAAAAAATCAATAAAGGCTTGTGAAGAAGGAATTACTTTCTTCCAGAATCTTAGAACTAATCGTAGAAAGGCAGATGTAGACAAAGCAGATTTAAGTTATTGGAGATTAATAAAACTAATTTCAAAATATTTTAGATTAAATAATTCGGATTATCTGAAACTTGTTCAGATGGAGGAATAAAATGGATGATATGTTAAATATACTACAAAAATATGGAAGCATTACCTTAATTATATTTAGTATTCTAGCAATATTTTTATCAGGAATTTTCTTTTCGATTGCTTATTTAGTAATGGATGAAGCACATGATGGATTTTTAGCAACAGATTGTGTAATTGAAGGAAATCTTTATGTAAATTCTTGCCAAGAGTTATGGGATATGACAGTTTATCCATTTTTTGCATTAAAAGAATTATTAATTTGGGGAAGTTACTTTTTCATATTCGCATTTGTAATTGGAATGTTAGTTGCAGGTTATCAATCTGGTAAGAGTCCAGTATTATTAGGTGTATTAATACTCTTTGTGGTCATTATTACTTATGCTGGAATAGAATTTGCAAATATTTATAGAACCATGTTAGAAGTTCCGGCATTTTTATCCATGGTTACACCATTTGTAATTTATAATAAGATTATGTTGAACTTTCCATGGTTTGTTTTCATAACTGGATTGTTTTCAGCAATATTAGGAATAGTAAACTTTCAAAGGTCAAATGTAAATGATGTAACTCCTGAGGCACTAAGTTATTAAAATGAAAAATAAACAAAATAATAAAAGAAAAGTAACTTGTCCTAAATGTAGATACTCCTGGAAAACCAAACAAAAAGGATATATTTGTTGTTCAAGGTGTAAAAGGTACTTTCGGAGGGTAAAATAATGAAAAATTCAATAAATTCTACACATAAAAATCACACAGGGCAATTCTCAGCCAAGATAATGATTGTTTGTATAGTTACTATTATGTCAATTTCATTTATTTCAGCAATGGATATTGACAATAGATTAAATGATAAAATAACTACAATTGGAAGAGCAGGATATAAAAATATTGAAATAAATAATGCTTTTGGACTTGGAAATAAACTTTGGAGTGGAACTTTAGATAAAAATAGTGAAGTTTGTTCAGATGATTGTATTGCAGAACAAACTATAACATTATATCAACCAGGAGTATTAATTGAAGATATAATCTTTGAAAGAATTTATGATGATGGAGAAAGAAGAGAAGCACAAATTAGAAGCTATCAAGTTTACATAGATGAAGATCCTTATGAGCTTGGAACAGAATTACCTACTGGAACTTACAATGTTAGATTAGAGGGAAGTAAATCTCTTTATCAGAATATTGATTGGATTTATAAAACTCAAGGTGAAACTTTAAATGAATGGGCTAAGTGGGGAACAATTAATTCTGTGTTGAATTATACTTTTGATAATGCTGCAAATATTACAGAGAATACTGGAATAAATCCTGGAACTGCTTCAACAGATACTGGAATGGTAAGTATGAGTGGGGATTGTATTGATAGTAATTGTGTTGCAACAGAGGATAAGAAATTTTCTAATACTTATAATACTGGAATAACTACTGGGGGGGTTAGTTTTTGGATTAGATTAAATGTAGATTCAGATGACTTATTATTAGGTGGTCCTTGTATTCTAAAACATGATGGGGCAGGAAATTTTAAGGGTGAGTTCTCGTTAGGAATAACTTCTGATATTGGAACTTGTAATAGTCCTGGTTCAAGTGTTGATGGAAGTTTCCATATTTTTTATAATAATGTTTCAGGAACTCAGGTAATAGAAACTACTGGAAAAATTTTAGCAGATAATTGGTATCATGTTTTTTATAAAATAAATGCAAGTGATATTGGAATTTATATTAATGGTGTAAAAAATGCTAGTGGATATGGTTCAACTAATCAACAGATGTTTGGTGCAGGAAATACAAATTATTTTCTTAGTGAAGGTTTTGCTCAAAATATGAGTTTTGATGAATTTAGAATTTATGATACAGAAATAACTGATGCACAAATTTTAGATATATATAATACAGAAGTAATAATTCCAGATGTAAGTGTTGTTAATTCAATTCCCTTAAATGATTCTAAATTATCTAATAATTCTATAACTTTCGGTTGTAATGCTACTGGAATAAATGGAGTAAATATAACAAGTGTTGTTCTTAATGTAACTGGTGTTCCTTCTTGGACACAAACTATTACAGGATTAAATCAAGAAAGTTATAATGCAACTTTTATAAATTCAACATTAGTTGATGGTATTTACAATTGGACTTGTTTAGGAATTGGAAATTCAGCAAATGGAACTTCAGCAGGATGGACTTTTACAAAAGATACACTTGCCCCATCAATAACAATTAATCTTCCAATGAATCTTACAAAATATGGCTATTTAAACAAAAGTGAGGAATTAAACTGGACAATTAATGATACTAGTTTTGATAGTGCATGGTATAATTATAATGGAACTAATATTACTTTGAATGGTGCAATTAATTCAACAAATTTTTTAATTAATAGTGTTACAGGAAATAATTTAACTTTTTGGGCAAATGATTCTGTAGGTAATGTTGCTTCAAATTATGTTATATGGAATTATACTCTTTTTCAAATAAATCAATCATTTAATAATGTTACTTTTAGTAGTGCTGAAGAAACATTTATATTAGACTTCTTATTAGATCCAAGTATTTCAATAACAAGTGCAGTTATGGATTATAATGGAACTAACTATACTTCAAATATTGCTTCTATTGGTGAAGCAAGAAGATTATCAAATACAATAAATGTTCCTACAGTTGATTTAGATACAAATTTTACATTTAAATTTTTTGTAACTACCTCCTCTCAATTAGTTGAAACTTTTAACTCAACTCAATTGGTATCCCCAATAAATATGACTGATTGTGTTAGTGGTGGAACAGTAATACTTAATATGTCTTTATTTGATGAAGAAATGAAAACAAATATTACAGGAGATATTGAAATAAATGCTCAGGCCATAGATAAATCTTCTTTGATTAATGCAGGGGCTATTAATTTTACTTTTAATAATACCCATAATGCTGCAATTTGTGTTTCATTAACAGAAGCATTACCTAGTCTTTATCTTGATGCAGAAATAAGATATACTTCTGAAAACTATGCCACCGAACTTTATCATATTCAAAGGGCCGACCTTACAGATGCACCAATTAATTTAAGTTTATTTGATTTATTAAGTAATGACTCTACAGAATTTTTAGTAACATATCAAGATGATGATTTAATTCTTGTTTCTGGTGCAGTTATTCAATTACAAAGAAAATATATTGCAGAAGATTTATATGAGGTTGTAGAAGCCCCATTAACTTCTGATAGTGGAACTGCAGTTGTTCATATTGATTTAAATACAAATAAATATCGTGCAACAATTGTTAAAGATGGAGAAGTTTTAGACTTCTTTGATAATATAGTATTTAATTGTGAAAGTGAATTGAGTGGGCAATGTACTCATGAACTATTAGGGGATATAGACCCACAAAATGATGTTCCTGTAGAAACTATTGCAGACTTTGCATACACAATCACACAAGTAAATGATACAATAACCACTACATTTTCAATACCTAGTGGAGTTCCAAGTTCTGTAAATGTTTATCTAAATCAAATAGATCAATTTAATAATAGTTATCCTTGCAATCAAACAGTATTTTCTTCTGCAGGTTCTATTGATTGTAATGTTACTACAACAATTGGTGATAGTTTTTTAGAATTAACAATTAAAAAAGCAGATGAATTACAAGCACAGAAGAGTTATGTGATTCAAGAAAATGCTGCATTATCTTTCTTAGGAAATAATTACTTCATATTATTTATTCTTATGCTAAGTGTTGTTGGTATGGCATTTACAAGTCCTGAATGGATTATAATTAATGGAGTATTAACAATGGTTATTGCTGGTGGATTATATCTAGCAAATGGATTA
>Ga0075122_10002113_pt1 | contig 13376 bp, 27 predicted proteins | sample AntAceMetag02UKB_FD_69790 | JGI IMG/M metagenome (GOLD analysis project Ga0075122, IMG submission 69790) | Saline lake microbial communities from Ace Lake, Antarctica - Antarctic Ace Lake Metagenome 02UKB | ecosystem: Environmental > Aquatic > Non-marine Saline and Alkaline > Saline | place... | reverse complement strand
ATTTTATGAATATCTATTTCTTCCATATATTTAAAGAACATATGTATATTTATAAATCTTACTTAAAACCGATTAACTTATTTTTATAAAAATTTTGAGTCATTTACCAACCTCTAACTCACCAATATATTAAAAACAATACATTTATATACCTATTATACTACTACTTATTATGGTAAAAGCAAAATGTTCAAAGTGTAAATACGAATGGGAAAGTAATTCAGAAATGATTTTAGTTAGTTGTCCAAGTTGTGGAAACAAAGTAAAAATTAGGGAAATTGAAAAAGATGAATAAAATTGAAAGACAAATATTATTGAACCAAGTAAGTATAATGAGATTTTTAAAATTTGGATTTCCAGAATTAAAAACAAATTCAATAAGACAACAAGCATTGGATATTAATTTACAAAAAACTTCTGATCTACTAAACCCAACAAAATCAAAAGAAGATTGTTGCGAAATGGGAAAGGACGCAAACACTGGCAAAGGAGAAAAAGAATAATGGGTGGAAGATATTTTTTAACAGGAGTTCAATTAGGAATATTAATGAGTTCATTAAATGAAAGTCAAAAGATTAAAATTCTTCAAAAAGTAATGGATAAACAATTTGTTGGTGAATTTAGAAAAGAGGAAACTAAAAATGAATAACATATTAAAACAGGCAAAGGAAATTGAAAAAGGTTGTGGAAAGAAGTTTCCTATTTGTTGGAATCAAGATGAATGGTTAGAAATAAAATGTGGTTCTGAATTTTCTGGAAAAATAAGATATTGTCCTGAATGTCAAGAAGAAGCAACCAAACTCTTAAAAATAGCGAGGGAAGGTTGTGAGGAAGAATTATGGGCACCAGACTTAGAAGATTATATACCAAAATGTGGTATTGATGAACATATGTGTAAAGACTGTCAGGAAGCAATTAAAATATTAGGGGGTATTTTAAAATGACACAAAATAGGGGTTTGGCGAAATGAATCTTAAAACTTTGAAGGATTTAAATATTTGGGAAACTGCTCTGACAGGAGATTTAGTTAAAATTAAAGAACTAAAAGACGAAGCTGTGAAATGGGTTAAAGGATGGAAAATAGAAAAAAGTAAATCAACAAATTCTCAAGAAGTTTGTTATCTTAATGGAAAGATAGATGCAATAATAGAACTAAACAATATCACAGAGGAGGATTTAGAATGACTGAAAAGCGAGGTTTGGCGAAATGAGTGGAGGAATAGCACCTAAGAACATTCAGGAAGAATGGAAACAGGAAGATATAAAGAAAGGAAAACAAAAAACTTTAGATGGAAATGATGATGTTTATTTAAAATTAGTTTTTGGAGATGAAAGTTGGATTAAAGCAATGATAAAGATGTGCGAAGGAAAACATATCCAACAAGTAGTTTATTCAACTTATCATAATGCTTTTACTCAAATTTGTTTTGGTTGTATGGAAATAAGAACTTCCTTAAAGAAAGAAGATTTCGTAAAGTCGGAGAAGGAAGTAAAATGAAAAATAAAGAATTTAATCAAATGAATAAAGAAATAGATGAATGGAATAAATTTAAAGAAGAAATAAAAGAAAAAGTGAATATGGTTTCAATAGATAATTATGATGAAAATTCACTAATATTTCGTATTTTAAAAATAGATAAGAAGAAAGATAAGAATAGTTTTATTAAATTAATTGCTAGTGCAGAAGAAGGAATTTTTTTAACAACATTCAGTGTAATGAATGATTATTATGAAGAAAAGATAAATAAAAAATATATTAAAATTGAGAATATTCCCTCGCTTGAAGATGTTTTTGGTATTTTAGATGATAGAATAAATAGTAATGAAGAAATGATTAAATTTTCAAAAAAAGAATTATTAAAACATAAAAAAGAAATTGATAAAATTAATGATTATGATAAAAGAAAAGAAATAGAAAGTAAAGTATGGTGGGATGAATATAATTTAAAAAGTTATGAAAAAGAAATTAATTTTTATAACCATATTAAAAGCTGTATAAAAAGTGATGTAAAAAGTGAGATTGGTAGAGAAAGAAGAAAAAAATCTAAATTAAAAAAGGTGAAAAAATAAAATGAAAACAAATATAGCACTACAAGAACTTCATTTGAATATAAAACATCAAAATATTAAACCAAAAGAATTTACTACAGTGGGATATGAATTTGAAAAAGGAAAATATGTTTTTTTATTAATGCTTCCAATGAATTTTTTAAAAAATGTGAAAACTGAAACAAAAGTTAAATCACATAAAAAAAGATTAACAAGAATCTATACTGGAAAAGAAATACTCTGTAAAGAGTGCAAAACAAAAAAGTTTAGAAGCATGGGAAACAAAGAAGAATATGGAGAGATAGTTGTGCATAAAAAGAATTGTCCAAGAATGAAAAAATGGTTGGGGAGAAATTATTAAAATGAAATCAGAAATAATACAAGAAGTTGAAGATAATATAAATCAAATGCAAAAGTTAATTGAAAATCAAAGTTTTAAAGTAAAAGATGCCAATAGATTTTTAAAAAGATATTTTAATATATTAAGAAAGATGGAGCAGTTAACAGAATCAAGAGATATGTGGAAAAGAAAATGTTTAATTGCAGAGGGAAAAAAATGAAAAAAATGAAAATATTTTTTTTGATAACTGAATTTTTATTATTTATTTCTTCTTTCTATGTTGCTTATAAATGTACTAATTATAATCTCTTAGAACCATTTTTTTGTAATAATTCAACTATGATAATGATAATTTTATTAATCTTATTTATAATTAATTCTTTTATTATTTTTTTATTAGATTAAGACAAAAATAGAAAAGTTTATAAACAATACTTTCTTAATTTTATTAACCAAATCCCAAATTAATTTCACATTACCAAAAATGAATAAAATATTTGACTCAAAAGATTACCCAATTAATTTAAATTCATTTAATTCTGAAAATTTTGATTTACCATTTATAATAAAAGATACTTTGAAAAAAAAAGAGGTTGAACCAAATATAAAAACATATGAGAATATAAAAGTTTTAGATGAAATAAATTTTGTTTTATATGCTATTCTTATTAATAAGAAAAAGAGTTGGGCAAAGCGACAAAATAAAATTATTTTTATAAGACAAAAAGATATGCCTGTTGAAAAAGAGGTAAAGATTTTAAAAAAACTTCCTTCTAATCATATAATTGAGATTGATATTGCAAACAAAAAAGTTAGATTGACTGGAGATTTTATTCATCCAAATAAAAAACATACAGATTGGTTTTATTACTAATGGCACTCGGAAAACATTTAACATTTATGAATCCAAGTTTTGCTAGTGATGAAGAAAGATTTAAAAAAGTTCAAATAGAAGATATTCCTTTTATGATGTCTGATGATGGGGCAATTGTTTGTATTCCAAAAGAGAAGGAAGTTTTTTCTTGTGCAGTAGTTGGAACAAGTGGAAGTGGAAAAAGTTTAGTTATGAATCGTATGTTATCTTTTTTATATTATCATTTTAATTGTAATGTTACTGTAATGAATGATGTTTCAGAAGAAACTTTTAAGTGGTCTGAACCAATGAAATGTGCCGAATTTAATACTTTTAATGAAGAACTAAATCAAAAACCAATTGCATCTCCAATGTTTTATTTTTATCCAAATACAAAAGATTTAGAATTAGATGAAACATTTTTAAAAAATAAAAATTATTTAAAAATAGTCATTCCTTTTGAAGAGGCATTAGAAGATATTGGATTTTATTTAAGTGGTGTAAATCCAAATTTTGAATTAGCAAAAAGTGGAATGTATGTAAATGATATTAAAACTGAGTTGCTTGAATGTGAGACTATTACACAAATAAGAGAAACTTTAAATGAAAAATTACCTGGTGCTGATGGAAAAAGTTTTCAAGCAATGAGAACTAAAATAATAACTGCTTTTGATTCACTAATTAAAGAAGAAATTTTAGATATAACAAATCCTGAATGTCATGCTTCTTTAAAAATTCCATTATGTCCTTATTGTAAAAAGTCTTTAGAAATGATTGATGCAGAATGGATGTGCGAAACACATGAACAAATAGAAAAACCAGAATGGTATTTAGGAAATCCTTTTATGGTATTAATGAAATTAAAACAAATTCCTTCTTTTATAACTTCTAATTTAGTTGATAAAAAATATAAATCTGAAATGTTTGCATATCACATTAATTCAATTTTTAAAAATAATTTAAAAGACTTTCCTGGACAAAAGACATTTTTATTTTTTGATGAAATAAAAACTGTTTGTGAAAATGATTCTGAACCTGCTGCAAAAGCAATTGGAACTGTTGCTGCTAGAGGAAGAATGAATGATGTTGGACTTGTTTATGCAACACAATTTTATGATAAAATTCCTAATAGTGTTAAAGGTGCAAAATTAAATTACTTAATTTCTTTTGCACATAGTAGTTCAAAAATATTAAATGAAATTGGTTCTGATTTTGATTTAGATATAAAAACAAGGAATAAAATTAAAAAATTAAAAAAATTTGAAGTTATTGCGATGACAAAAAATCACTTTGTTTTTTATCGTGATGGTGAAAAATGGACCGACAATAAACCTGTGCGAGGAAAAATTTACTATCCCCTATCTAATCATCGTCAGGCAGGAGGAGGAAAATGAATAAAAAAATATTACTTATATTTGGATTTATTTTTATTTTATCATTCACATTAGTTTCAGCTATAGAATTAACTGACATTTTTTATAAAATAAGTGTTGAATATGAACCAAATTGTGATACTCTTTGTGAAAATATTACAATAAGTAATATAACTATTCCAAATTGTACAACTAATTGTTTCGGAAAGATTAAAATTCTTGGTGAAGAAGAAAATCATTTAACAATTATTGAAGACCTTTCAGACTTAACTTCTAAAAGAATTTATACAGGATTTTATCAAGCAGACATAGGAAATTCTTCTGATATTTCAAACATCTTTGATAAACTTGATGAGTATATGATATGTAATGATAAACTAAATAATTGTATGGATAGTAATAGAGAAATTGATACTAAATTAATGATGTGTAATCGAAGTTCAGGTTATATGGATAATTTTACTGCTTGTGATTTAGAAAAAAATAGAATTCAATCACAGTTAGATACAAAAACAAATAGTTTATCAACAAAAGATGAAGAAATTGAAAATGCAAAAGGTGAAAGATTTGTTTGGGGGATTGGGGGATTAATTTTATGTTATATATTAATTAAAATTGTGGGTCCAAAAATAGAAGGAACAGAAACTCCAAAAGATGAGAGTGAAAAACAGTTTCCCCCAAATGAGGGTTACTGATGGAAAAAAGTGCTGAAAATATACAATTATATTCAAAATGGGGATTTCTGATATATTGTGATGGGTATACTGCTAAAATTACATCTGTAAAACCTGCTAAAGACCAAGAAGGAAATGATGTTTGGGAATTTGTTTTGAATCCTAGTGATGAATTAATCAAAAGATATAATCTTAAACCAAATAATAAAGGAAATATGTTATACACGACTCAATTACCTTATGAGATGGTTATTCAATTAAATCCAGACCCAGCGTGGAATAGATGGCTTTGTTTATTAAATTATAAAGGTGAAACAAATCCTGCTACAGAAATATTAAGAGGTACTTCTCAACAAAAAATAATAATGGAACAAAAAAAAGAAATAAGAGAAGAAAAATCAAAAAGAGAGGTTGCTCACGAACAATTAAGTTTAATGCAAAAAAATCTTCCAAGATATATGAAAGAAAATGTTTCTCCATTCCTTGAACAATTAGCTCCATTAATTCCTAAACTTATGGAGAAAAAAAATGAGTAAGGAAATTGAATTTGATATTAGTGAATTAGAAGAAAATCCAATTTTAAAACCATTATCAGAATATCATTCCGAATCACAAATATATGAAGATGTAACAAAAAAAGAAGCAGAATATTTAAAAAGAGTAAAAGAAGAAATTGATGGTTTACTAAAAACAGATATTTATGAAAATTCTACTATTGCAAGAACATATAAATCAGTTGTTGAAATCTTAGAAAGATTATTATGGGCTGCTACAACAAATGTTGAATTAGGTGAAAAAAAAATTGAAGAAATTAAAAAAATAGTTGATAAGTATTATATCCCTATAAAAAACCATAAGAAAAAAATAGAAAAATATGAAAATGAAATTAAAAATATAAATGAAAAAATTATAGAATTAGAAAATAAAAAAGAAATTGAATTTGAAATTAAAAATAATTTAGATGTTGAAGAAATTGAAAATATAAATTCTGAAGAAAAAGATAAGAATAAAGATAAAGAAATTGATTTTATGGATAACACTAATCCTTTGGAAGAAGAATCTGAAGACGAAGATGAAAACTACATAGAAGAAAAAATAAATGAAAAAAGACCAAGAGGTAGACCAAAGAAAAATGGAACACTTCAAAACAAGTAATATTGTTCGTGTTGGTGATAAAGAAAAAATAGAAAAATACGAGCATGCAATAATAAATAGAATGGCACCATATATTTACAATAAACCAGAACACAAATGTATTATTATACAAGTTAGAGGTAGCTTGATAGATTTTGTTGATACTATGATTAAAACTCTTTTCTGGGTTGGATTAAGAGAAATTTCAAGAGAACAAAAAGAATTAGTTAATGAAGAAAAAGGATATACTATTCCTGATGGTTGGGAAATTAGATTAGAAAAGATTCCTGTTTTATCAATGCAAAGTGAGGAGGATTACACACGATGATTGAAGACTATGATTCTTATGAAAAAAATAAAGAACAAAAAAAGAAAATTAGTTTTAATTTTGTGAATAAATTAGACCCAAAGCATGTTGTTTTATTAATGTTTTTATTTCTTATTGGATGGTATTTAATTAAAAGTAATGAAAATAATAATTTTATTTATATAGTTGTTGGAGTGATTTTTGTTTTATATATTTTGTCTGTAGTTAAATCTTCTCAAACTGGAGAAATTATTCCAAGACACATTGCTCAAGATATTGCACATCACGATTTATTAAGCGAGATTGGTGTTAATAGAGTTTATCCAACAGGAACAACAATTTTTCCAACAGGGTATTGTTATTTACAACATTTTGATGATGGAACTGGTGGGATGGTTGCTTTTAAATATCATCTTGGTTTTAAAATTAAAGAACCAACAAAACCAGAAATAGATATTATTTATTTAATGCACCCTTATACTGGGGGAGGAAAAGGAATTAAAAAGATGCCTCTTGGATTTGAAGGTCAAGATGTTCAAGATGTTAAGTTAGTCTTTCCAGAAACTATTAAAAAAGAAGAAAAATAATAATAGTGTTTAGATTAATACCTATATCCTATTTTTGTTTTTTCAATTATATTAACACATATCTTAAAAATTTCAGATTCTCTTAAAAATTGAGCTAACTTTTTTTGATTTATTGTGATAAGATATGGAGTTCTATCTTCATCAATTTCTATAAAATCTTTTTCTTTTAAAAATTTGATTAATGCAAGAAAGTGAGGGTTAGTTTTTAAATAATTCATTTTTAATGATAATTCTTTGATAGATGTTATTTTAGAAATGTTTAGAAGTTTAGTACATCTTATCCAATATCTATATTCATTTAAGACTTCTTTTCTTTCCAAATCCATAGTATAATTAGTTATAACCCCCTTATAAATCTTTATGTTCTTCCTTATAAAGGCAAAAATACTCTAATAATCACAAGGGAGGAAAAATAAAGTTTAATATGAAAAATAAACAAGGAAAAACGAGCCCAATATTGATTGTTGGTATCATTGTCGTAGCAGCCTTATTTGCATATTCTGGTGGATATTTAGATTCAATATTTGCTGCTAAGTCAGTAGACCCATTGGATATTTATCCTGCTAGTGGGAAGACTTCAGTTACTTTAAATACTGGAGATGCTTTAGCAACTAGTGCAACTAACGCAAATGTTAGTTATTATGTGTTTACTTCTGATGGAAAATATCTAAAAGAAGGAACAACTAGTGCTGGAACAGCAAGTTTTGATGTCCCAACTGCTGGAAATTATAAGTTAATTTTGTATTCAGATTCAGGAACATCTGATTTTCTTCCAATTGTTGAAGAATTCACTACTAATGGTGGAGACCCAACAGGAAGAGCAATTAAGACTATTAATGTAGATTTATTTGCAGAAAGTAATGCAACTATTGAAGCAGTAAGAGACCCAGTTGATTTAGATTCTATAGTCTCGGTTGGTGCAGGTCAAACTATTAACTTTGATGTATTGATTTCAACAACAACTTCTAAAGCAGTGGTTAATAAACCTATTGTAAGAATGGTTGTAAATTCAACAAATATCGAAGATGTTGACTTCCCTGCTTTGAAATTAGTTGATTGCCCAGATAGACTTACTACTGCCGCTGCACAAAAAGATTACTGTTTTCTTTATGATAAACAGCTTTCATCTAGTGATGGAATTTTAACATTCCAAGGTAATTTATTGATGGATTCTGCTAATGGTGCCGCTTCAGATAATGCAACTATTACTATTTTAGATACTGGTCTTTATAGAGAATCTAAGTATAGAACAGAAGGATTTAGTGCATTTAAGTACGGAAGTGAGAACCCAGTAGATAATAGTGATGTAGCTAGTGGAGATTCGTCATCTTCAGCACTTGCATTGACAGGTTAAGTAACCTCAATCTTTATTTTTTTTTATTTTTTTTTATTTTCCAAGTAGGTAAGCCTATTGTAAGAGTTAAACAAAAAATGGTAAAATATAGAATATGGTAAATGATAAACGAGCATTGTTGATAGAACTTGGTATCGTCGGAATAATTGGATATATTTTATTTTTTATTTCTGTAAATGTGAATCCAACCCTTGGGTCAATTTATACTCTTCCTTTAGTTTTGGGAATAAGTTTAGCTTTAGTTGATTATTTCTTTGGTTCAAAATCTATAAAATTATTTAATAAAAATGTTAGTTGGTTCCAGGCATTTGCTTGGGGGATTGGGGGTTACATTGCGGTTATTTTATCAGCACAATTAGCATCAATATTTGCAGAAGTAATTCCTCTTACAGAATTATTAAGTTTACTTGGGGCGACAGCTCCAATTTTTTCACAGAGTTCTCTTCTCAATGTATTTTCTTTCGGATTTTTATTGGCTTTTATTGAAACATATACTTTTTTCGTAATTGCATTAGATATTTTATGTTCAATGTTCAATGTTGAGATAAATAAAAGAAGTTTGTCTAATCCAAAGATGTGGTTAATAATTTTTGGATTATCGTTATTATTTCTTCTTTATCATATAACCGCAAAAGGTATTGAAAATGAAGTAACACTTATTTTAGTATTTTTTATGGCAGTAATTTCTTTGATTACTCTTGTTTATACTCAAGATGCTAGACCAGCCCTGATATTACATATATTAGCCAACAGCATCGCTGCAACTTCAATTTTTGTTATTGTTCCAAAAGTTATTTTACCTTTAGTTGGTGGTGGATAGTTTTAAATAGAAAGGTTTATAAACCCATAATCCCATAGATACTTATGGGAAGATTACATATAATTTTAAGAGATGATATAGAAAAAAAGATGAGGGAAAAAAAGTTCTTTAAAAAAGGAGATATTTCTAAATATATTGAGATGTTAATTAAAAAAGATTTAAAAATAAAATGAAATTCAAAAAGAATATAATTGAAAGGAGGTTAAAATGAAATTTAAAGAATTAAGTAAAAAACAAAAGTTATGTATTCTTCCAGTATTTGCTTTAATGTTTATAGGTGGAGTCTTTGCTGTAGGTTATGTTGTTAATAGTTTTACAATTCAGTCTGATGTTTATGAACCATTTTCTGTTTCTTATACTATTTTAGGAGATTCAGGAAACTATAATGGAGAAGATTTATGTTCAGAGGTAGATGAAGAAGATTGGGTAGATTATTCAACATTAGGACAACCAATTGATTTACAAGGATTATATGCTGGAGAATCAAGAAAGTTTTGTGTGAAGATAGATAACGAAGGAGAAGGAGATATTGCTTATGAAATTGAAAGTAAAATTAAAACTGGTTTAGGAAATTATAATGATTGTGTTATTGCATTTCCAGAAACAACTAAAACAGGAAATGCTGAAGGTTCAGATACAACAATTGATGGGCAAGTTATTAATGTTCCAGGAAATGCTCCTCCAGTTGAAGATTGTATGCTTGAAATTAGTGTATTAAGAGGATAATCTAACAAAATTTATTTTTTTTTATTTTTTTTATTTTTTTTATGGTTGAAGAACCTAAAACTTAGGAAAACAAAATGCAAAACATAATAAATCAAAATGTAATTAGGCGAGAAATTCGTAGAATTGTAAAAGAAGAAATACAAAAAGAAATTCCAAAAAATCAGACAGATTCACTTTGGAAATATTTAAATAAATTAAATGAAAGAATAAAATGTTTAGAAAAACAATAATCCCAATAATTTTAGGAATAGTATTAATTAGTTTAATTAGTGCATATTATCCAGGAGAAACAATTTATGCAGGAGAAACAATTATAGAACCACATGATTTAGGAACAGAGAATTTAATTTATACAATTATAGATAATTCAAGTGAATTGATAATTTTACCAAATGTTACAATTAATTCAACAATTATACAAATTTATTTTCCAACGAATATGCCACCAAATAGTTTTACAATTGTTTTTTTAGAAGAACAAACTAATGAAGTTGTAAAAGTAATTTATTCTGGAGGTGGAGGAGGGGGAAGTTCACATACAAGAACAAAAATAATTGAAAAAAATATTACAAAATTCGTCGATAAAGAAGTTATAAAATATAAAGACCTTGAACCAATTAATTTTAATAAAGAAATTATTGAAAAAATTCCAGTCTCTGTTTATATATTTTTAGGATTTCTTTTTTTAGTTTTTATTGGATTATTTGTGCGATTATATTTTTTGAAAAAACAATCTGAAAAAAAATAGAAACATTTATAAAGGACTAAATCTTAATTAATTTACATAATACCCAATACCAATTTGTCGCCCAATTACCAATTAACATTTTAACATGAAAAAAGGAACAATGATTTGGATAAAAAAGGGAATTGGAATTTTTCTAGCTTTTAGTATTATTAATTATTTTTACCCAATTATTCAAATTAATGAATATTTACATTTGGTGGCTATGGCTTTTGCTTCTTATTTTTTAATTAAATCAGGTAGGCAGTTATAATGGCAAAATTAGGAAAATATGATTCAATTATTTTGGGTGGTTTATTAGGTTTATTTGCAACAATGCCAAGTATAAGTGTTTGGACAACTGATTTCTTAAATAGAGTAATCCCACTTAATTGGTTTGTTTTTGGAGATTGGAGTTTAGCAATCTTTGGTATATTACTCGGTTTAATAATAGGAGCAATCGCAGAAAAAACGAGATAAGATTCATTAATAAAATGAAAATAAATAAATTTTTAATGTTAGGAAGTTTTTTGTTAGTAGTAGCTTTGTTTCCTTTGATTTCAGCAGCAACTGCAATTGTTAGTCCAGAATTGGATAATAATTATACAACAACAGTTAACTTATCTCTTACAACAGATGTTGCAAATTGTTTAAGTTGTACTTTTTGGTATGATTCAACTGGAGCTGGTGGACGAACTTTATTGAAAACAATTACAAATACTACAGATAGTCAAACTGAATTTGAAGATGCTACATTTGACATTAGCACTTTAACAGATTCTGCAACTTATAATATAAGTGCAAATTGTACTGGAGATACTGACCAGGAATCTGTTGAAATTAATCCAGTAACTTTTGATAGTACATCCCCAGTAATTAGTTTGGATGTTCAGTATGATGGACAAGACCAAAGTTATGGTGGAATACTTGATTATAAGTGTAGTTTAAGTGATGCAGTAGATAGTACATTAGCAACACAAAGTTTTTCAGTAGCACATCCAACTGGAGATTCAACAAGTTCAACTACTTTGACAAGAAACTATGCTACTTTTCTACCATTTACAGATACAAATTACGAGGGTGATTTTGTTTTTACTTGTTCAGCAACAGATTCAACAGGTAATATTGGAACAGACACTGCAACAGTAACAGTTGGAGAATTAGGAAGAGTTATATCTGTAAAGAAAGGTTCAAGTGGCTCTGATAAGACTTTGTTAATAGTAGGAATTTTAGCAATTGTACTTATTTGGTATTTTACTAAAAAGAAGTAATCCTAACAAACAATTGAAATAGAAAGTTATATTTTGGAAAGAGATTTCCGAATAAATTAAATAAAATGGAGAACACAATATGATTGGAAAAAAGTTTGATTATATGCAAACTGGAAAGGTAGGAGCATTAATTGCAGCCTCGGCTCTTTTAGTAAGCTTTATCTTTAGTAAGATTGGAGTTGTTACAACAGAATTATTTTCAGCATTCCCTTCGGTTTCTGTAGTAACTGCAACAGTTGGAGAAAAGACATTAGGTTTACTTAGTGGCATCTTACCAATTTCTGATATGTGGGGATTCGGTATTTTAGCATTATTTATCTCATCAATATTAATGGTATTGTTTGGTGAATATGCAATAGATAATGTGAAACTTCCATACTTGAAGAAAGTTCCAGGTATAAAACCAAATACAACAAGATTATTTAGTGTGATAATTTATGGTGCAATTGTTCCATATGTATTATTAGTAGGGTTAGTAGCTCCTCAAGCTATGACTTTCCTAGGAATAGCTATACACACATTTGCTACAGCATTTATTGCTGTAATTGTTGCTGGTTTATTAAATTTTAAAATTTAGGTAGGCTCTAGGCAGGGCTTACTAGACTAGGCTCTGTGCCTGCCATTTTTGTAGTTAGAAACAAATGGAAAAGAAATTAATAATACCAATTATAATTGGAATAGTTTTAGTATTTTCAATTTTAACAGTTAGTGCATTAAGTCCAGATACTTATGATAAATTAGATTTTTTTAGTAAAATAAAATATTCTTTATTTAGTGGAAATTTATTTACTGCTTGGGGTCAAGAAAATCAATGTTCTGTAAATGCAGATAAAGTTTTAACAGTTGTACCCAATCAAAGAGTAACTTGTTCCGACTATTGTAGTGGTTCACCTTTTAATTATAATAAATGTGCTATTGATATTTTTACTCCAAATTATGGGAGATTTATCCATGAAAATAAAGGTTTAGGTGCTGGTTATACTAATGGACAAACAGAAAATAGATTAGTAGAAATATATTGTTGTCCAGAAGATGTTTCTCCAATAGAAGAACATTCAACAAGAACTTATAAATGTGAAAATGGAGCTTGGAAAAGTAAGGGAAGTTTTGATAAGGAAGAAGTTTGTTCTTATGCAGGAAGTCAAAATAATAATCAATGTTGGT
>Ga0075122_10002112_pt1 | contig 13377 bp, 17 predicted proteins | sample AntAceMetag02UKB_FD_69790 | JGI IMG/M metagenome (GOLD analysis project Ga0075122, IMG submission 69790) | Saline lake microbial communities from Ace Lake, Antarctica - Antarctic Ace Lake Metagenome 02UKB | ecosystem: Environmental > Aquatic > Non-marine Saline and Alkaline > Saline | place... | reverse complement strand
CTCTACATCGGCAGTGCAAACTCTACGGACTGGGGAGATAATGTTATGGGAGATGATGTAATAAAACCCGGTGATAAATATTCCCTACCGGTACCATCAGGATGTTACGATGTACAAATTGCAAATTCTTCCACTATAGAACTTGATAATTTTTATGATCAAGATGTTCGCCCGGGAGAATCAACCAAAATAACATATTACTAAGATCCTGTTTTCTACGGCCTTTGTTAGGAAAAAATAAAACAATGAAAAAAACCAAGCATCCTATAAACTATTTGATGAGGGTGCTGCATATGCAGAAAAATTGCGCAAGGCAGGAGTATCCGTCACCTATCATCTGTGCAAACAGACTATACATGGTTTTTTAGTATATCCTGGAGCTGAGGGAGTTAAAGATACTGAACGATTGATTACTGAGTTTATCAGGGCAAGTGCTACTTGAGCATCCTTCCGCCGCCCTGGCCGCCCCGATTCCTGGGCTTAAAAATCGGGTGAAAATATTTCTCCATATCGATTTTCTTTGAGACCAATTTGATAATCAGTGTGTATATCCCAAAAGATCCTGCCAACGCCAGTAAAAAAGCAGCTATAAGAAGAATTTGAGCCAGGGAGCTGGAGGGTTCCGGAAACAATACGCCAATCAGCATTATTAATGCAATCAACAGAACCAGCATAAGCACGATATTTACCAAGGTTGCTCCAAGCATAAATAGTGCCGTATTAACTTTCTTATTCATTTTTTCCTCTCAAAGAATACAAAAATGTAATTATTAGTAGAATCCCGCAAACAACAATAGAGAAGTCTGCAAGATTAAATGTTGGAAATCGTTCCATACCAAACAAACCATAGAACTTTACATCAATATAATCAATTACCCAACTGGATCGAAAAATCCTGTCTATCAGATTCCCCAGACCGCCTCCGGCAGCACCTGCTATCAACCACCGCTGATACGGGGTGAATTCATTACTTCGTATAACATAAAATAGTAAAAATCCAATTAGAATCAGAGGCACCACTACAAACAGAATCAAGCGTACAACATTCGGAAAGCCCGACCCCATGCTAAAAGCTATGGCATTATTCCTTACATGTATAATGCGTAGAAAGTCACCGCCGAATAATCGGTAACCAATGGTGTTCTGCGTGACATTTGCTGATATCCACAACTTAATCAACTGATCAGCAGCTACAATACATGCGGTTAAAACAAATGGCAGCAGTCTCTCTTTTTTATTCATTAATATTTCTCACTATAGTTTTTTGTTTATAGACCAGTGGGAAAATCAACAAAAACTGTTTGAATTCCCTTTTCCGCAGATAGTTTATCTGCAACAAGTTTCGGGCCGTAGGTCTCTGTATTATAATGCCCGCCTGCAATAACATTAATGCCGCCTTCAAGACAGGTGTGATAAATCTGATGTGCTGTTTCACCAGTAATATATAAATCCAGCCCCTCATCCAGAGCTTGAATAACTTCACCAGCGGCACCTCCAGAAATAATCCCCACACGTTCAATCTTCTTCCTGCCAAAGGGAAGTACCGATACAGATGCTTCATCACTTAAATCCAGAAGCTCGAGTACGGCCTCCAGCGATAACTCTTCAGGCAAATCCCCTCTTACCCCTATCATACTTCCATGATACTCACCAAACGGCATCCTGTTCACAAGATCCAGCTTATTGGCAAGACCTGCATTATTCCCCACTTCCGGATGTGCATCCAAAGGAAGATGAGAAGCATAGAGCGCCAAATCATGCTTCATAAGATATGAGATCCGTTCATAATGTGCATCTGTTAACGAAACAGGTTTACCCCAAAACAGACCATGATGAACAAAGAGTATATCAGCCCCGGCATGGACAGCCCTTTGAAAACTCTCCATACAGGCATCCACTGCAAATGCAGCCCGCGTAATCTCCTGCTGTCTTCTCCCAACCTGAAGTCCATTCATCGAGACATCAGCCTGTATAAATTCTTCCGGTTTCAGCAGAGCATCAAACCAATTAACCAGTTCTTTAATATTCATACCAGTAGTATAAATACAAATTCCTGTTATGAGAAGTCTGATTTGGATGATTAGTTTCAGAACTTGCCGGGTCTATACAAGCCACCGGGTCAATTTAACAGAAGATCTTCAAAGTCTATATAAATATCCCAGGAATCAGTATCCGGATACCACTCTCTATGATAGAAATCACCATCCAGATCCTCAGCAAGAATATGCAGACGAGCACCCCAATCAACATAGATCGCATCATACAGCCAATCGGTATCGGCAGGAGCAATTTCCGCGTAGAAATCTATATAGAGAGTTTCTGCACCCAGCCAGTCATCATCCCACTCCTCCATTTCCCACATTTCATCAGATAAAATATGCAAATACCAAATATCATACCCCGTATTATTTGTAACTTTAAAAACACCGGCATCAAATCCAACTGCTTCCACCCCTGAAACTCTGGATGGGATGTAAGCCTGACTGCCTATCATATAGCGAAGCCAGTATATTTCCTCGGTAACTTCTTCAATCGGGATAATAAAATCAAAAGCCCTGGCTTCTGTATAATAAGCTACGACTATGCCAACAACATCACCATCACGGTTTATTACAGGACCTCCGCTGTTCCCTCCGTCAAAATTCATTGAAACATCATAATAATCCAATCCTTCATCTAAGAAATCGGGCTGGTATGAGTTAATAATTCCTGCAGTAATTTTGAAATTTCCGGTTATAGGGAATCCGGCTGTCCAGATATCATCAAGTATTTGAGCATCTTCCGCAAATTCCAGATAGGGAAACTTATTACTACTGTTAGTAATATTAATAACAGCCCAATCCCTTCTGGCGTTCCAGTGAATAATTTCTGCCTCATAGGTAGATCCATTCTGAAGCTTAACCCGTATCGGCATATTATAGCGGACATTGTCTTCAATCACATGGAAATTTGTAAGTATCATTCCGGTTTCTGTGACAAAAAATCCTGATCCGAATGAATATATCTCATTATTTTCATCGAGAATATCAATTCGAACTGTTGTAGAATCCAGAACTTCTCTAATTTCGCTTGTTTCAAGCGCAAATAAAGAACCAAAAACAGATAGAAGCAGTACAAGAAAAAAAACTGCTTTTTTTATCATTGTATTATTCCCCTTAGCTTATAGTTATAACATTTTAAAAGCATTATAAGCACTATTTCACTGCCGCATTTATATCAAAATGGCTTTTTTCAGGAGAGTCAATATATTCCCGGCATCTTGACACGCTACCCCGGCAAATTTATAGTTAGTCACCATGGCAGATCTTCATTTTGACATTACAACCCTCTCCCCGGAAGAAACATCGTTCTCTTATGATAACACGAGGATTGAGCAGTGTAGAGCCTCGTCGTTTCACGGAGAAATAATCGGGCAGCCGCGAGCTGTCCAGGCTCTCGAAATGGGTCTCAGTATCCCGGGAAAAGGATACAATATCTTTGTGTCCGGAGAACCAGGTACCGGCAGAATGACTGCAATTCGTATGATTCTAAAAAAACAAGCGCGCAAAGGTAAACTTCAGGATATACTCTACGTTAATAACTTTTCACGATCCGAAATTCCTGTTCTGATACTTCTTCCCGGCGGGAAGGGTCTGGAATTTCAACAATCGATGAAAGGGCTGGTACGCAGAATTAAAGAAGAGCTTATAAAACAGTTGGGAGAAACTGAGGATAATACCAGAAAAAACAGTAAAACTGAAATGGATCCGGGTCTGTTAGTACAAAATTTGAAAGAGGATTTTCAGGAAATCCGGGACAGCTTCTCAGATCAGGTTGTGATTGAATATTTGCACGGTGTCGAAGAAGACTTGAAAGAGTACTCTTTTCTTTTTTCCAGAGCAGATGCGGATACTATCCGAAGTGCACAGTTTTTTCTTCGCTATTCAGTGAATCTTCTTGTAGATAACACCAGTACCACCACGGCACCTATGGTATATGAAAATCACCCGACATTTTCAACACTGTTCGGGTCAATTGACGATAAAGCTGATAACAGAGATGACAATTACCCGCCGTTTCTCTCCATACATGGTGGTTCCTTCCTTGAAGCATCCGGCGGATATCTCATTTTGAATATGGTAGATATTCTTAAAGAAGAGGGGTTGTGGGATCATATAAAACGTTCAATAAGAACCGGATTGGTGATAATGCAGAACTCTTCCGGATCAAATCAAAGAAGTCCGGGAGGGATACGTCCGGAACCTATCCCCGTTGATATAAAAATTATCGCTCTGGGAAACGAAGAGCTGTATGACTTTCTCTTTGTTGAAGATGAGGATTTCTATAAACTCTTTAAAATAAATGCTGAGTTTGATTTTTCCATGCCTGCTACTGATGAAAATATCGGCAACTATATTGGTTTCATTAAGATGATTATTGAAGGTGAACAACTCTACCCTATTGAAACCTCCGGGATAGCGGAAATACTTCGGCACGGCTCTTATCTGGTTGAACAGAGAGATGAACTAAGCACGCAATTCTCCCTGATAGCGGATATTCTCCGTGAGTCACACTACTGGGCAACAACTCTGAACTCAGAGACTATTACCGGAGAAATAATTAAACACACCCTTAAAGAACGGGATTATTTGGCAAATCTTCCTGAATCAAAAATAATTGACCAAATATTATCGGGGGAGATGCTTCTGCATCTTGAGGGATCAAGGCTCGGGAATGTTAATGCTCTGGCTGTTCTGGATCGGGGAACCTACAGCTTTGGAATTCCGGCGGTAATATCTGCAACCGTTGCACCGGGAACAGAGGGTATTGTTAATATTGAACATGAGGCTGGGCTTTCGGGTGAAATCCATGATAAGGGTCTGCTGATTCTGGAAGGATATCTGAGAAAAATGTATGCCCGCAATTTTCCGCTCTCCATATACTCAGGAATCTGTTTTGAACAATCATATGCTGAAGTAGACGGTGATTCTGCCTCTTCCAGTGAACTGTATGCACTGCTCTCATCAATAGGAAATATCCCTATCCGGCAGGATGTTGCTGTTACCGGATCAGTTAACCAGATGGGTGAAATACAGCCCGTAGGCGGGATAAATGAAAAAATTACCGGTTTTTTCTCAATCTGCAGCCGTAAAGGGCTTACGGGAAAACAGGGTGTCATAATTCCAAAACTGAATATAAGAAACCTTCTGCTTCCGGAGTATATAATTGATGCAGTCAAAGAGAAAAGATTCTACATCTATCCGGTAGGAAATATTGATGAAGGGATGCAGGTATTGGCTTCACGACCAGCAGGGATCAGAAACCCTAAGGGGGTCTTTCCTCCAAACACCATGAATCGAATTATTGAAGATAAGTTAAAAAAACTATACGAAATCTCCCGGCAGCAGAATTGATTCTCAGTCATTTAATTTGAAAGAGCCTCGGGTGAATGTTTTTCTTGACTCTCATTTAATACATTACTATTTTTGTATAGTGTTATAATACTTAAGGAGGCCTCTCATGGCAGTGAAAATTTATACAACCCCAAGTTGTGGATACTGTAATGTCGCAAAAGACTGGCTTAGAAAGCAAAAAGTACCATTTTCCGAATACAATGTAGCAGTAAACATGGATAAAGCACAGGAGATGGTCAGAAAATCAGGACAGATGGGAGTTCCGGTTCTGGATGTAAACGGGAAAATTATCATCGGATTCAATCAACCTGCAATTGAACGTGCTCTGAAAAAATAGATATCCTGCACCCTTGCACACAGGGAAAAACCCCATCAGGCTGATGGGGTTTTTTGTGCTTCCAGACTTCTGTCTGTTGACTTAAGCAATAATAGTATCTATTCGGGATAATTCATCCTTATTAGCTCCTCGACCCATCTCTGCATCAGTATACCAAAAGCTACAGAAACATTCAGCGAGCCTTTTGCACCGTATGTTGGAATACTCACTCTTCCAAGACTGCTGTCTGCGGCAATCAACCCTTCAGGGCTTACCCCCAGCTCCTCCGATCCCACTATTACTGTACCTGTCTCGGGAAATTCAAATTCACCAATATCCACGCCGCCTGTCTCCAACGCAAATACCGAACCCAACCCCAAGTTATGATCAATCAGACTTGAAATTTCTGCCGTTTCCCAGGGAAGTACTTCCGTACAACCGCGGGAGGTTCTGGAAGCACGAGGATGATCAGGATTGGCCGTATCTACTGATATAAGGATCCTGTCGCAACAGAACGATTCTGCAGTACGAAATACTGCTCCCACATTGAAGGGTGACCGAATATGATCAAGATAGGGGCGGATTGGATATATTAATCGTTTTTCAGTAGAAAGCACCTCACCTGCTGCATCATGAAAATCCCAATCTGCTACCGTTACACCCAGTGAATTCATAAGGAAATAGTAGATATCATTACAAAACCATACCATTTCAGAATCCGAAATACTGTTCAGCTTTGTTTGCTTCTCAGAAATATAACCAATACCGAAGTCGTTAACACTTCCTTCAGGCAGACCCGTTCCCAGGACTATCTCCAGCAAACCCTCCAAATAGACTCTATCGGTTATCGTTCCTACAGAAAAAAGTCTTCCTGCTTCCCGAAAAACATGTGCACACTTCCTCAATCGTACAGATGGTTTTAACGTACGAATTTTTCGTAAAGTAATCACCGGGAGCATTCTCCATCAGAAGAGGTGTCTGAATTCTTTTTCTTGTCTACGGGAGAGACCAGAACAACAAACTCTCCCTTTATTGATTGACGATTGAGGTAATTCTCATATAATGCCGATGCAGTATCCTCAATAATCTCCTCATACATTTTTGTCAGCTCTCTACCGACAATCACTCTTCTCTCTGGATCAAGATCTGCAAGCGCTCCCAGCAGTTTAACAATGCGAAAAGGGGATTCATAGAGGACAAAGGCCTCATTTCTTTCCAGTAATACCTGAAGACGGTTTTTTCTCTTCCCGGATTTCGGGCTTAGAAAACCATCAAATACAATAGTACTGCCGGTATACCCTGCTACACTGCAAATTGCTGCCAGTGCCGAAGCACCAGGTATAGGAATTACCGCAAACCCTGCATCGCGAACGGTATTTACCAGACGTGTTCCCGGATCACTTATCCCCGGAGTTCCGGCATCGCTTACATAGGCAATATCCTTATCCTCCTCCATGAGCATGATGATACCCTTTGCCGACTGCTCTTCATTTTTGGCATGACAGGCAATCGTGCGGGTTTTTATAGCAAAGTGATTCAGTAAATTCCGGGTATGCCTGGTATCCTCACAGGCCACAACATCAACCTCTTTCAGAATACGTAGAGCCCTCATGGTGATATCTTCCAGATTTCCGATGGGTGTTGCCACCATATATAGTTTACTCATATATTATTACCCCGAACCTAACGGAGTTTCTCCTTATACTTTCGGTAGAGTCCTCTGATCTGATCGTAGGTTAAACCCAGCTTAACAGCGGCTTCTTTCTGGCTGCCATCACATGCATCAAGGGCACGTTGTAAAAAGGAGAGCCCCAACATCTCACCAGCATCAGCATACTTATCCAACGGGATAGCATCAAATAGTTCTTCATAAGAAGCCGCAGAGACTCCTGCTTCTGTATTAATTTCTGCATAGGGGTTATCAAATGGATTAAGTGATATCTCGGTAATTACCGAATTCCGGTTACGATAAACCGCCCGTTCAACGGTGTTTTTCAGCTCTCTGACATTCCCCGGCCACTTATAAGAGATCATGTCTTTCATCACAGCTTCACTGAATTCCGGAATCTCATCCCGACCCAGTTCATACGCCATCCGGGAAGCAAAGTGCTGTGCCAGTAATATAATATCATCACCTCTTGCTCGCAGAGGGGGAATAAACAGTACTTCAAAAGAGAGCCGATCAAGCAGATCCTGCTTGAACTTATTCTCTTTACATAAAGCAGGTAGGTCTGCATTTGTTGCTCCAACAATCCGCACATTAACCTCAAAAGTCCGTGAGCTGCCAACCCGCTCAAAAGTCCCGTACTCAACCACACGAAGAATTTTCTCCTGTACTTCCAGAGGTATCAGCCCGATTTCATCAAGGAACAGTGTTCCACCTGTAGCTTCTTCAAAACGTCCCTTGCGCGCTTTGACTGCACCGGTGAAAGCACCCGCCTCATGCCCAAACAACTCGGTTTCAATGAGACTTGGGGGAAGTGCGGCACAATTTATCGTAACAAAAGGCTCCTGCCATCTACTTGAAAGGAAATGTAGACGGGAAACCGCCATCTCCTTACCGCTTCCCCGCTCCCCGATCACCAGCACCGAACGATCAACCACTGCCGCACGGCTTATCTGCTGCTGAAAATCAAGAAATCCCTCGGAGTCTCCAAGAGTCTCATTCAGCTTTCTTTCAGTATTATTGAGTTCCATAGAACCGGCCTCCAAAAGTTTGGTTTATTATACCGCTTGTCGGCAATTTATGCCACTTATTGTTTCGAATATTCCCATTCGTGGAGAGAAAGGCTCAAATAAGCCGCTTTAAACACCATAAATATGAGAAAATAAAGTTGGCACAATTTTTGCATTTAGTAAATGTAAGAGTTTAGCTCTTGCTAATAGATATAAAAAATTATACCCTAATATGGAGGAATATCATGGGAGTTTTTTCAAGATTTAAAGACATTATGAGCGCAAATATTAATTCACTCCTCGACAAGGCAGAAAACCCTGAGAAGATGATTCGATTGATGATTCAGGAGATGGAAGACACTTTGGTTGAGTTGAAATCTGCATGTGCTGCCAGAATGGCTGCAAAAACAAAAGCAGAACGCCAGGGAAAAGAGACAGATCAGTACATCAAACGATGGCAGCTGCGTGCTGAACTTGCAGTAGAAAAAAAGAAAGATGATTTAGCCCGTGAGGCACTTATCGAAAAAATGAAGTATCAGAAAGATATGGAAGTTGTTCAGGCTGATGTAGCACAGTACGAAAAACTTATTTCCGAATGTAAAAACAATATCATTAAGATTGAAGAGAAACTGCAGGGAGTAAGACAGAAACACAAACTGCTTATTCAGCGGGGAATGCACGCATCAGAACAAATTAAAGCAAAAGAAAAAATCCGCGAAGCTGCAGGCAGCAAAGCATTCCAGAGGTTCAGTGAACTCGAAGGAAGAATTGAGAGAATGGAAGCTGAAGCCGAAGTGGCAGGTTTTTCTGCACCCGGCGGCCTGGAAGATGAATTTCACAAACTTGAATCAGTAGCAGATGTAGAAGCAGAGCTGCAGGAACTCAAGAATTCTATCAAAAAGGATAAGAAGTAAACAATGGGTACCGAGGTGATGATACTCTTGATATCTGTCGGGATTCCAGTTGTCTGTGGAACATTGATAGTCCTGGAATCTATAAAGCGTAGGGATCAGCGTAAGAAAATGAAAATGCATGGAACAAAACCTATCCGCAACGATCGGGAAGCTGAGATTATTGAGGAAGTATATCAAGGGTTGAAGTCCCTCCGCGCGAGAATTGAAAATCTGGAGACTCTCAACCAGGGAAAAAGGGATAAGGAATGATCATGGCAATTCGTGGAAAATTATATAGGTCTAGAAATGGCGAAATATTTGGAGTCTGCAAAGGCATTTCAAAATGGGCAGAACTTCCAGTAGGGCCAGTACGGTTAGGAGTCATATTGCTTGCAGTCTTTAGTGGGGGTGTTCCAATACTGATTGTTTACGTTGTAGCAGCAATATTCCTTCCTGTTGAACCGTTATACAAATCAAAGTTTGAGAATAATTTTTCTGAAGACTTCGGGGATGATTTCCGGAAAGAATATAAAGAAAACAGAAAAAGAACCGTTCATGACATAAAGGATGAGTTTGATAAACTCAAACGCAAAGTTGCAGGTATGGAAGATGATGTCCTGCACGAAGAAAATAAAGAAGATGACTGGGATAACAGATTTAACAAGGATAACACCTAAGTTAATACGGCTGCCCGTCCCTTTTGTATCGGGTGTATCGGGCAGCTTTTTTATCCCCATATAAATAAAAAGGGGAAATACAAATGAAATTTAAAAAGGATAAGACTATGAATCGTGCAATTCTTGGCGGCGCTTTTATTATAATTGCCCTATTGGGTGTGTTTGGATTGTTCGGCGGAAACAAAGATGATAAAAATCCGGTATCTGCAATCGTTCCTGCTGAAATGAGCAGCATTAAGTTGGAAGCCGACATGTCAACAAATGGCTTGCGCAGGGTAGAATTCGCCGGTGTTTCATCAGATATCACCGTTACAAGAACCAACAGTAACACTATTACGGTTAAGGTAACCGGGAATGCCCGTACAACTCCTGAACTGGTATCTGAAAAAAATGGTTCAGTGGGTACTTTTGAAGTTAAATGGCCAAGATCAATTATTAACAATGCCAGAGATATGAAAATGGAAGTATTCTTACCTGCTAACTATCAGGATGATGTAAGCTTCAGGTCTGTTTCCGGTGATATTCACTTAACAGAAAGAAGTACTTTTAACGATGTTACGCTAAATACCGTTAGCGGAGATATTAGAAATGAAGAGACAAGCAGCAGCTCTTATTCGGCATCTACTGTTTCCGGAGACCTCTCTTTATCAGATATATTCAGTGAAGATACTTCGCTCTCTTCAATCAGCGGTGACATTGATTATACGGGAAGCCTGGTATCTCTGACAGCCAGCTCAGTTTCCGGCGATTGCAATTTTTCACTTGATTCTTTAACAGGTCGTATTAAACTAAAATCTACCAGCGGTGATATTGAACTAAGGCTGCCGGAATCAATCTCTGCAAATATCGATTTATCGACGGTATCAGGATTTCTTTCTTCAGACATTCCAATTCTGACAACCGGATCAAAAAAGAACCATCTGTCAGGAACTATCGGCAGTGGAAACTATTCCATCGAGGGACATACGGTCTCCGGTGATATACATATTTCTAAGAATTAGAGGCGCCACACTTGCCTCCCCCTTCTCAATGTTTTAGCTATTGACCGCGGTTTGTTAAACCGCGGTCCTCTTTTGTAGTTGATCTCATACGGTCTAAGAAGCTACTTGAATAATCAAGAAAACAATAGGTATCAAATTCATCGTTCCATGGATTATTATCCCAAACCAGGTATTTTTACTCCTTTGAACTATAAAGACAAGAGGCAGGGCTACAAATAGTATTATTGGGATAAACTGCCAATACCAGTATATATGCCATGATCCCCAGAGAATCCCTTGAAATATCCATGCCTTATCACCAAAGGTTTTTTCATTCCTGGGAAGCAGCACTCCTCGAAATAGTAGCTCCTCACCAAAAATATTAAAAAACCAACCGATCAAAAAGAGAGCTGGATACCACCAAATTCCTTTCACGTAAAAACCCATAAAATATCCAGGTACTTGCTCTTTGTTGTGATTTAAACCGGCGGGAAAACTCTCAGGAACAGCAAGAAATTTGATATTATCTGATATTAACTGAGAAAGAAAGGACGCAATAAGAAAACCTAATCCGACAACTACGAAGAAAATCCCTAGCTGCTTTAATGACTTTTTATCAAGCTTATGCAGCCTTAACCGGGTACTGATTTCTGTAATTGAGAATTTGTGTCCTTCCCGTTTATAGAGAATCAGAGCTGTCACAAACAATCCAACAAACGGGATATAAAAGCACCCCAGATACGCTACCGCAAAGGGTACATCAAAACTCTTCATAACTATGGGAATTAATACATATATGGAAATAGATATAATTAATGATGATATGAAAAAAATTAAGATTGTGAGAATTTGCTCTTTTAGTTTTCTAAACATATATACACCTTCCTATAAATATAATATTTCTGATAACGTTCCGCTTCTCTCGCTCGTTTGAGAATAAAACCTCAATTTATTAATCAATAAGTATACCTTTAAAATAGAGAAGTGCTCCATTGTTGAATTCATACGTTGTAAAATCAAAACCATTGTGTATAAATATTTCTTTAAGATCATTTTCTGATAATAAATTACCTCTTATAACACTTTGCTTTTTATTCTTCTCTGGTACCGGCACACTTCCAATAAAAACACCTTTCTTCTTTAATACCCTACTCACTTCTTTTGCTACGCTATTTACATCACTAAAAAAATTTAAGGACAGATTACAAATACAGATATCATATATGTTATCTTGAAATGGTAACTGGTCAGCACTACATAAATATAATGTATAATCCTTAAAGCATTTTTTAGAAAACTTTTTATAAGCGATTTTTAACAAACCCTCACTGACATCAGTTCCTATATATTTATTGTCACACGGTAATATTTCAGATATATTGCCACTTCCCGTCGCCAATTCTAAGATACTACTATTATGAACATCTTTTAATACACTTTTCAGAAATTGAAAATGATCATCAATAGACGCTTCGAATTTTTTGGGAAATATAGACTTTTTCATTATTGAATCATAAAGAAAGGAAAACAGATCTCCCAGCCACGGTTTATATTTCAGTATCTTACTATTTTTGTACAAGTAGCTGATTCTTTTCTTGTTCTTTACTTCAAATCCGTTTTTAATCATGGTAATTACCCCCCCCCCTGTTACTTGGTACTAGTGTTCGCCTAACATTTCCCATAGCACCCTTATGCACGATTAAGATTTTATCAATTCTTCTAATGCTGTAATAGCTTTCCCGGCATGTTTTGCCTACTACTGAATGATATATAGGCGTGTCTTCCATCGTGACCACATAGTATAACGCCAACAAGTTCATTCTTTACTCTACATATGAAATTTGTATTCATATGTTTCCTAATAGTAAATTCCTATAATGTGGTTATTAACAGGTTGGAATCTACAGCTGTTACTTTATGGATAGATTTCAACTCCTGTTGTAACCGACTCTCTTCCTCTTCAATATCATAATCATCTTGGAGACCTAGCCAAAACTGCGGTGAGGTTCCAAAAAATGCAGACAACCTCAATGCGGTATCAGCAGTAATTCTGCGATTTCCCTTTATTATCTGCGAGATCCTTGTTTGGGGAACATGAAGTTCTTTTGAGAGTTTGTAGGCACTGATGCTAAAGGGTACAAGAAATTCTTCTTGGAGAATTTCTCCGGGGTGAATATTGTGTAATCTATCCATAGACTAACTCCTAATGATAATCAATTATTTCCACGTTACTACAGTTTCCATTGTTCCAATCGAAACAAATGCGCCATTGGTTATTGATTCTAATGCTATATAAGCCTTGCCGATCTCCCTTTAGTGCTTCAAGTCTATTATTGGGGGGAATCCTTAAATCATCTAAATCTTGAGCATTATTAATCATTCTTAGCTTTCTACGCGCAGTATTCTGAATATCTTGTGGTAACTTATGAGATTTTGCTCCTT
>Ga0075122_10002111_pt1 | contig 13381 bp, 15 predicted proteins | sample AntAceMetag02UKB_FD_69790 | JGI IMG/M metagenome (GOLD analysis project Ga0075122, IMG submission 69790) | Saline lake microbial communities from Ace Lake, Antarctica - Antarctic Ace Lake Metagenome 02UKB | ecosystem: Environmental > Aquatic > Non-marine Saline and Alkaline > Saline | place... | reverse complement strand
ATGAGTAACACATTCGTAACAACGGACCTAGTAGCTAGAGATGCTTCTATAATCCTTGCTAACAACCTCGTTATGGCTAACCTAGTTAACCGTAACTATGAATCTAAATTCGCAAACAAGATCGGTGATACTGTTTCGATTAAGGTTCCGCCTACACAAACCGCACGTGATTTTGTTGATGACAGTTCCACCGTCACTGATAATGACATCACTGAGTCTACTGTTAATTTGCAACTTACCGAACAGCCTTATGTAGCACATACACTTACCTCCGAAGAGAAGTCGCTTGAATTGGATGACTTCAACGAAGTTGTAACGAAACCTGCTGTATATGCAATTCGTAATGCAATTGATGAGTACCTCATCGAAGTTGCTGCTGCTGGTTTTGCAGTAAACTATGCTGGTGGAGAAGGTTCTGCTCCTAGTACTGTAGCACATTTGATTGCTGGACGTAAAGCACTACAGGACAATGGTTGCCCTCTTGAAATGAGAGTTGGTATCCTTGACACCACTGCTGAAGCTTCTATGCTATCTCTTGATCAGTTCACATCTGCTGATTATGGTACTGATAATCCTAGAGCACTACAGGAAGCTGCACTTGGACGTAAGTACGGCATTGACTTCTATACTGACCAGAATGTAGGTACGCTTACCCGTGGTGATGTAGCCGAAGCAACTAACCTTGCTGCTGATACCGTTGCTGCTGCTACCTCCCTTACTATGGATGACGCTGGTGGAACTTCTGTTGGTACTATGTATCGTGGTTCTAGATTCGTAATGGCTGGTGATACTCAGGTTTATACATTGACTGCTGATTCTACCGCTGCTGCTGGTGTTTTCGCAATGTCTGTAAGTCCTGCTATTGCTGGTATTATCGCTGATAATGCTGCAATTACTTGGCAGACAGCTAGTAAAGAGAACATCATCTTTACTCGTAATGCAATGGCTGGTGCTATCGTAGCTCCTGCTCCTCTTGCTATCGGTTCGAGCGTTGCGTTCTACAATGGTATTGGAATTCGTGTTTCTATGAGTTCTAGCACTTCTGCACTAAGCGATCAGATTGTATTTGATACGTTCCTTGGTGGACAGGTCATTGAAACTGGTGGCGGAGTTGTTGTTGGTGGTGTGTAAGCACTAAGTAAATAAACAAAGGGGCAGACAGTCAGTAAATGTCTGTCTGTCCCTTTTTTTTAAGGACCAGCAATGGCTAAGAAGGCTCATACATCAAGGGTATTAAAGGACGGAGTTGAACTTCGTATCCCAATAGATGCTCTTAGGTTTTTCAAAGATAATGGCTGGCAAGAGAAAAAGCAAGATGAACCAGTTATCGAACCAAGCATTAGGAAATAAAAATGGCATACACTAAAACCTTGTCAGATTGTGACGATTACTTCAAGCCTAACACTCACCTAAATAGCTACGATTGGCGTTCGTACGATCCAGATGTCCAGGCTGCTGCTTTTGCACAAGCTAAGAGGGAACTAGAAGTATCACTGGGGGTATCTCTTACTGATCCAGAGGATGATGATATTTATAGATGTGACTATGCCCACTTTGAACAAGCTCTTTACATTTTGATGAATACTCCAAGGCAGGAAGTATCCGGAATATCTAATGTTATAGACGAAGCGGACGGAGAATCTGAATCTAAGAAACGACCTGTTAGACAGGGAGTGCTGATAAGTCCTCAAGCTCAGAGATATTTCGGGCTTAATCGAATCAAGATACTAAGAGGATAACGGACGAATCTGGTAATAGTGATGATAGGATTAGACCTAAAGCTTGATGGCGTGATTAAGATGAAGCTGTATCTCAAGAAGATTGAGAAGCTCATTGATACAAGGCTTAAAAGCACCCGTAAGAGAATAGGTAAGTATATCCTAGTGAAAGATGCTAGGCGGTATGCACCTGTTGATACAGGGCTGCTCAGAAAGGCTATAACATCTAAGGTTAATGGAGATGACATAATTGTATATGTGCCATCTTCAAGCAAGGCAAGTGATTACGCAAGATACATGCACGATGGTAATTACAATCTTGGAAGAAAGTCTAGATCTGGTGGTTCTAAAGTAGGACGAAAGTACATCAAGAGATCCATTGATGATAATGAGAGCAAGATGGCAAAAGCACTAAAGAGAGTATTTAGGGGAATCAAATAATGTCTGATTACGAGAGCCCCAACATTGACGAAACAGTCAGAACAGCCTGGGAAACAGCTGAGCAGGTTTGTTTTGATTACCTATGTTACATTGGAGGTCTAAAATCTGGATACAATGCTTTCATTGGAGATTCTCCAGAGGACACAGATAAAAAGAACATTGTTGCATTCATGATTTCGGGAGGACAAGAGCAAACACAGAATTATCAGTGTCCTACTCCTAATCATAGTTTCATTGCAGACGGACATCTTGCTGGGATTTATCAGACGAGAAAAGAAGCATTAGCAATAGGCGGGGCAATCATGAATGGTATGCCTGCATATTGGACTGATGACGAAGATGATGAGGCAGTGCCTGATAGAGGATTAGAACCAAACGTATCATTTTTTGAATTAACGGAGCATCCTGAGTGTTTTTCTTTTAAAGAAGAAGGCAAGGGAAGGGTTTGGCTTTTAGTTATGCAGTTCCGTTGCTGCTATACAGATACAGACATATAACGACAAGGAGTAGAAAATGGCAGATGCACTAGTAAACATGGAAGCAAGTGATGTTTTTTCACTTGGTGGTAACTTCATTGCACAATCAGCGGTTAGCAATACTGAGCGATCTCATGCGAAAATGAAGAAAGCTAACGGAGATTATGAAAAATTCTCAACTACATTTGGCGTAATAGAGAACATAACTGTTGTCTACAAGTTCAATGCTGATACAGGCTTAGGAGCTGCTCTACCAGACATTGGAGAAATCTCGAATGCGTATATTATTACCTCCGTTGAAGTGTCTACTACATTCGATGATTATCCTGAGATTTCGATTGAAGGACATCAGCACGGAGAGAACGCTCATTCCGTCGAAGGTAACAAGTATGCAATACCTGCTGACATGATAACTATACTTACTGGAGCTGTAGGAGCATATGACTTCTCGGCACTAGCAAGTGATCCTACATGTGTGCAGACATCTACTTATTCGATTGGAACAAATCACATTGATGCTGAATGTGGCACTGGTGATCACTGGGTAGGCACAAGTATCGAAGGCTTAGAGTCTATGTCAGTTAACTACATTGGACTCAATGCTACATTCGCAGTCGCAGGATGGACAGTAACATCTTATACTTATGACGACAGCAATGATGCATTTGATACATCTTCGCTGAATGCTGAGCGTCTAGTTCTGAGAGCATAATCATGGATAAGCAATCTTTTACAATGCTTAATCAGATCATGTCTGCGTTAAGTCATATGCCACAGATTGATGTTGCCTCTGAAGCCTTGATCCTCGCTGAAATAGCAAGGATCAAGGAAGGGGTCAAGCCTAAGGCTAAGAAAGGCTGCAGGGGCTGTGGCAAGTCCAAGAGAAGGCTCAGGAAGGCTAAGGAGGCTAAGGAAGCTCAAGAGCTGTTAGAAGCCTCTGAAGCAACTGAAGTCAAGGAGAACACAGATGGCACAGACAAGCAGAGTACATCCACTGACACAGGAGTCGCTCAGACGCCTACGGAATGATGGAATTCTTGTTGATCCACTAGATGCCATTGAACTTGACTACTATGCCCAGAGGACATCTAAGGTAAGTGACCAGCTTCTTCTTCAGCATTCTGGTCGTTGGGTTGGCAATGTAGAGATATTTCCTCTTACTCTAGGTGCTAAGATATGGCTAAAAGAGGATGCCTTCAAATGGTTTGAGCTAGATTCAGAGATATATTATATATGTCTGTTATACGCTATGGCATTTGCAAGGATCCCAGAGGCTTTTGACTTCGAGAATGCAAAGAAATGTCGCAAGGCTATCTACAAGTGGGCAAGGACTATAAATGCTACAGACTCAGAGATACTAGGCATAGCAAGCTCTGTAGTGCCTAGTGACAGTATAGAGTCTATACTTGTAGACTTATATAAGCAAATCCTTAAGAGTCCATCACAGCTCAACCTAGTGCCAATGATCAAGCATCTAGGAATAGGAGGAGTAGCTTCTTTGAATAAGGACGAGGGAACTACTCCAATTGTAGCATGGTTAGTGGCTAATTGCGGACAAACGGTGGAATATTGGTTATGGGAAAGGTCCTGGGAACAAACAGAATTGCTCATGAATGCCACAATAAAGCAGGCTTCTGGGCAAGAGGTTATTGACACAAAGGATCCTAGTATATTGGCAATGAGAGATTTTCAGCAGAAACTGATTATGATTAGGACGAAAGGAGCTAAAAATGCCAGCTGATTTAACATTAGTAGTTAAGGTGCTTAACAAGGCAAAGGCAGGATTTGGGAAAGTTCTCAAGTCACTTGGGTCATTCTCAAAAAGGGCTAAGAGTATTTCCAAGGGTATGGCAATAGGCATTGCTGGTTCTTTTGTTGCAGTAACTGCTGCAATAGTCGGTGCTGCTTATGCTTTCAAGAAAGCTATCAAGGAGATGACAAAATACGGAGATACCGTAGACAAGATGTCTAAGAGAGTAGGATTCGGTGTTGTACCACTTCAAGAGTGGCAGCATGTACTTGAAATAACTGGTAGTGACTTGGGGTCATTTGAAAAAGCAATCAAGTCAATGGCAAGAACTATCTATGATGCAGGAAGGGGCACGGTAACAGCAGTAGATGCATTAGCAAAATTGGGAATAGCATATGAGGATATTGTTGATCTATCACCAGAGCAGCAGTTTGAGAAGCTAGTAAAGGCTCTTGCTGACATTGAAAACCAGACATTACAATCAGGATTAGCACAAGAGGTGTTCAAGCGAGCCGGGTTTGGATTGCTACCAATGCTAAGATCCTCTTCTAAAGAGATATCTAAACTAAGAAAAGAGGTAGGAGATTTAGGAATTGCACTTAGTGAAGCGGACGTATCAGCTGCAGCAGAGGCAACTGATGAGTTTACACGCATGGGCAAGATAATGAAAGCAGTTAGGATGAAGATGTCTGCTGCATTCTTGCCACTTATCATTAAGATCACAAATGGTTTTATTAAAATGTGGGCAACTTTTGTTAAAGCTGGTGGACTAGATAAGCTTGTAGCAAAGGTTCAAGTTCTTGTAGAAAAAATAGAACAAAAAATAGCACCATTAAAAGGCATATTAGATTCGATGTTTAGTGGTAGCTCAGATGCCTTTAAAGCAGGGTTCAGTGACATCAAATCTTGGATGTATGATGAGCTCCTGGCTCCACTACTTGATATAGCTAGGAAGTTTGGGGACGCTGTTGGTGACGCCATAACAGAAAGAATGGGTGAGGCACTTGATAGATTAGATCCAATTCGTGGAAAGAAAAAGGGAGAAGAATGGGATAAAATTCGTGAAGCTGAAAAACTCTCAGATAGTCAAGATAAAGAGATAAGAAGATTAAAACGAGATATAGCAGCTAAACAAAGAGCAGCAAGAAAAGAGAAAGAAGCATCACAGAAGAAAAACGGTAGATCAACAGCATCACCTATCAACCTAAGCGATATTGCAAAGAAACAGAAAGAAATTGATAGATCAGCTGTTTCGTCTCCTAGCAAAATGGGTGAGAAACTTGCACAGTCTATGAAGGAACAGATCAAGGACGTTCCAGCTGCGATCGAAATCAAGCCTATACAATCTGACATTGTACAAAAACAGTTGTTGAATAATCCTGTTGAAGATGTACAAAACACTACAGGACCAACTCTACAGTTGCTACAAGAAAATAACAGACTGCTGTTGCAGCAGATACTAGCTACAGAGAATCTAACGGCATCACAATAAGGAGTTACAATGGCTTATGTATCATTCGGAGCAGGAACAGAAACAACAAATCAGTTATCCATGTTGTCTGCAAAGATAAATCTGTATCCAAACAAAAATGATTTCAAAAGCTTAGAGGATTGGTCATACACAATAACATATCAGGCACAGAGGATATGGCATATAGCAGATGTAACTGGTCCTATAAACTTTAGTACGACAAGGCAGACAGAAACCCTGATCTCTGCATCAATGAATGGAACAGATAACGAAATAGAGATGGATGGCGATACGGACTGGTTGATGACCAACTATGGTATATCTCAATATAACGGTCAAGGCTCTGAAATGGGAATGGTGCATACAACCCATTCGTACACGACTCCAAGGCTAGTATATCCTGACCTTGATGTTACAGATACTGCTCCTGCAAAGCTAATTAACGTTACATCAGAATCACAGTGTCCAGTCAGTCTGATTTCTTGCTCTGCTGAAACACAATCTAGGGAAGGTAATAAAGATGGTCCAGAAACATCTAATATCTTACTTGGAAAGGACGTAGCAAGGCTAGTTGTTGAAGAAAAACATTATAATGTTTCTGAGATAGATGGGTTCTGGGAGGTGTTACCATTTACGACATTAGTTACATGTTTTCTTAACGGTGGTACCGCACTTAATGTAACTAGGGGTACTGGATATACAAAATGGATAATGACATCTCAGGAGTTAACCCCTACTGGTGCTCCCGGGTCACTTACAATGTCAGACCGCAGGGAATATGTAGCATTTAATGCCTGGAGCATCTAAGGAGTTATCATGGGTCAAGATAGAGTAGTTTTCGGTTCTGAGCACAATGCAGGTATGAGCTATGGCAAAGGAGGCATACTGCCCGCTGGTGCTATCAACGAGATTGGACGTACCATTAACCTAATATCCGGCAGAGCAGGCACAAGCACATACAAGGGGCTTAACGGTGGTATCGAGATCGAAGGTAATAACTTCCCATGGCATCTTCTTTCTTTTGGGTTCGAGATCGGGGTTATTGAGGCAGACCCAGCTCATGCTTCTCTGAAAGTTGTCAACAATAAAAAGGTAAGGATAGGAGATGGAATTGTTTGGCATGGACAAGGTATATATTGTCAACCTTCAGCTTTCCAAGGAGATACCGTTGAAATTACTGCGGAACGAGATCTAGACGAATTTGATATAGTATATCTAAAAGCCACCTTGAATTCTCAAGGTACCATTGATGCATTAGAACTAGAAACAAGTCAAACAATACTAGACGCATACGACGTAACCCCGTTTCAGGTTCCAGCTGTTTATCCAGACATAGAAGGAGGTCAAATTACAGCGATTAGATGGATGTTATATATATTTGGATTAGAAAACGAAGAAGCTCGACTTTTACAAGTTAATAACGTTGGAGATATATATGTACCTTTTCTTCGTAGAGCAGATGTTATTGTGGGCGTTGCGTGGGATTCTTCAACACACCAACTTAAGGAGAAAGTATTTCCAACTTATGTAATGCCTGCAGCTGACACTTATGAGGCTGTTATAACTACAGCTGAAGAATGTCCATAATGACAGGAGTATCTAATGCCATTACAATATAGATCTGATACAAATAAGTTGATGTACATATCTTCTACTGGCAATTTGATGAACGAATGTTGCTGTGGTGGTGGTGGTTCAAGTAGTTCAAGCACAGAAGAAAGTAGTTCAGGTCATTCGGGTTATTCTGTAGAAATAAGCACTAGTAGTCAAAGTTCGACTTCTAGTTCGTTGAATTCTAGCAGTAGTAGCAGTAACACTAGTTCAAGTTCAAGTAGCAGCTCAGAATCAAGTAGTTTAAATTCAAGTAGTTCAAGTTCAAGTAGTTCAAGTTCAAGTAGTTCGAACTCTAGTTCAAGTACAAGTAGTCAAAGTTCAAGCTCTAGTGTTAGTTCACAGTCAGAGCTACCTTAAGGAGATCAATTACAATGCCAATGTACCAGATAAAATTAGACATGAATCACACGAATAGAGGCTTTAATGTAGTCATCCATTCTGGCGATACTCCTACCGTTCGTGCGTATCTGTACGAAAATGGTAGACAGTATGATCCTCCTGATACTTACACAGCTCAGTTTGGCTATGGTACTGACTTTGAAGATTCTACATCACTAGTATTGGTCGACGGTGTTGTTGGAGCTGAAACTCCAGAAAACTACTTTGACTTTGCATTTACAGCTCCTGATACAGCTACTCCTGGAGATTATTACTGCCAGGTGATCATTAAGAACTCAGCAGACACAGGAAGATGGGTATTCGGTGATGGCAAGATAAGCATACTCAAGAGCCCTATCAGTGGCTCTCCTAGCCCACTTAATATGCTGGAAACAGTCAACTGGGATACTATAGAGTCCACAGGTACCGTCCCTTGGTCAGGCTCTGCTACTACTGCAGTATGGGGAGGCATCACAGGCACATTATCTGATCAGACAGATTTGCAGTCTGCCCTTGACCTGAAAGAAGATGCAAATGCTAATATCCAGGCACATATAGCAAATGTAACAACAAATCCACATGAGGTCGATAAGGGAGATGTAGGACTCGGAAATGTAGACAACACAAGTGACCTATCTAAACCTATTTCTACTCTGACTCAAGCTGCATTGGATTTGAAAGCAGATACATCTGACTTAGCTGCATATCTTACAATCGTTGATGCTGCTGCTACCTATGCTACATTGACCAATTTAAGTGACCATACAACTGATGCTACTATCCATTTTACGGAATCTTCGATTAATCATTCAAATGTGTCAGGCTTAGCATATGATGACAGTGGACATACAGGATTTTTAAGTTCTAGTAATGCAGCGAGTCAATATTTACTATTAGATGCGTCTAATGGTCCAGTGACTGGTAATTTAACTGTAAATGCAACTATAACAGGCAATACACTAACAGTAGGTACAGCGTCACCTTCCTCAGGGTTTAATGGTGTAGGAGATATATATGCAACAAAGAACTTTAAAGTTATGGAAGGAGCATTTTCAGAAGCAGCTCCTTACGGCACAGGTTTAGAAGTATCAGATAATGCTTTAGTAACCACCTACACAAACATACCTAATAATGATGCCACTCTAACAGCAGCTACACAAACAATTACAGATTCTCACGCAAGTTTTGATAGCTCTTATGTAGGACAGTTTCTTAGGATTGCTAGTTCTACACCAAGCTATGCAGGAGCAGTTGGTGAGATTATATCCGTTGCTGATGGTACACATCTTACTGTAAGTTTTGGTACAGCAGGCGGAGCTTCTATTGTTGATGCTACAGCAGCAAGTTTTGTTATATATCCTGCCCCTAGATGCTTTGTAGGAGATAACGGAGATATACATTTTAATGTTGGAGTAGATAAAGATGCTTCTTTTAAGGTAAGCTCACTAGCAGGTGCTAATGACCATTCTATTCACGCAGTTGTAATAGCAGGTGTAGATGGGCATTGTGGTATGGATATGGAAATGGATGCTCATACCTTTGGTGGTGTTTCAGGTTATTGTCTAAAGTATGACGCTACAGCATTTTCTGATGGAACTGATGGTATTGGTTTTAATGTTATTGTTGGTAACACAGGTGCAACTGGTGGAGATTTTCACTCTATTGATGTTGCACAAGGTGACCCAACAGACACTACCCTTGAAGTGGTTGGATTGGGAACCCATACAGGAGTAGATGTAATACACCAACATATAGGAGTACAACACTCAGCTTCTATCGCTTTCCTTTATGATAAGAGTGCTGGAACTTATACAGATGTAACTACTGCTTGTAGCGGTGCTGGAGCAGATGTTCAGATGTTTCTTGAATATGAAGATGAGTTATTAATTGGTTATACCTCAATATTTGACCAGTTGAATATTCTACTTACTACAGCAGGAGATGCAAGCATTAAGCCGAAATATTATTATACAGAAGCTGCTTCTGCAACTTGGACTGAGTTTTCTGCTTCTGATGATACTACTGGATTAAAGTGGGATGGTTCTATTAGATGGGACCCTGCTTCTTTTACATCACCTGCTTGGGGTGAGAGAACAATCAATGAGGTTACTGGTTCTGGTGCAGCTACAGATTATTATTGGGTGAAGGTAAGAAGAACTAAACCTATCTTGCCTAATCCACCAACGCCAGATACTATTAAACTTACTAAATCAGATACATTCTATGATTGGGATAATGAAGGAAACTTATCTATTAAGAGTATCACAGACGGCACAGCTACTCTTACAGGTGGAACTTTAGTAGCTACAATCGTCCGTGCTACGACAGGGGTATACGATAACGCAGGTACGCCAGAAATATGCATAGATACTACTGAAAGACGATTAACTGATACAAGCGGGTCTGTTGTCATGGATTGGTCAGATGCAAATGGTGTCCAGTTTTTAACTGGTCTTGCAACTGTCGCTGGTCCTACGCTATCTGTAGATGTAAATAGCAGACAGCTTATTGCAGATGATGGCGGAGATATAATTCTTGATTGGTCTGCTAGTGGAGCTGCTGATTTTAGCAATTCAACTATTACTACTACAAACACAATAGAAGGTGGAACACTAACAGATGGCACAGCTACTCTTACAGGTGGAGCATTGACAGCTTTAGGCACTCTTGGTATGACTACCATTGCGAATATTACAGATATAGTAGATGAAGATGCTATGGGTTCAGATTCTGCACAGAACTTGTGTACACAGCAATCCATTAAGAAGTATGTAGATGATAATGTCAATGCTCAAACTCCGTGGACAGCAAACATAGAGGGAGCAGGTTATGACTTAAATAATGTTGGAGATATTAATTCTAAATCAGATGAAGGTGATTTCATTATAAAGAATTTAGACCAAGATAATGATATGCTCTTACAAGTTAATGATGGTGGTACAGTAAGAACTGCTATACAGGTTCATGGTGACCAAGGTAATATAAGTTTTCCAAGACAAAGTAGAGTTACTGCTTATAGGTCTTCAAGCCAAACAATAGCTCATAATACCTTTACAATTCTTGTATTTAACGTAGAAACCGAAGATACTTTAGGAGAATATAATACAACAACAGGGGTTTTCACAGCAAAAGACGCAGGAATTTATCAGTTCAATGCAAAGGTATTGTGGAGTGCTGTTAACAATAATGTAAGATATGATATGAAAATATATGTTAATGGAAGTGCAGGTAAAAATACCGTAGCACATCAAGGTGCAGCAGCAGCATTTTTTACAGAAAGCGTTTCACAAGCGGTTACATTAACGGCAGGTCAAACTCTTGATGTTAGAGTGTGGCAACTTTCTGGTGGAAATGAAAGTATTTATAGTGATAGTGCTGGGTACACTTCGTTATCAATAGTAAAGGTAGCATAATGAAAACACTCATAATAATAATCTTATCACTACTAATAACAATGGAGGCACGCAATGAAAATACTAAAAATAACGCAACAAGAAGAAGAAATAATTGTAACTGTTGAAGGCTATCCTCACGCACAACCAGTATTCCCTTCTAATCTAACAGAAGAAGAATTACAAATAAAAGTAGATGCATGGGCAGTTCTTCAAAGTGAAGTAGATTTAATCAATAATGGAACTGCTACACAAGAAGTAATTGACAAACATAAACCTTCACCTGAAAGATTGTTTGATTCAGAAGTAGCCGTAGGAAGAGAAGCTCAAGTGTTTACTGCTGATAGATTAGTAGCTTTAGCACCATTCTCCTATACTATCAACGAATTCCTAAAATGGAAGAACTTTGCCCAGTTAAAAGGATTTTTAGATGTATTAATTGCTCAAGGTGTAGCAATTCAAGCTGATTATGATAATTTTGCTATGATCTTGGCAGAACAAAATATTGTGCTGTAAAATATGTATAATAAGAAAAAGGAATCATTATGGAAAACAAAAGAATAGAAGATTTAAGTATAGTTGAGCTGAAGGCGTTGGTCTGGGATATTGAACAAGATATTAGTTTAAAACAAAACCAGAGGAATCAAGTGGTTCAAATATTACAGAAAAAACTTGAAGAACAGAAAAAATCAGAACAAGATAAGCCAGAGGCCGAATAATGGGCGAATTGGCTTATCAAAAAGCAAAGAAAGAAGCAGAAATAGACGAGCCGATAGCTTGAGAAAATAATTGATGACACTATAGCAGTGTGATTGACCTGCTAATAACGGAAGATATACCAATAGTATAGACTTCAACTCGGTCCAATATATCTATATTGGATCGAATATAAAGGAGATATGATGAGTGATCCTAAATATACAGTAAAGCTTGATATACAACATGTGCGAAGGCAATGGAATGCTTATGTACATGCGGCTGACACACCAATCCTTAGATGTTACCTGTACCAGAATGGCAAGCAATGGGAGCCCCCAACTGGGTGGACAGCACAGCTAGGTCTGGGTTCTGACTTTGAAGATTCTGAATCGCTGGTTATTGTTGATGGTACATCCGGATATGGTAGCGGAGAAGCTAATACCAACTTCTTTGATTTTGACTTTAGTGCTGGTGATGTGGCTGATTCAGGCGACTATTTCGCTCAGGTTATTCTGAAGAATTCTACAGAAACTCAGCAATTTGTTTTTGGTGATGGCACTTTGCATATCCTGCCGTCTCCCATATCTGGGGAACACACTGCAACTACTCTTACATCTGTAGTTAACTGGGATGTTATAGAAAACACCGGTACAGTGCCGTGGCCCGATTCCACAGAAACAGTCAGCCTTGTATGTGGCACTGACATAACACTTGACTCAGACGATGCCGGCAAAACATGGGTGCTACTATCGACTTGCTCATCGGACGTCACTGTGACCCTTCCTGATGCCTCTAGCACAACTACCATAGGATCTGTATATAAGTTCATCAACAAATCAGGGAATGTGCTGAAAATACAGAGCGGAGCGTCTGACCATATTGACGAATTGATAGACGGCAATGCCATCTACACTGGAGAGGGTGGGATTAATGATAATGCTCCTTATGCATCAATTAGGATCAAACAAATAGCTGCCAACGAATATCACGCCATGTCTGGGCGTTTGAAGTGGACCTACGAAGGATAAGTAAAATGTCGTCTTCATCAAGCCCATCTAGTCCTAGCAGTATAAGCAGCTCTAGCAGCTCTCCTAGCAGTGTAAGTAGCTATAGCAGCTCTAGCTATGTAGCCGGAATAAGAACACGATATTTTAGCCAAGAAGTTGTAAGGACTATTAATTGGGATCTTCTTGACGGACGTACCTTCTATTTCGATTGGGACAAATACAATGTAGCTAAAAGCTCATCTAGCTCAGATAGCTCACTTAGCAGTGTATCTAGCTCTTCAAGCTCTTCAAGTAGCAGTGTTAGTTCTAGCAGTCTAAGCAGTAGCAGTTCATCTAGCTCACTTAGCAGTGTATCTAGCTTTAGTAGCTCCTCTAGTATTAGCAGTGTGTCTAGCCCCAGTAGCTTGTCTAGCTCTAGTAGCTCTCCCTCTAGTA
>Ga0075122_10002109_pt1 | contig 13388 bp, 18 predicted proteins | sample AntAceMetag02UKB_FD_69790 | JGI IMG/M metagenome (GOLD analysis project Ga0075122, IMG submission 69790) | Saline lake microbial communities from Ace Lake, Antarctica - Antarctic Ace Lake Metagenome 02UKB | ecosystem: Environmental > Aquatic > Non-marine Saline and Alkaline > Saline | place... | reverse complement strand
GGAAGAACTTGAAAAATTAAAAGAGCAAATGTCAAATGTTGTGACAAAAGAAAAATTAAATGAAAAGAAGTTTAAAGAAATGGTTGAGAATAATATTAAAGTAAATAGATTTTTAGAAAAGATGATTCCTCAGCAATCTAAAAAAGCTAGGAAGGTTGCGCAGGAAGTTGGGATAATCCCTCTTGAATAGAATGAAGTTTTTATAATTCCATTATTCATTTATTTTTGAATTATTATATTTAAGAGCAGGAAAATAAAAAATTTAATTGATGATTTTAATGCAAAACGTAAAGATTTAGTTTTTATTAAACATAAGAACATATGTGCCAACATCCTAATTTAATACATTTAATACATTTAATATGTTTAATATATTTAATATCAGCGACGATAAACGGAACATTTAAATAGTATAATTTTGTTGTTTCACAAAGGTATGTGGTTGGATGGTTGGCCGGGGGGAGCAATTGAACATTTTGGATATCTTTATTTGTTCTAAATAAAATTTCAAGAAATATTTAATTGGAAATTTGTATTTAGTATATTTCTTGAAAAAATTAAAATGAAAAAGACTAAAACAATAGAAAAAGAATATGAAAGAATTCTTACATAAATATGTTTATATAACGATTAAGAAACCTGAAAGAGTTATGCAGCATAAGTGTGCAAAGGTCACAAATATTTCTGAGACACATATTTCTTTATTAGATATATTTGATGGGCAGCCTTATTTTTATAGAATCATAGATATTATTGAAATTAAATTAAGTAATAAAAATCCTAAAGAATTTGGAGGCGGGGAAGATGGAAGTAGATAAATATGATAGTGAATATGAAAAAGAAAGATTAGCCAGAAAAGAAAGGGTTGAGAAAAGAAGAAAAGAAGAAAAGAAAAAAGAGAAATTAAAAGAATTAACACCTAAAGAAATTGAAGAAAAACAAGAAAATGAGTTTAAAAAAAATGTTGAAGAATTAAAAAATAATCCTATTTCTGAATGGGATGATGAAAATATATTGAAAGAGTTTGAAACTTATACTTCCTTGAGGAGTGTTTTTTTTGATATTGTAGCGAATCAGCCAACTATGAATTTAATGATTAGGGTTAGTATGGGTTATGAAGACTCTTTTACAAGTCAAATTGGAAAACAACTGAAGAAATTAAGAAGAATGGGGCTTGTGAATGAAGTTTTAATTTGTGAATCTTGGTGGAAAAATCATTTCAATGAAAAATTTAAATTAAAACTTAAAATTCCTGAAATTGAATTGCAGATGTTAAAAAAATTTAAACTACATAAAGATACAGAAGAAAGAAAAAGAAACTCTTTGATTGCGAACTCAGGATTTTGGCTCTTAACAGAATTAGGAGAAAGAATATTTCCAATTATAAAAAAGTCGATTGAATCAGGAGGTAAAAGTTAGAAAGATATTAAATTATGAACCTATTAGATTAGATTATATAGGGTCACGATTTGGATAAAATAAAAAGTGTTAAATCGTGAATTATGGTTTATGATTTATTAAACATAACTTTATAGACGACAAATGATAAACAAAAACAAATTAAATCTGAAATCGTGCATTATAGTGGCAGATTATAAAAACACACTAAATCGTGAACTATGGTTTACAATTAAAATAACTAAATCGTGTTCTATGGTTCACGATTTAAATTCATAAAAAATGAAAAGCAACAGTGTTTGTTTTCTCTTCAGAGAAATTTATTTGTATTGGTATGAAATCAATTTTTCAATTGAAGGAAGTAATGGTAGAAGTAAGTAAACAATTAAGAAAATTAAAATGAAAAAGAAAATTAAAACAACCGAAGATATGAAAAAAGAAAAATGTCAAAACTGTGGAAAAGAAATTTATTACATAGAATCCTTACCTTACGGTAGATTAAATATAATATGTTTAGATTGTTTTAAAAAATTAATGAAGATGAAGTGGAAGTGAATCCATACGTTCAGCAGCCGAACAGATGGTATTATCTTTTTAATTTTTGTTTAGCATAAGTAAAGAAGAATGTCGAGCGCTGCTTAGAAGATTTGAGAAAGAAGGGAAGATCAAATTTGTTACACAACGAGGAGTGAGGGTTAATAAAAAAATTCATCAGCCAAGGCCAATAAAACTAAGATGACTATTGCTCCAAACCCAAATATTCCTAATTTAAATAACCAACTTACTTCAAAGAATTTTCCCGTTCCCATAGCTATAACCATAATTATTACAGGCCACATAATCATTGGGAGATTTCCTAAATCAAAATGAAAATGCTTACTCATTTTTCTAAATCTCCTTGAATTTCTTTTAACTGCTCTAAAGCTGAATCCAATTCTTCAACAAGTTCACCAACTATGATATTTGGATCAGGAAGATTATCTAAATCATCTAAGCTTTCATCTTTAAGCCAGAAGATATCTAAATTTGTTTTATCTCTCTTTAATATTTCTTCATAACTAAAACATTTAAATCGTTCAGACTCTTTTCTTTTATGTCTATTTTCTGGATTATAGCATTTTACAAAATCATCTAAATCCTCTTCTTTCAAAGTGTTTTCTTTTAATGTAAAATGTTTGTTTGTTCTCAAATCATAAATCCATATCTTAGAAGTTTGGGCTTGTTTTGATGCTTCTTTTTTATCAAAAAATAAAACATTAGCTTTAACACCTTGAGCATAAAAGATTCCTGTTGGCAGTCTTAATATTGTATGCAAATCACAAGTCTCCATTAATTTTTTTCTTATTGTTTCTCCTGCACCACCTTCAAATAAAACATTATCTGGGAGAACAATTGCTGATCTTCCATTTATCTTTAATATACTTTTTACATGTTGTAAAAAATTTAATTGTTTGTTACTTGTCTCTGTCCAGAAATCATCTCTTATAATGGGATTTGATTTTTTAGAGGTTTCTCCTTCTTCTGTTACAATGGTGTCAGAAGATTTTTTTCCAAAAGGAGGATTTGTCAGAACCATTTCATAAATTGCTCCGGGATTTTTCTTTAAAGAATCTTCAAGACTTATCGGGCTCTCTTCCCCATTTATTCCATGTAAATATAAATTCATTACACAAAGTCTTGCGACCATCGGGACAATATCATTTCCAGAGAAGGTATCATGTTTTAATCCTTTTTGTTGGTCTCTATCAAGTTTGTAATTATCTCTGATAAAATTATATGCAGAAAGCAAAAATCCTCCTGTTCCAGAAGCAGGGTCATGAATCTTCATTCCAGGTTCAGGTTTCATAACTTTAACCATTGAATTAATTAGGGGTCTTGGGGTAAAGTATTGTCCTGCTCCTCCTTTAACATCTGCAGCATTTTTCTCTAAAAGCCCTTCGTATGCGTCGCCTTTAACATCAGCATCTAAATTCAACCAGTTTTCTTTGTTTATCAAATCAACAATTAATCTTCTTAATTTTGAAGGGTCTTGTATTCTATTTTGAGATTTTCTAAATATAACTCCAATAATACCAGACTCTTTTCCTAATTCAGTTAATAACTCAATGTAATGTTTCTCCAGTTCTGGGCCTTCTTTGTCTAAAAGAGATTGCCAATTGTATTCTTTAGGGATATCACTTTCTTTATTGTAAGGAGATTTTGTTCTTTCATCATCCATTTTAAGAAATAAAAGATAAGTTAATTGTTCAACATAATCCCCATAAGAAAGCCCATCATCTCTAAGTACATTGCAATAATTCCATAGTTTGGTTACTAGTTGTTGTGAGGAAGTCATCTTTTATTAATAGGACATGAGGTAAAATCCTCTTTATTTAATTGAAAATATTCTGAACAACACGCAATTAAATGATTTGCTCTAGAGAAACGACTATCTCTAATTCTATCAAAATAAGTATATAGTATTGTGTTTATTTTTCTTTTTTTAGCATCTTCAACTACTGGACAAAAATCAGTATCACAAGCAACAAGAATTACTTTATTTATACCTGGAAAATCATCTTTTATGTGGCTTAAATCAATTGTCATTAGTGTATCCACTCCTTTTTGTTTATATTTGAATTCGCCATCAACTTTTAATCTTTGGCATCTTCCTTCCCTTACTGTAATCTCTTTCTTTTTAGAAAGGATTTCTGTAAACTTATCATACCCTTCTTTTTTCTTTCTTTGTTCAAAAGTAGGGGGGGTCTCTTGAAAAGGAGGGGCATTGTAATAAAAAACGTGTTTACAAAAAAGACCTTGTTTTTTTGCAAGATTCTTAGCAAATTTTATCATATCATATTTAATATAATTGTCTTCTCCAAAATGTTTATTTAATTTAGATATAAATCCTCCATCAAGAAAAACTAATGTATTTTCCATAATTTACCTCCTAAAAACAATTTTTTACTAAAAAGAAAATCATCTAGTGACCCCGTAAGATCACTAGGGAGCATGTTAATAATATTAATAATATTGGGTTTATAAGTTTTTCGTGTTTTTGAATTAAAGTTCATTTTTAATATACGGCTGGTTTAATTGGATTTTCGATAGCTTCCTTATTTCTTACTGCCAAGGATTTTTCATATTCTGCTTGAGCTTTTCTTTTCTCTGCTTCTATTATTTTAGCTTCTTCTTCAATCTTATTAGCTTCGGAATTTAATTTTATTGGAATTTTAACTTTATGAACTTCTTCATGTTTGACTTTTGCACCTGCTTGTAAAACACTAATGAAAAAACCTCCTTCTGCAGATTTCTCTAAGGTTGTAGAAATCTCCAAATCAATTGGTCCTGCTAAAGAAGCATCTTCTCCTAAGCCCTCTTTAACTTGTTCTTTAAAATTTTTAATATATGTTGCTATTTCGCTTCCAGTTGTTAGTGGAGGGTTAGTCATTCTTAGTATGATTAAATTAACTTCCAGTATTTAAGTAGTTTGTAAATAAAATATCCAATTCCAATCAAAGGTATTAATGGAATTAAAATGATTATTAACATTAATAATAAAAGAACCAATACTCCAGGAATTGCAGAACCCCCAATATTCCAAAGTTCAATAACCTTTTCCCAGATTGATTTTAATAATATATCTAACCAAAGAGCACCATAAACTTTATTTGAGATGAAATTTTCTATAAAACTCATTCTTTCACCAGCCTTCCTTCAAAAGCAACTTTTAATATAAATTTAGATAACATTTTTTATAAATTGGAAGATTTCATATAAGATATATGTGGTTGCTAAGACAAATATTATAATTTTTGAGAGCCAGATAAATTCTTTATTCTTTTGGATAATCTCATCAATTATTCTACCAAAACTAATTTTAACTGTACCCTTAAATAAATTAAAAAAAAGTAAAACAGAAACTCCAATAATTAGAACATTATAAATTATGAGATTAAAAGTAAAGTGTGGGAATATGATTTCTGGTTTTGGTTTATTTATACAAGTAGAATAAGCATCTCTCCAGTTTTTGGATTGTCCTGCTAAATCTTCAATTTCTAAATCTTTTTGAGATAATAAACCTTGGCATTGTTTTTCAGATAAATCCATATTCTCTAAACATTTCGTGTAAGACTGATTTGCCTCATTAAAACCATTGTCATACCCTTTGTTATAAACTTGGAATCCAATAAAGATTACGACCACCGCAATTATCCAAATCTGAGGGTTACTCCATGAGAATTGAGCTTTTTTATTTTTCATTCACCAACCTCCCTTCAAAAGCAATTTTCAGAATTGATTTTCTTAGTTGTTCTGCTTTTGTTAATGATTGGTTCACTGCTTGTTCTACTTTGTCTATGACTGAGAATTTTGATTCTATTTCAGAGACTATTCGGAATTGTTCTTCATTAGAACAAATTGGTATGGGGGATATTCTCAATGTTCCTAAATCAATAAATTTCTGGGTTGTTCCTTTAATCAATTTTTTTGATTCCAATATATGAAAATAAGTTGGAGATTCTAACCAGTATCTTAAATATTTAGTAAGTATAAATTTTTCATTTTTATTCTTAAACAGGCCTACATTTTTTATAGCAAAATTAGGTTCTTCTTTGATTTCTACCGGATTTCCTATTGTTCCAATCATGGCAAAAAGTATATCCCCTCTATCTACTTTTGATCTTTTATTAACTTCATTAAAATCTTGATTTGAAATGAAACTTATTTTTGTTAAATCTAATAAATTATTCTTTAAATTCTTGGAAGTTATTAAGGGGTGACCTTTCATAACATATTTTGGGGTATCATGCGTCCCATCTCTTACTGAAGAACATATTTTATGCGCTTCAACAAACATCCAACCTTCTGGAATACTTCCTAAATCTTTAAATGAAATTTTTGGAAGTCTCCTAACCTTATTCTGCCCTTCTTTATTTTTATTAAATTCTTCGATTTCTTTTAATAAGCTATTTTTATCAAAATTAATATTTTCTACTAGGGCTCCCTCAAAAGCCTTTTTCAAAACAGCCTTCCTATAAATTCCTATTTTTTGCTTTACTGCTTTCAAAGATTTAACAGCCTCGTCAAGTCGTGTGAATTGGGTTTCTATGGCGGAGACTATTTTTTGTTGGAGGGGGAGTTTTGGCAACCAGATTTTCATTTCTAGCATTTCTTTTTGTTTTAAATGAGGTATTGCAGCCCCCTTAATATCCGCATTCATTTTAGCAAAATTAGATTTTAAAAAATGCATAAAATAATCTTTGTCTATCTCAGAAGAATCATTCATTCTTAATCTTGCAATAGTTGAACCAGTTGCCCCTGCAATTCCAGTTCCAACAAGCCCAGAATTAGCACCATCGCAAACAATTAAAATATCACTGGGGATAGCTTCAGTATATCTTTCATCCTCCGTAAAACAAATTGGCTCCATACCTCTAAGAGTATTAATTAATAAATAAGGAATAGAACTTTTTGTTGGTTCATCTATTATCTTAACCTTCTTTCCTTTTGTTATTGTGCAAAGTTCATTTAGAGGTTTTGTTTTTGGGGTCATTTTTCTAATATTTTCTGAGCTTCATCTATTCCAACAATTTCTAATTTATATTTAGTAAATTTCTTGGCAATCTTTTTAGATTCTTTTTTGAATTGGCTATCACTTGTTATCAAAAAATCACATTCATTGCTTAAAGCCGTTGCTAAATGAACACAATCTGGAGACCAAATATTTGAACTTGAACTTATATCTGTAGCAACTTGCCAGCCCTCATCAGATAAGGAAAGCTTTTCTAAAAAAGGATAAGATTCTAATAAATTATCTAAGTATTCGGAAATAATTTTAAAATGGTGCTCTTCAAGATTAGGATTATGCCTTTCTCTGATTATTTTTTTAAATTCAAGTTTTTTCCTTATTGCCTCATGAAAAAATAAATCATCCTTTTTCGCATCACATAACTCCATTAGAAGAAAAGCAGAGGTATAACAATTACATCTTTTTTTATTCTTTAGGTCTCTTATAGTTTCTATTAGATGAATCGCTTTTGTATTTCTTTTTTCCATAATATCTCTAATAAAATTTGTGTCTAAGTAAATTTTAGAAACTTTCTTCATTTTTTCCTCCTCTTTTTTGTAGTATAGAAAGTCACTTTTACAGGTTTTTTGATTGTTTTAGTTGCTTTAAATTTTACGAGAGTTCCATCTGATCTTCTAAAACGCACCACTGTTGGTTTTTTTATTTTCTTCTTAGCCCAAAAACTAACTCTTCTAGCCATCTATCCTTCCCCCTTTAGGTTTTTCCTAACCTCTAAAATTTTAATTAAATCTGAATCAAGGTGTTTTATTTTATTAACACTTCTTATAGTAATGTCCGCTTTTCCAAATTGTTTAGCAGGTACTACTCTAACATCAATCTTTTCATCTTTTTCTGTAAATTCATTCGGAAATTTTTTCTTTTCCCATAAGATTGCATCCTTCTCAATCATAATTATCTTATTTTTCATAGCCCCTCCAGGAACAAATATTAGTTTATGATGGAAGTCAAGAATCATTTTATTATTCTCATACTTAATTCTACGCATAAGTGACATTGAAAGCTCCACAAAAAAATCATTGGAGATTAAAATGGTAGATTCATTAAAATCAATCTCCCTTGCAAATTCCTTGAGTTCTTCTTTGCCGATGCTGGCTCTTGATATCTCTTTATTATCTAAAATATTTTTTATCAAAAAATCTCTTTCACCATTTGCTACATCCATCCCAATAGAAGGGAGTGAAGGATGCCAATTTTCATATATGAACATATCATCTTCAATAATGGGTCTTATTCCAATCTGTATAAATGATCCATCAGTTTTTTCTACTAAATTTACTTTAGCAATTTCTTCAACTCCTAAACTTTGATTATAGTCCTCAATTGTATATTGATTAAATTTTTTTATTTGCTCTTTATCATATTTCATTTTTTATTCTCCTTTTCTTCAAATGGTTTAAGCACAATTTTATTTAAAGTTTCTATTTGGTTTGTTTTTACAAGGTCATTTTTTTCTAAATTTATTATTCTCGGCTCAACATTTTTCTTTAAATCATCTATTTGTTTTAAAACCCACCCCAAAAAAATTATAATGAAAGTAATGAAAATCCCTAAGATCCATTCCCAACTCAAACTAACTGTTGAATCAACCATTTCACCCACCAACCCTCAAATTTATCTCCTCAACAATCTCCCCAAACTTCTCTCCTCCACCAAACACAACAACAGCCTTGCCCAATCCTCCCATCTGCTGCAACTTCCCTCTTTCAAAATCTTCATTATCAATCTCCGCAGTTGTAGAAATATTCTCTTTAATCTTCTCTAACCATAACAACTGCTCTTTTGTAAACTCAACACCACTCTCTTTCTGCGTTCCCAACCATTCTCTAAATCTTTTTTCAACAGTATCTAAATAAGGTTCTAACTCTTTTGTCTTTTCTATTTCATGTCTAAGAAGAGAAATAAAATCAGCAATCCTCCCAGACTTTGACACACCCTTAACTTTTCCTTCTTCTAAATTCTTATAAGCATTCCAAAGCCTTGAAGTAGTCAACCCATAAGGAGGAGACCTAATCTTCTCTGAAAGACTTTTCAAATCTTTCCATTTAATCTTTCCTTTATGCTCATATAAAATTTGAATTGCATCTAATTCGTCTTTATTCTTCTGAATAAATTCTCTAAAACTACCAACCACTTCCTTTGCTTTTTCTTTAGCAAGCTCAGAAAATCCTGCATACTCAACCTCGTCAAGAGTTACATCATCCAAAATAATCTCAGTCTCCCTTTTAATCTCAGGAAGTCTCTCTAAAAACTTTGGTTCTTTAGTAAATTCCAAAGCAGCATTCTTTATTCTCTTTTTTGCAACTTCTTCAATTTGAACATTTGTTGGTTCATAACCAAATTTTTCATGAACTTCTTCTAAAACTTTATCTTCATCAACAGCCAACACAAACTCCTTAGAAAAATCACTCAGCTTCTTCCCAGAAATATTTTCAATCTCTTTATTTTGTTTTTCAGTTAATCTTTTCTCTAATCTGGAAAGCCTTGAAGCCATTGAAGAAATATGTTTCTTCTTTAACTTACTTTTTCCATATTGAAATAACTTAATCAACTTCTCAAAAGAAATCTTTTTACCTATTTGTTCTAATGGAGAAGTTTCATTTAAATCTTTATTATCTAAAACACCAACTGCATCAACAATAACAAATCTTTCTTTAACTGCATTAGGAGTAACTTGCTTAAAATCTTCTGCTTTCATAACTCTAACTCCTCGCCCTTTCATTTGTTCAAATAATAACCTACTCTTAACCGCCCTCATAAAAAATACAATCTCTAAAGGCTTAATGTCTGTCCCTGTCGCAATCATATCCACCGTAACAGCAATTCTAAGTTTAGGAGATGTCCTGAAATCTTTAATTAATTGTTTTGGACTGTCTGATTTGTAAGTTATCTTAACTGCAAAATCATTTTCTTCACCAAACTCTTCCCTAACAATTTCTAAAATATCTTCTGCATGACTATCATCTTTTGCAAAAATTAAAGTTTTAGGAACCCAATCCCTATTCGGAAAAACATTCGGCAACATTTTCTCCTTAAATGTCCTTATTATTGTTCTAATCTGATCTTTAGAAACAACATTCCTATCTAATTCCTCTGCATTATATTGAACTTCATCTTCAAGCTGTTCCCATCTTTTCTGTCTTGTTCTCTTATCCCTTTTAATAATAGTCTCTCCTTTTGGAATAATATTTCCTGCCTTCGTAACCTTTGTTCTAATATCATAAACATCAAAATCAACGTTTACATTATCTGCAACAGCTTCTTCATGCCCATATTCCATGACTAAATTTTTATTGAAAAATCCAATCGTGCCTTTAGATGGTGTAGCAGTTAACCCAATTAAGAATGCATCAAAATATTCTAAAACCTGTCTCCATAATTTGTAAATAGATCGATGACATTCATCAACAATAATCACATCAAATTCTTCTATTGGAATTCTGGGGTTATATTCTAATCTTTCATACTCTCCAGACAATGCGTCTATAAATTTCTCATCCTCTTCTTGCGCATCAGTCAACTTTTCTCCTTTAAGGATAGAATACATTCTCTGAATTGTAGAAATACAAACTTTAGTAGATTCACTTATTTTATTTCCTTTTAGTAATTGAAGATTGTGCAAGTCTGTAAATTTCCTTCCATCTCCAGGAACTTCAAAATTTTCAAATTCTTGTTCTGTTTGCTCGCCAAGATTAGATCTATCCACTAAAAATAAAATTCTCTGAGCATTCCCGTTTTTAATCAAATCTTCACAAATATTAACTGCAGTAAAAGTTTTCCCAGAACCAGTAGCCATCTGAATCAATGCTCTTGGATTCCCTTTAGCCAAAGACTCTTTAATATTTTTTATAGCTTCAGTTTGAACAGACCAGAGATTTTTATTTTCATATTTTTTATTTAAGAAAAGATTCTGCCTTAAATTTCCTTGCCTTCCTTTTTTTATCCAATTTTCAAATGTTTCAGGTTTGTGAAATGAAAACACATCTCTACTTCTGGGTTTTGCATCCCATTTATTAGTAAATCTAATTTCAGAACCAGATGACTCATAAAGAAAAGGCAAGTCTCCAATTTCTCCAAACTCTTCTGGAAAACCTTTAGAATATTTTGCAGTTTGAGGTTCTTTACCCATTAAAGGTTCCCCTTCTTTTTTAGCTTCAATTATTCCAACTGCCTCTCCATTTACAAATAAAACATAATCTGCTTCCCCAACTTCTTTACTCATTTGAAAATACTCTACAGCAACCCCTTTTGAAGAATCTGGATTAGCATTTTTATAATTCTGAATCTCCCATCCGGCCTTCTCTAAAAGAGGATTAATTTTTTCATGCCTTACTTTATCTTCTGGTTTTAACGAATATGCCATATTCATCTAAGAAATCACTCAATTTTAAGTTTATCTATTCATTAGCTTCAAGATATAATTTTTTGGAAAATCACTTTAATGCCTATTTATTTTTGATATATGTTTCCTAAATGCTTTATCCATCCTTACTGCACTATCAATCAAAAATATATTCATCTTCTCCCAATCATCTTTATTAGATACATCAACTTCATTTAATTGATTCTTTATCCTTGAAGTTACATTATCTTCCATTCTTTCCCAAATTAAATTATTTCCAAAATCAGATTCAATATTTTCTTTTTGTGCAAAAAGTTGATCAAATATTCTTTTATTTTCTTCTTTAGTTCCCCTATTTATATAAATTTCTGACCTAGCATATTTTTTAGAAATTACAATATTTATGCTAACTCCTCCCATTCCAATTGCTATTGGAAGCCAATTTTCTGTTCCTGGACTAACATTATTACACATAGAATTTGTTTTATTTATTTCATTTATGAATTGCGACCAAAATTCTTTTCTGATAATGTGTCTCTGAGCATATTCCTTTTTTTCAGCTCCAATCTGTTTGATTTTTGTACTTGGTCTTTTAATAATGGTGAAAAGAGGTGCTGCCATAGGCTCATCCCCAATTTTTATTGCTTCTAATTGTATTAAATAAAAAGAAATATCATCTGGAGTTGTTTCATTTAGCCAATCAATGGCTTTTTTATGTTCTTCAATAGGCTCACTTGAAATCCAGATAGCGGTTTTTGCTTCAAGATTTGTCAAATATGTAATAATTTGTCCAAGGTGCTTGTGATCTGTTTTTTCTAATTGATTTTCAATAATTAACTTATTACCTTCATTATCTTCACCATATAAATCAACACTAAATGGTCCAACATTTTCTTCTCTAGATTCAATACTTATATCAAAACCAATAACATCTGTCAAATAATCAATATTCTCTTCAAGCCATTTAGTAAAATTACTATCTTCTCTTTTCCATAGTTCACGCAAGGGAACCTTCTTAATTTTTCCAATATTATTATTTTCTTCTCCCATACTATCTCTCCTCCCCCATTCCTTTTAATTCTTTCCCAAATCCATCAATCTTTTTACAGATTCTATCATATTCTGCTTGCGTCGTACCTTCTTCGATTCCCAATTCCATATGGGCTTTTCTCTTTTTTAAAATTTCAATTTCAGGTATTCCCCTCTTAGATTCTTTATCAAATTTACAAAGTCCTTTTTCATCCATCAATATTTTCGATTCAGATAATTTTTGTTTAAGTTTGTTGCGGAAAGATCTGCACCATCTACATCTTCCATCCCACCCTTTTCCAATAATTATTAATTTGAATTTATCACCTGAAAAATTAGTTTTGCATTGAGCACAATCCTTAAGAAAAAGATTATTATTTATGAATTTTTCAACCTCTAATATTATCTCTCTTGTTATTTTATCTGAGGAACAAATGTTAGCCACAAATTCACATTTGGTCAAATCATTAATTTTTTCTGATCCAGAATATTCTAATATTAAGGTCATTTTCCCAGCCCCTTAACAATCTCAACTTCTGCAAGTGTGTCCAATTCACAATACTTTTCTAAAGCGTCTCTAATTGCCTTTCTGTCCTCCTCATCAACATTAGAATCATAAGTCACTCTTTCATATTCATAACTTGCTAATGCTCCATTTTTTATATCCATCTCACTATAAGACAAATCACTAAGAACAGGCAAGACATACTTAATTGAAGCCGAGCCTTTTTGTTTTGGGTCATAATACCAGAAGTTTCTGAAAACATCCCATAAATCTTTTATTCTAGGTTGGATGTTTTTTTCATACCATTCTTTAAACTCAGGGAAAGCATCTGAACATTCTTTCAAAACTCCTTTCTCAAAACTTTGATTGTAAACTAAGATATCCCCTCTTTTCCCCAGGTTATCTTTTAGTGTTTGTATAAATTTTAGTCTTTGGTCGTCTGTTCCCTCTGCTAAAAAAGATATATGTTTTAACTCTCCATTTGGTTTTTCTTGTATATGCAAACTAAACTGAAACGGAATTCTTTGATAAGGTTTCATCCCATCAAA
>Ga0075122_10002108_pt1 | contig 13389 bp, 11 predicted proteins | sample AntAceMetag02UKB_FD_69790 | JGI IMG/M metagenome (GOLD analysis project Ga0075122, IMG submission 69790) | Saline lake microbial communities from Ace Lake, Antarctica - Antarctic Ace Lake Metagenome 02UKB | ecosystem: Environmental > Aquatic > Non-marine Saline and Alkaline > Saline | place... | reverse complement strand
TGAAAAAAAAGTTTTATATCTTTTAACATTGATAAATAATTTATATCACTTGATAATTATACAATCATTAAGTGCCCTACCAAGCTCTCTAAATGAAAGGCGGCAAATGATATTCCTAAAACAATGATTATTGCACTTCTTAAAACGAGTTCAGAATAACCAAAAGCAACTGTTCGTTGTTGTAAAATAATTCCAGCAATGGTTAGAGTTCCTAAAAGTATGATAAACCCAGAAATTATTTTATTTACTGTCTCTACTTGATTTCTTGTATTACCATTAATTTGAGCTAATATACTTTTCTGTGCGAGAACTTGTTGATTAACTGTATCTTGTGTCTGTTCTCCTACAACCCCAACAACTGCCTGAATCGTTGTTTCTGTTGTTTCTGTTGTTTCAGGCAAAATCTCCCCATTATCTAAAACCTCCTCTGGAACAACCACTTCTTCTGGAACAACAGGCTCTTCTATATTAGGCGCTTGAGCCATGGCTACAGGAATTGACGGTTTAGTTTTGGAGCCAAACATTTGAACTACTAAAATTCTATTGATTCCTTCATTATTAAAATCCCCAGAAAGAACAGCAATTCCTATATCTTTATAATTTTTGTTTAAAAGATTTTCCTTATGAGCAGGAGAATTAAGCCACCCTTCTATTACTTCTTCGCTGTCTAAAAAATTCATTGCTAAATTTTCTCCAGCATAATAATAATCATATCCGGATTTATCAATCCAATGCCAAGGAGAAACTCCAGTAGGACTAAAATGATCAAAATATTTATTTTCTAACATGTCTTGAGCTTTTTCTTGAGCAGCTTTATCTAACAAAGAATCTTCCTGCACAATTGACAAGTTATACTGCTGACGAACTTCGTTAGTCAAAGCTAGTACTCTTTGCGCACTAATATCAGCAAAAAGAGAAGATTGTTTTACTAAAATTAAATTAAAACTAAAAACAACTTTTATTAATAAAAATAAAAGTATAAAAACAGAAATCGCCCTGTCGCTTAAAACGCCTGGCTGAAAATTATTTTTTTTATTTGGTAAAAACCAATTTTTAATTTTAGATAGTATTTTCATATTTAATCTATATTACAATAAATTTCTCCAAATTTCTATCAATTTTAATTAATTTTTAATTATATTGCATTATACCACATTTATCTCCTCTTGACAAATGCCTATTATGTGTGCCTAAACGAAAATTAATTTTTAAAAAAGCACCAAGCTTGTTCACTTACTGAACAGGCTTGATGCTTTATACTACTACCTTCTTATTCTTCCTTATTATCCTTATGACAGCTATTTTGTCCTTTCTGTCCCTTGCCCTTGTAAACACCATCTGGACCATCCCAATAATCAGCCCAATAATCAAATATCGCGTAGTTTAACCCTGTGGTTATGTATACATATTCTTCGTGCGACCAATATCCACAATAATCAACTATTGAAATTATCGCTATCTCATTACAAGGAAGGCCGTAAATTGTTATTGATTGACCAGGTAGTATATGAATTCCGGTTAGTTTACCATTAACAGCAATTTGCCCATATACTTGTGAGGACTCTGCTACAACAGTTACACTGCCATCACATTGTACTGGAATAACAAATCCTCCACAAAAATTATAACATCCAGTTAAGAAAACTCCTGATGCTAAAATAACAATCAAAACTAATAATAACTTCTTCATTTCTATTCTCCTCCTTTGAATTTATTTTTTTCTATCTTTTGCTTTTCTTTTACTACTTTTCTTCCTGAGTTTCTTGAGTCCATTCATGAACTCGATAAAGCTTCACATAATTATCATGATTATCGCCAAGCCAGAATCCTAATGCAAATGCAATACTTATGGCTATGGCTAAAATCAAAATGAATTGCTTTTTCTTCATTCTTTTTACCTCCTCTAAATCTATTTATTTTTAAAACTTATTAATTTTTCAATTACATTGATATCAATTATATTAATATCAATAATGCTAATTAAATATTAATCATATTATACTACATTCCTGTAATTTGTCAATAGAACCTTAGAATCATAAGATAGACCAACTTCTTGACAATTAACACCTTATGTGATAATGTTGCAAATAATCAATTAAAAATAACGTGTATGACAAAATTATTTAATTATATGAAAATAAAAAAATATCTACTTCCAAGCTTAATTTTGGGAGGAATTTTGATGCTCGGACTAATGAGCCCCGCTTTTGTAGGTGCTTCTATAATTGTCACTGATACTTATACTGATCCAAATAGTGGCTGGGGCATAATTGTCACTGATACTTATACTGATCCAAATAGTGGCTGGGGCATAATTGTCACTGATACTTATACTGAAGACTCAAGTGTTACTAATACAAATTCGGGTTCTAATTCAGATTCTCATTATTCTAGTTCTAATAATAATGAGACCACGGTAACAACTATTTCTTATCCCCCCATACTTGCTACTACCAGTCATCTACCTTGCCACGATCCTTCTTGCACAATTACAACTACTCAGCCACCTTACCACGATCCTTCTTATAATAAATATACTTGTAATTCTAATTATCAATGTGTAGTAGATTCTAATGGACAATATACCTCTTTGAGTACTTGCCAAAATAACTGCATTGCCCCCACAAAATATGCCTGCAATACTTATACATACCAATGTTATGTAGCTACTAATGGGGCTTATGCCAATTTAAATGATTGTGTAAATGCTTGTCAACCCCCTGTAACCCGATATACTTGCAATTCTAATTATCAATGTGTAGTAGATTCTAATGGACAATATACCTCTTTGAGTACTTGCCAAAATAACTGTGAGGCACCTTGCACCCGATATACTTGCAATTCTAATTATCAATGTGTAGTAGATTCTAATGGAGAATATACTTCTTTAAGCACTTGCCAGAACAATTGTATAGCTCCAACAAGATATTCCTGTAATACAAACACATATCAATGTTATCAATCAACTTCTGGCCCTTATATTTCATATAATGATTGTGTGAATTCCTGTCAAATACCTATAACTAGATATAGATGTGATACTTATACATCTCAATGCGTAATAGATAGTTCTGGTCCTTACACTTCTTTAAACTCTTGTCAAAATAATTGTATTTCCCAAACAAGATATGCCTGTAATACGAATACTTACCAATGTTATCAGACAACCTCTGGTCCATATACTTCATATAATGACTGCGCTAATGCTTGCCAACAAACAAATCAGTCTATATCTGTTTCTTGTCACTCTTCACCTAACCCAGCCCAAATAAATCAAACTGTAACTTTTTCTAGTAATGTTTCTGGAGGTTCAGGGGACTATTCATATTATTGGTCTGGAGCGATTTATGGCAATAATTCATATATCCAAAAAAGCTTTAGCTCTTATGGTAATTATACAGCTTATTTGACTGTGCATGATTCACAAAATAGAAGTGCAAGCACTTCTTGCAGCGTAAATGTAAACGAACAATATACAAATACTCCTACCCTTAATCTTTGGGCGGATAAATATACCATTGCTCAAGGAGAATCTACTTATCTCCGTTGGACTTCTACTAATGCAAGCTATTGTACTGCTTCTAATGGATGGAGTGGAAGTAAATCAACCAGTGGATACGAATCTGTTTCACCTAATTCTGATGCAACTTATTCTTTAACCTGTTATGGTGACGGCGGACAAATCACACGCTCTATTACGATCTACGTAACTTCTGTGAGCACTAACCTTAATTTGACAAAATTAGGAAGAAATCTTTCTTCTGGGGACAGAGTATATTCAAAAGTGATCCGTGTTACTGAAGGCGATGTAATTGAATTCCACTTAACTATAACTGCCGGCAATAATAAAGACCTCCATGATGTAAAAATAAAAGATATTATGCCTTCGGTCCTTAGTTATATGCCTGGTACTACTAAAATTAATGGCATAGTACAATCTGATACAATCGCTACTACTGGCTTGCCATTAGGAACTATTTATAAAGGAGATAGCAAAACCATAGTGTTCCAAGCTATAAGCCTTTCTCCAGGAACCTATTTGACTTATACTAATACTGCTGAAGTAACAGCAGATAATGAAACTAAAATTACAGATAGCGCTTCAATTACTTATGGATTAGTAGCAGGAGCTGCCACAATCCGCACAGGACCATTAGACACATTATTAATATCTTTTATTATCAGCCTAATATCATCTTTGATAATTTGGTATTATCTAAAATTTAATCCTAAAGGGCAACTTGCTTTTGTAAAAACAGAAAGTAAAATTCGTGATATGTGGTTAGCATATACGCGTCGTCGTATTATGCGCAGAAGAAATTAAAAAAAGAATAAATGAAAACAGCCCTAATAAATCGGGGCTGTTTTTTAATTGGGTGAGCGAGGAGATTTGAACTCCCAACCACTTCGGCCACAGCGAAGTGCTCTACCATTGAGCTACGCCCACCATCATCCTAATTTTCTTTCTTAAGGTACCCCTAGTAGGACTCGAACCTACAACCTAGAGATTAGAAATCTCTCGCTCTATCCTATTGAGCTATAGGGGTATTATCGCTCTCTATTCCTATCTCTTTAAGCAAACCCGTTCGCCATCCTTCAATTCTTCTAAACAAATCCCTATTGCATATAGTAATAGTACAAGTTCCATTATATAAAGGATTCCTTTTGCTTAGAAAAGAAGTAGTTTTCACTTGAATTTTATAAAATTGCTTAAGAGGAACCTTTGTTATATCGGACCAGTACTTCTCTACATTGGGACGGTTGTGGAGTGTATGGATACTAAGAGCAATGCGAAATTTTCTTTCTGGTACTTTACAAATGCTCCTAAACCATCGCATCATGAGTTTTATCATTTCTGGATCAGAATTAGTCAACTTTACAGTCTCATTACTTCTTTTCGTTCCTTCGGCCCAGTATAGCATTACTCCTGCTAAAAATAAAGGGTCATCAATAAAAATAGTAGCCTCTTTTTTAGCCTGATCAACTATCTGTCTAGTTCTCTCTATTCTTTTTCTCTGATTAGCTTTAGCACCAGCATATCTAGATTTCTGTCGTCCTATTAATGCATTTTTTTGGCGAGCATTAAGAGGAATATCACGAAGCCAAATACTTAAAGTGCTTTTTGATATCTTAATAACTTGATGAATCTCATCATAGCTTTTTCCTTTCTTTCTTAATTTTATAGCTGATAATTTTTCCTTAAACTTCATGGTAATCAAACGTGTAAAATGTTCCAACTTAGTATAACACTCTATATTCTATTTTTCAAATCAACCACTTATTTAAAAACTATACTTTACACCTTTGTATATCCTTGATATACTTTCTAAGAATAAATTTGTTATAATAAATTAACTCTTCGTATTTATCTATCATATCGGGGGATAGTGTAATGGTAGCACGAGTCCTTTGGGAGGATTTAGTCCGGGTTCAAGTCCCGGTTCCCCGACTAAAATAAATATTTCAAAACCTATAAATCTTTCAATAGCTAATAATCATATTGGCTATTTTTATATTTTTTAACCTTGACAGAATTATAAAATAGACGTATACCTAGCTCTAGTAGAGTCTAAAAACTCTACGCAAAGGTCGAATAAAAATTTAATTAAATCTTAAAAACATGGATAAAGAAAGAATGGGTGAAATTGCTTTGGTTATGTTAAAATATAAAATAGCGAAAGAAGGTATTGCTCTTGCAGAACTTAAACGAGAATTAGGTAACATAGCTAAAGCGATCAATATTCCTCTTGATGAATTAAAGGAATTTTCCACTGTTTTTTATAAAGAACTCATTGAAGAAATCCTAAACAAATAAGAGGAATATGGTAAGGAAGAAACCAAGGTTGAGATATTTATCTTCTAAAAGGGTAATTGTACTTCCTCTGTAAAATTTACGGGCAAAGACAGAACAAGAACCTCTCCTCTCTTCTTCCTTTTTTATTTCTTTAAAATTTGTTTAAATCTAATGTTTTTGTTATGCTATTGGAATAATAGATATAGTTAATGGGCTCATCGTACAGTGGCAATATACCGCATTCGCATTGCGGAGACGCGAGTTCGATTCTCGCTGAGTCCACAAATACATTGTTTCACACTTTGTTTCACACAATGTTTACCGTGAAACAAAGTAAACATTTTTAATAATGATTTTGGCTTAACAAAGCCATAACCAGCCTAAATTACTTAGTTTGCCCATGGTTAAGCCAATTTTTTATACGAAAATAAAGAAATGCCTTTGTTAATATTGTTTCACACTTTGTTTCACACAATGTTTACCGTGAAACAAAGTAATTCTTATTTAAAATTTTAAGATACGTCTTTATAGAGCTTCGCATTTTTGAATAACTCAAAAATACTCGGTTCAAATTCAGATCATGAGTTTTTTAAAATTAAACCACTTCAAAATTAGGTCACTGCTTCTTCTTTATTAAAGAAAAAGATATCTATTGCATTTATACTCTTATTCTAATATGTTTTAATACAAAACACACTCAGTTTGTGCAAAAGCTTGACTTTTCAAAAAAAATAAGCTAAGATGCCTAAAGATATGAGAAGATCGCCCAAAGGCGATCTTTATTTAATAAAATAATTAATTTTAATAAAATGCTAGATTTAAAAACCTTAAAACCATTAATTCGTCAGATTGCTGAAGAAAAGGGATTATCAGAACAAAAAGTTTTTGAAGCTTTGGAAATCGCTTTTGCTGCTGCTTATAAAAAAGAGTACGGGCAGAAAATGCAAGTTGTTCGAGCAGAAATTAATCCTGAAGATGGTAAGGTAAAATTTTGGCAAGTAAAAATTGTCGTCGACAAATCTTCTATACTCACAGAAGAAGAAATTGATAAAACTAAAAAAAATAAGCCGAGTGAAGAAAGCGAAGAAGAAGTTCATAAAATTAGATTTAATCCTGAACGCCATATTCTTTTAGAAGAAGCAAAAAAGATAAAACCAAGTGCTAAAGTCGATGAGGAAATAATTACTCCTTTAGAAATAAAAAGTGATTTTAGCCGAATAGCTGCACAAACCGCTAAGCAGGTTATCCTGCAAAAACTTAAAGAATTAGAAAAAGAAACAATTCTTTCAGAATTTAAAGAAAAAGAAGGAAAAGTAATAAGTGGAATTATTCAAAGAATTGAAAGAAATAATATTTATGTGGATATCGGAAAAGCCTTTGGTGTCCTTTATGCTAATGAAGGAATACCAAGAGAACATTATCAAGTAGGAGAAAGAAAAAAATTCTACATTCTTCGCTTAGAAGAAAAGGGACGGGGACCAACAATTTTACTCTCTAGATCTCATCCAAAATTCGTCTCCGAACTCTTTGAGATGGAAGTTCCAGAAATAAATGAAGGTGTTGTAGAAATAAAATCTATTGCCCGTGAACCAGGAAGCCGAACAAAAATCGCAGTAGATTCTAAAGATGAAAGTATAGATCCAGTAGGGGCTTGTGTGGGTCAAAAAGGAACCAGAGTAACTACTATTATTGATGAGTTGAATGGTGAAAAAATAGATATTATTCCTTATTCTGAAGAACCAACTAAATATGTCGCGGCTGCTTTAGGTCCAGCTAAAATTGAAGAAGCCGAGATTATTTCCGAAAAAAGAGAAGTAAGAGTATTTGTTCCACCTGATCAAACTTCTTTGGCTATTGGTAAAAATGGCCAAAATGTACGTTTAGCAGCAAAACTTACTGGTTGGAAAATTGATATTCGCTCTGCCCTAGCCCCGGAAGAAGCAATTGAAGGAGGGGTAGCAGAAACGAAAAAAGAAGATGCTGCTAAAACAGAAAAAAAACCTAAAACCGAATAATAAATTTATAATTATGGAAGTAAAAATTAATTCATTGCCTAAATCAAAAATTGAAGTAATTGTTTGCCTTGACAGAAATGACCTTTTACAGTTTAAAGAAATTGCTTTAAAAGATTTTAATCAGGATCTTAAAATTAACGGCTACCGTCCTGGTAAAGCGCCTTTATCAATTGCGGAAAATCATTTGCCTGCTTTAAAAGTCTATGAAAAAGCAGCTAGTTTAGCTATTGAAAAGATTTATCCACAAATTATTAAGGAGAAAAAAATCCAAGCAATTGGGTATCCAAGCATTAATATCACTAAAATAATCCCTGACCAAGAAGTAGAATTTAAAGCTGAGGTATCTGTTATCCCTAAGTTAGATTTACCTGATTATAAAAAGATTACAGAGGATATGCAAAAAGAAAAAAAGAATGTTTCAATAGATAAAAAAGAAATTGAAGAAGCTTTGCAATGGTTACAAAACTCTCGTTCTGTTTTAGAAAAAATAGAGCGTCCAGCTAAAGAAGAAGACATTGTTACTATTGATTATCAAATTAAAGAAAAGGAAGTTTTAATTAAAAACGGCGAAGATAAAAACTATACCTTTGTTTTAGGAAAAGGACATTTTATTCCAGGATTTGAAAAAAATCTAATTGGAATGAAAACTGGGGAAAATAAAATTTTTAATGTAACAGTTCCTGAATCTTGGGCCCAAAAAGACATTCAGGGCAAAAAACTCTCTGTTGAAATTTCTCTAAAAGAGACTAAAGAAAAAAAACTTCCCTCTTTAGATGATAAATTTGCCCAAACATTGGGAAAATTTAAAAATTTAGAAGAATTAAAAGAAAATATTTCAAAAGGCCTTAAGTCAGAAAAAGAAGCGAAAGAAAAAGAAAGATGGCATTTAGCAATCTTGGATAAAATAATAGCTGATACTAAAGCAGATATTCCTGAAATACTTATTAACTCTGAAGTTGAAAAAATGTTAGAGGAATTAAAGACTCAACTTGAAAAAATCCAATTAACTTTTGAAAAATATCTTGAACAAATTAAAAAAACAGAGGAGCAATTAAGAAAAGATCTTCAGGAATTAGCAAAAAAAAGAGTGTTTTCAGCTTTAGTTTTAAGAGAAATTGGTCTCTTAGAAAAAATTGAAGTGCCTGAAGACGAAATAAAAGAGAAGGTTAATAACATTTTGCAACAAATTCCTGATCCAGAGACTAAAAAGAAAATTAATCCAGAAGATTTAAAAGAATTTGCATTAGGAATAATACGCAATGAAAAAGTGTTTCAAATATTAGAAGGACAAAACTGATAAGATTATTAGTACGAACACAATTAAGCTAAGAATAGAGATTGCGAAACCAATTTTGTCCCAAATATTATAAGAATATTGTAAAGTTACTTCGTTTTCAAAAGGAATTACCATCATAAAAGAAGGACTAACTAAATAAGGTCCGCTTGCTCCCTTTACTTGCCAGCCAGGAAAATAGGTATATTTTATTAAGTGAGGTATTCCTAAATGATCAGTTGAAAAAGTTAAAGAATCATTTTTTATCTCTTTTATCTGAATGGTAATATCCTCTATTAATTTCTCTTCTTGAAAAGCATCGGAAAGATTCTCTAAAGCTTTTAATTCCTTCTTGTTTTGATAAAAAACTATGGGCTGAGATAAGTCCATTTTTTTATACCAATCAATTGATTCATCTAACCATTTATTTGTTTTTGATCTTAAATTGATATTAGGAATAACTTCAACTAAATCAGAATGAGGAATTCTATGAACTCTGAATCCACCAATATCAGACATTTTAATAAAATGTTCATCAGCTAATTCTTTAATCTCAGGTGTATAAGCAACAAAATATTGAGCCCCAAAATATTGCAGATGTTTTACTCCATTTTCAAAATTAAAAGAAGGGTATTCTAAACCAGCAATAGCTGAAGTAGGTGTTTTAGTTGTCTCTGCTTGGTTAATAAAATGAAAATAGCCAGAAACAGAAGATTCTATTAATAAGCCCTCAAAAGTTGGCTTATCAGTGAAAATTGGTAGGTTTTCTAAGACGCGAGGAGTACCAAATTTATCATATTCAGAACGATATTCCCACATTACTCTTCCATAAGGAAGATCTTTTAAATAATCGGATAGATTTTTTAATTCTGGCCAAGCATCTTTACTTTGCAAACCTTCGTAATTCCATTTCATCCAAAAAGGAATATATGAAATTGTTGAAGGTAAATAGAAAATCAACATATATCCGGAAAAAACTATTAAGAAAATAAGAACAAATGATTTTTTAAAATATTGCGCCCAACTTCCTAGAGCATAAGCAGAAATCATTAAGCTACTCATTAAAATAAAAGGCAAAAATCTGGCATTCCATACACTAGAATTATTAAGAAAAAGAAATGGGGCTAATGAAACGCAAATTATAAAAAGAATGGGAAGAATTCTTTTATCCTTTTTAAAAAAGGCGTAAATTATACCAAATATTGCAATAATCTCAAAAATCATCAGGGAAGCTGGAAAAATTTCTTCAATCTTAATTACTTTAGTCCAACTCATTTTAGATGTATAAGAAAGAAGTGCTAAAAAGGGCAACGACCAAAAAGCAGTTAATCCAAAAGATAGACCAAATACTTTAGTAAGATATGAAAAAACTTTTTTGGCTTGTTTTTTTATTATGCTTTCTAGAAGAACAACAACTCCAAACAAAACAGCAATGATAACAGAAAAAGGATGGGATAAAACCATTAAAGAAAGAATGAAAATATTAATAGCTAAATAACGATTTTCTTTTATTCCTTTTATTAATAAACCAATAAATAAAAAGAAAAGAGCGAAAGCAAATGAATAAGAAAATTCTCCAGATAAAGTGCTCGGAATATTACCTCCGTAAATAGAAAATTTTTCTAAGAATAAATAGCTTAAACTCAAAAGAGCTCCCAGGGAAGGAATGGGAAATTTAAAATCAAGGAACGATAAACAAAGAAAAATAGTTAAAGGTAAAAGAAATGTTCCTAAAAGCGTAATTAGTTTAAAAGCAATATTTAGAGGAACGAGGTAATTTAATAATACTGTTATATAATAAAGAAGCGGGGGATAAAAATACAAAAAAGGAAAGCCGGCATACCAATCAGGAGACCACCATTTTATTTTCGGAAAAATTTCCTGAGCATAATAAACAATATAATTATGAGAGCCTGTGTCTCCTCCGCCAACCATTGTATCAGAAAAGACTAGGTCCCACGGAATTTGAGAAATTAAATAACCGAAGATAAAAACGAAGATTAAAACAACAAATATCTTCTGAAGTTTAGAAGATTTCATAATGATGAAATCTTATTATTAATAAATCAAAAAGTATTCGCAGCATATTAGAAAACTTAAAAGTTGAAGAATCAGGAGAATCTTTCTGCTCTACAATTAGTTTATCTACTAAATAGCCTAGTTTTCTTGCTAAAAAAAGAATTTCTATATCTATTGCAAAACCGTCAATAGTACTAAGAAAAAATAACTTTTTCCCTTTCTCTCTAGTAAAACCTTTTAAACCGCATTGTGTGTCTTCATGCTTAAAATCAAATAATATCCTTAATATTAAATATAAAAAAGGCCTTAGTAGCTTTTTATAAAACCTATCATTATAAAACTCTTCACGACGACCAATTACTATAGATTTTTTCTGTTTTAATCCTTGATATATTTTATCTATATATTGAATACCAAAAGGTAAATCAGCATCAGTAAAAATTAAATATTTCCCCGTGGCTTTTTCAAAGCCTTTACGCAAACTATATCCTTTACCTTGATTAATTTCATTTTCTAAATAAACAATCCTATTGTCAAAAATATCTTTTATTTTTTTTGTATCGTCTTTACTGCCATCATTAATTATAATAATCTCTGCTTGAGGAAAATGTTCTAGCAGAGATTTAATTGTATTGATAATCCATTTTCCTTTTTGATAAGAAGGAATAATGATTGATAATTCTCTTTCTTTCATATTAATTTATTATACTAATTTTATTTTATTTTTGGAAGGGATGGTTTGACAAAAAATTTAAAAACTACTATATTAAGTATGTCTCTATAAACAAATGAATTATGAAAAATTTTTCCCAAAATCAAAATAATATGGTTCTTGTCCCTACTGTTATTGAAAAATCCTCTATTGGGGAAAGAGTTTATGATATTTACTCCCGACTCTTAAAAGAAAGAATCGTTTTTTTAGGAGGACCAATTGATGATCCTTTAGCTAACACTATTATTGCTCAACTATTATTTTTAGAACATCAAGATCCTAAAAAAGACATCCTCCTTTATATAAACTCTCCTGGGGGATCAGTTACATCTACTTTAGCGATCTACGACACAATGCAATATGTTAAATGTGATGTTTCTTCACTTTGTTTAGGAATGGCCGCTTCTGGAGCTGCTGTTATCCTAGCTGCTGGTAAAAAAGGTAAACGTTTTGTTCTTCCTAATGCGGAGATTCTTCTCCACCAAGTAATGGGAGAAGCAGGAGGTCAAGCTACAGAAATAGAAATCGCAGCAAAACAGATTCTTCGCGTAAAAGAGCAATTAAATAAAATTCTATCCAAACACACAAATCAACCTATCGCAAAAATAGCGAAAGAGACTGATAGAGATTTCTGGCTTACCCCTGAAGAAGCAAAAAAATACGGAATTGTTGATGAAATTATAAAAAATAAAAAATAATAATATGGGATTTGAACAAGGGCCAGACATTAATAAAATACACGAGGAAATAGATAGACAGAATGCTGAAGCGGAAAAAAGACACCAAGAGAAGGTAAAAGAAGAGTATGAGCAGTTATCAGAAAAAAAGGAGCCAACTGAGGAAAAGCCTGAAGAAAAATACGAAACATCAGAAAAAAAAGAATCAGAAAAAAAAGAGAAAAAAATGGATCCTTGGGAACTTCATGATAGATGGGGTGAAGTTTGCAATACTCTCAAGGGTAATAAAGATGAAATTAAGATAATAAATGACTGTGTTGATAAAGTCCCCGAAGAACTTAGTGTCTATTTAGAAAATAATCCAGAGCTTAGCGACGAGGCCAAAGAATGGATAAAAACAAAAATTGAGGTAGAAAAAGACGGAATAGCCCATTTTAAAAAATGGAGGAATGAATCAGTCACCGAAAAAAAAGGGGCGAAAAAAGAAAATGAAAAAAACCCTATACAAGGAGAAGGTGTTACTGAGGAATTAAATCCAGAGAATGTTAAGGCTGCGGAGAATGTTAAAGCCGCATATAAAAGAGGAAAGTTTATAGAAGTAAAAATTAAGAAATCCTCAGGAGAGATTGAGGACGGTTGGGTGATTAATAATATTAACCCTAAAACACAAGAGGTAACGGTATTAAAATCTACTTCAGGAAAAGGAAAGGATAGATCTTTTGTAGAAAAAATCGTAACGCTTGAGGAATTAAAAGAATGGAATAAACCCGAAACGTCCGAAAGAAAAGAATTGGAAGAAACTATCCAAAATGAATTAGAAAAATCTGGGCTAGATTCAAAAGAAATATCCAAGATTTTGCCTGGACTTTTTGAATCTTTTAAAAAGCCAGAAGTTC
>Ga0075122_10002107_pt1 | contig 13391 bp, 10 predicted proteins | sample AntAceMetag02UKB_FD_69790 | JGI IMG/M metagenome (GOLD analysis project Ga0075122, IMG submission 69790) | Saline lake microbial communities from Ace Lake, Antarctica - Antarctic Ace Lake Metagenome 02UKB | ecosystem: Environmental > Aquatic > Non-marine Saline and Alkaline > Saline | place... | reverse complement strand
GTTGAATTGTGAGCTTACGGTAGAAAACCGTTGTATAGCGGATGCCTATTGTGCTTCGGCTATTCCAGTTGAGGATGGTTCTCAAACGGCTTCACTTTTGGATACTCTTGGCTCCATCGGCTATGGTTGGTTATTGGGCGGATTAATTCTCTTGATTCTAATTGTTATTATCACTTCTCGTTCTATGAGAAAAAAGAGAAAATAAAATAAGCCAGAAAAAAAGACGATTATTCTGAGAGAGAATAATCGTCTTTTTAAAATAAATAACAAAACTAAAAAAACCTGGGTGTGCCACACCCAGGTTTTTTTAGTTTTGAAGTTCTTACTTTTTGCTTTATACTAATCTATTATGTTATCGATAGGAATTGTGGGGTTGCCAAATGTAGGGAAGTCAACTCTCTTTAATGCTTTAACAGAAAAAGCTGTTTCAGCGGAAAATTATCCTTTTTGTACGATTGATCCAGCGGTGGGGGTTGTTTCTGTTGCTGATGTTCGTTTAGATAAATTAAGTAAATTTTCCAATTCGGTTAAGACAATTCCGACAGCCATTGAATTCGTAGATATTGCGGGATTGGTTAAAGGAGCTCATTCTGGTGAAGGTTTAGGAAATAAGTTCTTATCTAACATTAGAGAGGTAGATGCAATTATTGAAATGGTGCGAATTTTTGAAGATGATGAGGTTGTTCATATAGACGGAAAGATTAGTCCGATGGACGATATTGAAATAATAAATTTAGAATTAATTATGGCTGATTTTCAAACCGTTACGAAAAGAATTGCTAACTTGGAAAAGGATATCAAAAAAGGTCCGTCAGTTGACGGGAAAAAAGCTGTCTCGGAAAAAAATATTTTGGTAAAAATTGAAAAAGCGCTTGATGACGGTCAACTGGTATCTTCTTTAGAATTATCTGTTGATGAAATGGGAATTATAAAAGGACTGCATCTTTTGACGATGAAGCCGATTTTATATGTTTTTAATAAAAAAATGGGTGGAAAGAATTTAGATGAGATGGACGATTCTCGTTGGGAAGAGGTGGAACAATTTTTAAACAAAAGTAATTCAAAATGGGTAAAAATTGATGCACAGATTGAACATGAATTAAAAGATTTACCGGAAGATGAAAGGAAGGATTATAAACAAACTTTAGGTGGTTCTTGTGATGATATTGATTATCTAATTAGAAAAGGTTATGAACTTTTAGATTTGATTACATATTTTACTACTGGCGAAGATGAATCGAGGGCTTGGACCGTTAAAAAGAATTCAACGGCTCCTGAAGCTGGTCGTGCTATTCATAATGATTTTAAAGATAAATTTATTAAGGCAGATGTTATAAATTGGCAGGACTTACTGAAAGCTGGTTCTCGGGGAGAAGCAAGGGAAAAAGGGTTGATTAGACTGGAAGGAAAAGAATATATAGTTCAAGATGGAGATGTAATTGAGTTTAAGATATAAATATTTTTTACTAATCCTGAATCAAATTTTGGTTTGAAATTTTATTTGAGATTAATTCAATTATAAAATTTGCTTTGTTGATTTTCTTGTGGTATAGTTTAATTGGAGTTAGTGAGATCTGCTATTGGAGTGGATCAGGTCATTATGTTCTTTTTCAAAAAGGAGAGTGAAGATGAAAAAGATGGAATTGCAGGACGGGGATGAATTTCGGGGGAACAGTACTTATGGCTCTGTTCACCAGTACCGTAATGGACGTGATCTGGGCTGTATTGCTTCAGGGATGAAGCTAACGCAAAACCTCAAAGGTTTTTTTGCTTATGTCAAAAAAGTTGCCAAGAGCTTTGGTTTTAAGGTTTTGCATCTGAAGGATCCGTGGATTGTGCGGATTCAAGGTTCTTAGTTATTTTCCTTTCTTTTCACTTTTTCAGCCCCGTGTGTTTTTTGCACGGGGTTTTTATTTTGTAATCTGTCTGTTGACGAGACCTGCCTACCTACCGGCAGGTTTAAGAATTGTAATAAGGGCTTTATTTTGATATTATTGATGATGGATGAAAAAAGGAAAACAAAACAAAAAAGAAAATAATTTTGCTTTTATTGATGGGCAGAATTTATATATGCAAACTGATTGGAATATTGATTTCAAGAGATTCCGTGTTTATTTAAAAGATAAATTTAAAGTAGTTGACGCTTATTATTTTCTTGGTTTTAAAAAAGAAGAAAGCGACTTATATGTGAGCTTACAAAAAGCCGGGTTTATCTTAATGTTTAATGATAGAAATGAAAATTTAGAGAGTGAGAAGAAGGGAAACGTTGACACAAACTTAGTTTTTGAAGTAATGAAAAATTTAATAGAAGAAGATTTTGATAAGGTGGCAGTTGTATCAGGAGATGGGGATTACAAAAGAATGATTGATTATTTAATTGAAAAAGATAGATTCAGAGTTCTTTTAACCCCGACTAACAATGTTTCTTCTTTGTATCGTCAAATTGAAAAGAATTTTGTTTCAAAAATAGATAATTTGAGGAGAAAGATAGAGTATAAAAGAAAAAAATCCCGTAGGGACTAACCCCTTCAGGAATTTTTTTCGTAAATATTCATAGACAATAATAACAAAGTCTAAAAAAAAAGCAAGGTGAAAAAATATAATCATAAAAAAATTGAGCAGAAGTGGGCGGAAAAATGGGAGCAAGATAATTTGTACCAGACATCCGAAGATATAACCAAACGAAAATACTATATTTTAGACATGTTTCCTTATCCTTCGGGGGCGGGATTACATGTTGGTCATCCCAAAGGATATATTGCAACGGATATTTTTGCGCGGTTGAAAAGAATGCAAGGTTTTAATGTTTTACATCCAATGGGCTGGGATGCTTTTGGTTTACCGACTGAAAATTTTGCGATTAAAAACAAAATGCATCCTCGTGTTTCCACTAAAAAAAATATAAAAGTATTTAAAGAACAATTAAGTAGGTTAGGTTTTTCTTATGATTGGAAGAGAGAAATAAACACAACAGACCCTGAGTTTTATAAATGGACACAGTGGGCTTTTATTCAGATGTTTAAGAAAGGGTTGGCTTATGAATCTTATGAGCCAATAATTTGGTGTCCAAGCTGTAAAACAGGTTTAGCCAATGAAGATTTAGAAAATGGGAAATGTGAAAGGTGTGATTCCGAGATTGAAAAAAAACCAATGCGACAATGGGTGTTGAAAATAACTGATTATGCTGAAAGATTATTGCAGGATTTAGACAAGTTGCCTAATTGGGACAAGTCCATAAAAGAGATGCAGAGAAATTGGATAGGAAAGTCGGAAGGAGCGGAAATAAATTTCCTAGTCAAAAGTCAAACCTGCCTGTCCGGTAGGCAGGAGTCAAAAGTCAAAAGTGAATTGAAAGTGTTTACTACTCGTCCGGATACATTATTTGGAGCTACTTATATGGTGCTATCTCCAGAACATCAATTAGTTGTAGAATTGAAAAATCAGATAGAAAATTGGAGTGAGGTGGAAAAATATATAAAAGAAGCTCAGAAGAAATCAGAAATAGATAGAACTGATTTATCAAAAGAAAAAACAGGAGTAGAAATAAAAGGAATAAAAGCTATTAATCCTGCCAACAAAGCAGAAATTCCGATTTTTATTGCAGATTATGTTTTGAGCGGTTATGGAACTGGAGCAATCATGGCTGTACCTGCTCATGATGAAAGGGATTTTGGGTTTGCCAAAAAATTTGGATTGGAAATTAGAGAAGTTATTTCTGGAGGGAATGTTAAAGTAGAAGCATATTCTGGTGATGGTAAAATAGTAAACTCAGAAAAATTTGACGAAATGGAATCTGAAGAAGCTAAACAAAAAATTACAGAATTTGTGGGCGGAGAAATGGCAATAAATTATCGTATTCAAGATTGGGTATTTTCACGACAAAGATATTGGGGAGAACCAATTCCGATTATTCATTGTGAAAAATGTGGAGCAGTCCCTATTCCTGAAAATGAATTACCTTTAGAACTTCCAGATGTAAAAAATTATGAACCGACAGGAACAGGGGAATCACCTTTGGCTGATATTACAGATTGGGTAAATACAACTTGTCCAAAATGTGGAGGTCTCGGCAAAAGAGAAACAAACACTATGCCTCAATGGGCTGGCTCAAGTTGGTATTATTTGCGATATATTGACCCGCAAAATAATGAAGAATTAATTAATAAAGATAAAGATCAATATTGGTCACCGGTTGATTTCTATGTAGGAGGAGCAGAGCATGCTACTCGGCATTTAATTTATGCACGATTTTGGCATAAATTTTTATTTGATATTGGTGTTTTGAATTATGATGAGCCCTTTGAAAGATTACAGCATGTTGGTTTGATTTTAGCAGAAGATGGACGGAAAATGAGCAAAAGATGGGAAAATGTTATTAATCCAGATGATATTGTAGATAAGTTTGGAGCAGATTCTTTACGACTTTATGAAATGTTTATGGGTCCATTTAGCCAACCTTGTATTTGGAGTACCAATGGTTTAATGGGGACTCGGCGGTTTTTGGAAAAAGTTTGGAGAATTTCAGAAAATTTGGAAGATGGTTTCAAATCAGATAGAAATTTAATTAGAGAATTACATAAAACTATTAAAAAAGTTGGTTCTGATATAGAAGAGTTTAAGTTAAATACAGGAGTGAGTGCTATGATGAAATTAGTTAATGTTATGGAGGATAAAAAAGGTATTTCCAAAACTAATTTCGAAATGTTTCTAAAGATCTTGGCGCCTTTTACTCCACATTTAACAGAGGAAATTTGGCAGGAATTAGGGAACAAAACTTCAATTCATTTAGAAAAATGGCCGGAATATGACAAAGAATTAGCTAAGGATGACACCTATACTCTTGCTGTGCAAGTAAATGGTAAAGTTCGGGCTGAGGTTGAAATTACTGACGGCATTTCCGAAGATGAAATAAAGGAAAAGGTTCTCTTAAATCTACAAATTCAAAAATGGATAGACAATAAAAAAATTAAAAAAACTATTTATATTAAAAATAAAATATTTAATGTAGTTGTTTAAAATGGTGGTAAACTGGGATATTGACTTTTTACGAAAAAAATGCTAAAAATAAGTATCGTAAATAAGATATAGACATTAATAAAAAATATGATAACAATCACATTTGACCCAAAAAAAATAAATAAAAAACTTCTTACGGAATTACCGGAAAGATCTCAAGATGTTCTCATCCATAGATATGGTTTGAATAAGAGTGCCAAAAAAAATACTCTTGACGCAATTGGTAAAAAATATGGAGTAACGAGAGAGAGGGTAAGACAAATAGAAAATTATTCTCTTAAAAATATAAGGAAATCGAACCTTTTTAATAGTGAAGAAATCACGGTTATTTTTAATGAGTTGGTTAAGATAATGAAATCAATTGGTAATGTTATTTCAGAAGAAGACCTCCTTAATTATTTATCTAAAGACAAACAAACACAAAACCATCTTCTGTTAATTTTAATTTTAGGAGAATCATTTATAAAAGAAAAAGAGGACGCAGAATTTAAAAGCAGATGGTTTGTAGATAAAAAGTTATCTAAAGATATTCTTCTACTTTTAAAAAATTTACATAATGAGTTTACTGAAAATAAATTAATTTCAGAAGATGAAGTTATTTCTTTAATCAACAAGAAAAACAAATTTAAATCCAAAAACGAGGAAGATATAAAAAGATGGCTATCCTTATCAAAAGTAATTGATAAAAATCCATTTGATGAATGGGGATTATCAAAATCACCTGACATTAGAGTGAAAGGTATTCGTAGTCATGCATATTTAATTGTTAGACAAAACGGTTCACCGATGCATTTTAAAGAAGTAGCAAAAATGATTCAGAAACATTTTAATAAAAAAGTGCATGTTGCCACTTGTCATAATGAATTAATAAAGGATAAGAGATTTGTTTTGGTTGGTCGTGGGCTTTATGCCTTGTCAGAATGGGGATACACAAAAGGTATTGTAAAGGATGTTATTAGGGATATTTTGAAAAAAGAAGGGTCTCTTTCAAGAAATGAAATCATAAAAAAGGTATTAAAAGAAAGATATGTTAAAGGGAATACTGTCATTGTAAATCTACAAAATTCTGATTTTTTTAAAAAAAATGATGACGAGACATATTCTATTCGTTAAGTAATTATCTTTTTATATACAGTTAGGGGTTTTCTTGCTCGTGTGTTTTATAGTAAAATATACATTAATGATCGATAATTTTGTTGCTCTTTTTCCTACGTTTTTTCAAGGATTAATAGCTACTATTTTAAATAACTTATATCTATTTCTCCCAATTTGGTTGCCAATTATTTTATTGGTTGTTCTTTGGTATTGTTGGGTTTATTATATTAAAATGAAATTTTTGGTAAATCAAGAATATGTTCTTCTTGAAATAAAATTACCAAATGAAATCAAAAAGACCCCGCTAGCAATGGAGCTCTTTTTAAATGCTTTATATCAAACAATTGGAGAAGGAACCTTTATACATAAATATATAAAAGGTTCTACAAGACCTACTTTTTCTTTAGAATTAATTTCTTTAGAAGGAGACGTTAAATTTTTTATCTGGACAAGAAAATTTTGGAAGAATTTAGTGGAAGCTCAGATTTATGCTCAATATCCAGACATAGAAATCAGTGAAGTTTCTGATTATACAAAATTTGTCAAATATAGTCCCGAAGCTCTATCTTTATGGGGTTGTGAATACAAATTAAAAAAAGATGATTTTTATCCGATTAAAACTTATGTAGATTATCGTTTAGAGACCGAGGGTATTAAGGAAGAAGAAAAGACAGACCCCCTTAGTCCTATTTTAGAATTTTTAGGGGCTGTGGAACAAGGACAACAGATTTGGTTTCAAATTCTTGTTCGGGCGCATAGAAAGGAGAGAACTCAAAAATTGAAATGGAAAGAACGAATTAAAAAAATGGAATTATCTAAAAAAGTAGATTGGAGAGATCAAGGAAAAGAAGAGATTAAGGAATTGGTAAAGAAAGTTTTGGTAGATGAGAAAGATCCAAGTAAAGGTTATCGTATTATGACCAAGGGGGAATTGAATGTTGTGTCTGCAGTAGAAAGAAGTATTTCTAAACTTAGTTTTGATTGTAATATTAGAGCGATTTATTTAGCGGAATCAGATAAATTTGATGCTATTAATATTATGGGTTTGCTTGGAGCATTTAAACAGTTTAATTCTTGGGATTTAAATCAATTTGGGCTTACTTTAGCAACCAGTTTTGATTATCCATGGCAGGACTATAAAAATATGAGAGCGAATCGACGGAAGAGAATTATTTTTAATTCTTTTAAAAGAAGAGTTTTTTCAAGATTGTATTCTCCTTTTGTTTTGAATACAGAAGAATTAGCAACAATTTATCATTTTCCTGGCGGGGTAATCCAGACACCAACATTTTCTCGTTTGTTGTCTAAAAAAGCAGAACCACCTTCCAATTTGCCTACTTAATTTATGTTTAATTCACCAAATTATAATCCAAGGAATAGTAAAATTCTTTTGAAAAATTTTTTGATTAGAAATTTTTATAAAATAAAAAGTATATTTAGTCATGTTCGAATTTTTATACTTCGTAAATCACCTAAAATAAGATTAAGGGTTAATATCGGGGTGTTTGGTTTTATCGCTTTGTCTTTTTTATATTTTTCTCTCATTTCTCCCCCAAGCGATTTTCCTGTTGGAACAATTATTACAATAGAAAAAGGAGAAACATTAAAACAAATTGCCGATCATTTAGAAGAGAAAAAGGTTATTAAGTCGGCGGTGATTTTTAGTGGGTTAGCAAAAATGTTTATGAATGGACGGGGGGTAATGGCAGGGGATTATTTTTTTGAAGAAAAATGTTCTATCGTAAGAGTAGTACGGAGAACAACCACAGCTACTTATGGGATTACTCCTACAAAGATAACTTTTGTGGAGGGGTTAACAGTTTATGATATGGCGGTTCTTTTGAAAGAAAAATTTCCAAAATTTGATGATGATAAATTTCTAAAAATAGCAAAAGAAGAGGAAGGTTTTTTGTTTCCAGATACATATTATTTTTTACCGAGTGTGACTCCGCAGTCGGTTATTTCTACCATGAAAGATAATTTTCATAAAAAGATAGAGGAGATATCTGAAAAAATAAACAGTTTTGGAAAAGAGATTAAGGAGATTGTGATAATGGCATCGATTTTAGAAAAAGAAGCGAGAACATTAAATTCAAAAAGGATGATTGCTGGAATTTTATGGAAAAGAATTGAGATTAATATGCCTCTTCAAGTTGATGCAGTCTTTCCTTATATAATAGGGAAAAACACTTATCAATTAAGTTTGGAGGATTTAAAGGTAGATTCTCCTTATAATACATATACAAATAAAGGGTTGCCGATAGGGCCTATTGCTAACCCAAGTTTATGGTCTCTCTTAGCCACAGTTACACCAATTGAATCAGATTATCTGTTCTATTTATCTGATCAAAGTGGAAATATGCATTATGGTGTTGATTTTGAACAACACAAAATCAATAAACGATTACACTTATATTAAATTAAAGATTCAAAGATTAAAAAAGAAAGATTAATTTTTTACTTGTAATTTAGTCTTTCTTTCTTTGTCTATTTTAGGTAAAGTCAATATTAATAAACCATGTTTCTCTGCCGCTTCGGATTCTTCTATATCAATTTCTGTCGGTAGCATAATTGTTCTTGAAAAAGACCCCCAATATAATTCTTGATGATGATAGTTATCTTTCACTGTTTCTTTTTCCTCCTTTCGGTTTCCCTTTACCGTAACCATATCTCTTGTGATGGAAATATCTAAATCTTCTGGTCGTACTCCTGCAACCATTGTTTTAATTATTATTTTATCTTCATCATCATAAACATCAACAGATAATTCTCCCTCTTTTTCATCTTCTTCCCAAGAAGTATTTTCTGGTTGCTGTTTATTATCTGGGGTTTTTACTTCTAGATTAGTAAAATTATTCATCTCATTCTCTGAATTTGTAGTTCCTGTTAATTTATCAAAAAAAGATTTCATGATTTTATTGTTGAACTTAATTATATTATTTTTTTAAGTTCCTATTTTACTTTAAATTATTAATTTTTTTTCTTTTTTAATTCGTTTTATCATCTCAAATGAGAATATCAATAAAATAATAGTTATCCATATTATTATAAATACGATAAACATTTTTCCTCCTTCTGATTTAATTATAAAAAAATTAAAAAAAGTATGCAACACAACAGCAAGAGTAACTCCAGTGAGTAAGTACCTCTTTTTTAAAACTTTTCTTTTATAAAAAGATAAGGCGATGAACAAACCAATTACTCCGGATGAAATTGTGTGGAGTAGTGTAGCTCCAATGAATCGCATATTTCCAACTAGGAAAGCTTGAGTTATATTACCACCAGTTGATTTTATTGAATGTATTAGAAAAAGTGAATTTTCTAAAGCAGCAAATCCAAGAGCAATTGTTATCATATAAATAATAGCATCAATTGGCTCGTCCATATATTTTTTTCGCAAAGAACTAAAATAGGCGGCAGAGTATTTAAATATCTCTTCCGCAAAAGAAAAAACGACTATCGGTATAAGACCAGCTACTGGAAGAAATTTTGAGAGGAACTCTTCTACTGGTAAGACCAAAATAGCTGAAATCATCCCAAATATGAAAGCTAAAAAGATGTATTTTCGTGGTTCAGGATGAAGTTTGTCTTCTCTTAACCAAAACCACAACCAGACTATTGCTGGGAGTAGCCCTCCTAAAATTGCATAAAAAATTAGTTCGTTGGACATAGTTAAATTATTTATTTGGCCAATTTTCAATTATTAGTAATTTTTTATCTTTTATTGACAGATTTGACCAAATTTCTTCTGTGATGAATGGCATAAAAGGATGTAATATTTTTAAGATATTTTGTAAAATATCTATTAACATTAATTGAGTTTCTTTTTTATTTAATTTATCTTTACTTTCTTCTATTATTTTATCAGCAAATTCATGCCAAGTAAAATGATAAATTTTTTCACTAGCTAAATAAAAACGATAATTTTCCATATCAACAGTAATATCACTTATTATCTTTTGAAACTTTTTTAATTCAAGATTTGAGTGTCTTAATGATTTAATTTGTTTATCATTCAAATCAACTTCCCCTAAATCTTGTGTGTTTTCTACAATAAAACGACCAACGTTCCATAATTTATTAGCGAATTTTTTGTAAGCACGGATTTTATTCTCAGATAAATTCATGTCATTCCCCGGGGTGTTTCCGACAATTAAAGACATTCTTAAAGCATCAGTTCCAAATTTTTCACTTATCTCTCTTGGATCAATTACATTTCCGATGCTTTTACTCATTTTTTTCTCTTTAGCGTCCCGGATCAGTCCATGTAAATAAACGGTTTTAAATGGCACCTTCTTTGTTCTGTAGATTCCTAACATAATCATTCGGGCAACCCAAAAAAATAAAAGATCATGTCCTGTTTCCATTATGTCGGTTGGGTAGAAATTTTTAAAATCTTCTTCTTCAGGAAAATCAAGAACTGCAAAAGGCCATTGTCCAGAGGAGAACCAAGTATCAAAAGTGTCGGGGTCCTGAACAATGCTATCTGTACTTCCACAATTAGGACATTTTGTAATTTTATTTTCTATATCAACAAATGCTCCTTTGCAGTCCTGACAAAGTTTTGCTGGGATAGGAATTCCCCAAACAATTTGACGAGAGATATTCCAATCATGGATATTTCCCATCCAGTGTTTGAATATTTTTTCATGTCTTTTTGTAATAAATTTTACATCACCTTTCTCAACAGCTTCTATGGCTCTTTTAGCTAATGATTTCATTTTTATAAACCACTGAGCTTTGATTTGAGGTTCTATTGGACGGTTACATTTATAACAAACTTTTATATTGTGTTTAAAATTTTCTTCTGTTTTTACCAACAATCCTTTTTCATCTAATTTTTTTACGATTTCTTCACGAGCTATGGTTATATTTTTTCCTTCAAATTCAGGCCCAGCGATCGGAAGTAATTTTCCATAAAAATCTATAATTTGTTCATATTCTAGATTATGCCTTTGGGCAATTTCAAAATCAGCAGTATCATGCCAAGGAGTAATGGTCATTGCTCCTGTCCCAAATTCCATATCAATAGCGTCATCTTTGATAATAGTAGCTGTAATTGGTCCATTTATCCATTCTAAATCAATTTCTTGCCCATGCTTGTACTTCTTATATCTTTCGTCATCAGGGTGCATTACAACATATTTATCCCCGAATTTGGTCTCAGGTCGTGTGGTTCCTATTTGAAAAGGTCCATACTGGAAAGTATAGAATTTATCTTCTTTCTCTATGGATTCTGTTTCTAATTCGGATAGGGAAGTTTGATGCTTTGAACACCAATTAATCAATCTTTTCCCTCTATAAAGCAGTTTATCATCAGAAAGTTGTTGGAAAGTTTTATAGACAGTTTTTATTATTTTAGGATCTAAAGTGAATCGTTCTCTTGACCAGTCGCAAGAAGCTCCCAAAGAGCGAACTTGTCCTTCCATAAAACTTTTATTATCTAAAGTGAATTGCATTATTTCATCATATAATTCTTTAGAATCCATTTTGAATCTAGAGCGACCTTCTTTTTCTAATTTTTTTTCATAGACAACCTGTGTTTCAAAACCGGCATGGTCGGCTCCAGGAACCCAGAGTGTTTTAAAGCCCTGCATTCTTTTATAACGAATTATTAAATCCTCAGTGGCCACAAACAAAGCATGGCCAGCGTGTAATGAGCCATTAGCATTAGGGGGAGGCATTATTATAGTGAAGGGCTTTTTGTGTCGGTCCGGGAGATTGTCTGGGTTAAAAAAACCACTTTTTTCCCAAAGCTCGTAGATTTTTTTTTCAGTTTCTTGTGGATTGTACGGTTTTAGAAATTTCTCATCCATTTCAATATAATAACATAAAAATCTTTGTTCAAAAACTTAAATTTCCGTCTGCCTGTAGTTCTTTGAGGTCAGTTGCAAACTGCAACTGACCTTTTTTCTTTTGTCCGACCGCAGGTTTAGAATTTTGTTCCAAGTATTGAAAATATCCAGCAATTCCAATCATGACAGCATTATCTGTTGAAAATTCTATTTCTGGCATCAAAATTTCTAATTGAGTAACCCGGTTACTCAATTTTTGAAAAGTCTGGCGGATGTGGTTGTTGGCGATTACTCCGCCTCCCAGAATCAAAGTTTTGGCACCATATTTTTCAATAGCTGTCCGGGTTTTTTTTAAAAGAATTTCCGTTACAGCAGTTTCAAATTCAAGAGCTATTTTTTGTTTGACTTTAATTGGTAATTCTTCCCAGTTATTGTCTTTTTTTAGATTTTTAATTAGGTATAAGACAGCAGTTTTTAGTCCAGAAAAAGAAAAATCAAAATCATCGGTGTGCAACATTGGTCTCGGTAAATTGATTTCAATATATTCTTGATCAACCTTCGGAGGTCGAACATTAGAACCTTCGGAGGTCGAACCTCCGAAGGTTGACTGGGTGTTTAATTGAGTAACCGGGTTACTCAATGGAGGGCTCGATGGATTTTTTCTTTCAATTTCGGCTAATTTGGAGATTTCTGGGCCACCAGGGTAGGGTAGATTCATCATTCGGGCTACTTTATCAAAGGCCTCGCCGACAGCATCATCTCGTGTTTGCCCAATTTTCTCATATAACCCCCATTTCTTCGTCAAAATAAGTTCAGTGTGACCTCCAGATATTAATAATCCGATAGCAGGAAATTCTATATTTTCTATCTTTTGACTTTTGACTTTTGACTTTTGACTTGCGAGCGAAGCCAGTAAATGTCCTTCCATATGGTTAACTGGAATTAAGGGTTTATTCCAGATTAAACTTAGTGCTTTAGCAAAATTAATACCAACCCAAAGTGTTGGCTCAAGCCCAGGCCCTTGGGTGACTGCGATAGCATCAATTTTAGGAGTTTCAATAGTTGGGATGTATTCTAAAAATAATTTTAATAATTCAGGTTCTCTCTCTAAAACTTTTTCAATTTTACTGTTCGCGCTTGGAGCGCGAACTTGAGATTTTGTGTTTAGGAGAGCTTCTTGGAGGGTTTTGGCGAGAATTGGGATAAGGTTTTTAGAATGTTCTCTTTTAGCCAGAGCAGGGAAGACACCTCCGTATTTTTTGTGAATGTCAATTTGAGATATTAGGTTATTGGCTAAAATTTGGAATTTAATTGGGTTTTTTGCATCATTAAAATTACCCTCAGCTTCTAATATACTGATGGCCGTTTCATCACAACTTGTTTCAATTGATAAGATTTTCATAGAATAAAAATGCGGAGGTGAGAGGATTCGAACCCCTGATACGGTTTCCCGCATGCCGCTTTTCGAAAGCGGTGCCTTCAACC
>Ga0075122_10002106_pt1 | contig 13395 bp, 12 predicted proteins | sample AntAceMetag02UKB_FD_69790 | JGI IMG/M metagenome (GOLD analysis project Ga0075122, IMG submission 69790) | Saline lake microbial communities from Ace Lake, Antarctica - Antarctic Ace Lake Metagenome 02UKB | ecosystem: Environmental > Aquatic > Non-marine Saline and Alkaline > Saline | place... | reverse complement strand
AACTACAAAACCAACAACAGGATTATGTACTGGAGGAAATGACACAGAGGTTATAGGAACAGGTCCTTGGTCTTGGGATTGCCTTGGTTTAATGGGAGGAGATGACGATGAATGTGAAGCTGATAAATTTGTTGACGAATGTGGTCCTTCAGATGAGCAAACTTTTGAAACAAAACCTACAACAGGATTATGTATTTCTGGCGATACTCCGGATGTAGAGGGAGATGGTCCTTGGTCTTGGAATTGTTCTGCTGAAGGTGAGGAGTGTACGGCTTATCCAACCCCAGTTGGTTCCCCTATATGCTCTTCCTCTTTTGATGAAGATAGTATAAATTCAGGAGGGGAATCTACATGGTCGTGGTCTTCTTCTAATACTGAAGCAGCTGCTTATGTTTGTACTAATTATAGTTGTAATAATGGTTTTTGTGAATACAGTGGGGTTGGAATGAATGGAATCTTAACTGCGGAAGAAGTTTCTTTAGGTAGTAGAACAGAAATATATGACAGCAAAGGAACAGATTATAATCGTTCGTGTATGATTGTTTTTGTTGGTCCGGGAGGGTCAATCCCATGTACTGCTAACTTAACAATAACTGATGGTAGTTCTCCTGTAGTTGATATAAAGGTTAAAAAACCAGAGGAGAGTGTTTATTTAGATGGATCTATTAATATTGAATACGGCACTCGTGTTAATCTTTGGTGGGAATCAGAAGATACAGATAATTGTATTGCTTCAGACGGATCAAGTGATTGGCCAGGGGTTAGAGCTTTAGATGGAACACACACGACAGATGAGTTAATTAATTCTTCTTATACTTATAAAATTACTTGTGATAAAAATGGGAAAACATCCTCTGATAGTGTTATTGTAAATGTTATTGATGCACCCGAATACTCCTGCACAGGAACAATCCCAACAGGTTCAACAGCTTATGATGAGGAAGAAAGTATTGGTTTAATTGTTGATACAAATTGGACATTCTCTGCTTCAGATACAACAACAAAATGTCAATATTATACACCCGTATCATTACCAACCTGTACGGCTTATTTTTCTCCAATCTCAATCACTGCACCTGGTTCAAGTAATTTGACTTGGGTTTCTTCTCCTAATGCTGTCGATATAAAGTATTCTTGTACTGGACCTAAGCCGGGAGGAGTGGGATATGGTCTTATTCCTCTGCAAGATTCAGTAGATTTTTATTTTAATGAATCTGAAACAGGAACGGAATCTTGTATTTTTACTGTAAAAGATAATCTTGGTGATGAGAATAGTTGTACAACTGGAAATGTTATTATTAGTCCTCCTATACCATCTCCTATCAATGGTGCTTGTGGAACGGCTGATGGATATACTTTTGCCGTTTCTGATATAGGATATTTCCCTAAAACTCAATGTGCCGGTGATGGTATTCCAAGTTCAACAAATTTTCCAGATCTTGGAACCAGTCAAGGATGGATTTGCCCAGGGGTTAATGGTGGAAATCCGAGTAGCCCGTGTATCGCATATAGAGAAGCAAACCCACCAGAGATTATAGGAAGAAGTTTTAAAGTACGTGATCAGAAGACAGGTCTTAAACCGGTTGCTCAGTGGAGCACCAATAATGTTGTTAGATGTGATATGGCAAGTGATACTGACTACAGCAAAACAAATGTTTGTGCCTCTGTAGGTGCTTGTTCAGTAATGACAAGTTTCCTTATTGATAAAACAATTATGGAAGAAACGACTTATACTCTCACTTGTTATAATATCGCTGGTGATGTTGATACCGCTGTGTTTACACCTCCTATAAAATTTGAAATAATAGCTGAACCTACAGAGGTAGAAGTTGATTTTGTTGGAGGTGGGGCTACAACTGAACCGGGAATTGATGTAGGAGTGATTTCTTGGAATGGGTATCAAAATTCTGTTTCCTTTACAGCTGATCTCTCAGGTTTACCAGAATCACCAGGAGATGCAACAACTAATCGTGCTGATTTCTCTCACATAGCTTTATCTTTTGCTGACTACTTTACAAATGGTAAGTCATTTTTGCAAATATTCGCTTCTCATAGATTTACAGGTGAGAAAGTGATTACTATTTGGGGGAATGAAACAGAATCTGTAAATATTACTATAACCTCTGAGCAGACTATTCCTATTTGGGATCCAATTTAAATTGAATGTTAAAGGAAAAGGAGGTATTATTATAGTATATGAAAAAAACTATAATAGTTGCTAATTGGAAAATGAACCCCACAACTCTTCGTGAAGCGAAAACTATTTTTCTGGGCATAAAAAAACAAGCAGTAAAGCTAAAAAAGATTAAGACAATAATTTGCCCCCCTGCTGTTTATTTTGGTGAATTAAAAAGGATATCTTCTAAAGATAAAATTTTATTAGGTGCTCAAAATTGTTTTGAACAAGAAAGAGGACCTTGGACAGGTAAAATTTCCCCAAAAATGTTAAAGACAAGTGGGGCTAAATTTATTATTTTAGGACATTCAGAGAATCGGAAGGCAGGGGAGAATGACGAAATAATAAATCAGAAAATCAAATTAGCTTTAAAAAGTGATTTGAATGTGATTTTGTGTGTTGGAGAATTTGAAAGAGACGAAGACGGTCGTTATTTTGATTTCTTAAAACAACAAATTTTGAATGCTTTAGTTGGAGTAAATAAAAATTATCTAAAAAATATTTTAATTGCTTATGAACCAATTTGGGCAATTGGAAAAAATGCTAAAGAAATTATAACCAATATTCAATTACAGGAAATCGTTATTTTTATTAAAAAAATATTAGTTGATAAGTATAATGTTAATGACTTTAAAGATGTTAAAATTTTGTATGGTGGCTCAGTAAATCATAAAAATATTGAAGATTTAAACAAAACCAATGCGGATGGTTTTTTGGTCGGAAGAGATAGTTTAAATGTTGAAAAATTTGGGAAAATCTTAAAAGTGGTTAATGATAACTGAATTTTTGTATGTTTATATGAAAATCATAACAGAGCAAAAAGGAAAATTAGAAAATCAAAAGATTTTATTAAGGTTGGACTTAAATGTACCAATACTAGGAGGAAAAATTATTGATAATTTTAAGATAGAAAAAATTTTGACCACAATCGGGTTTTTGAAAAAAGAAGGAGCAAAAATAGTAATTTTAAGTCATATAGGAAGAAATAATTCTGAGAGTTTATTGCCTGTTTGTGAATATTTGAAAAAGTTTTTTGAAATTGTTTTTATAGAAGATATTTTTAGTGATAATATAGAAAAAACTATTTTATTAATGCAAGCCGGTGATATCATAATGCTTGAGAACCTTCGCCAATTTGAGGGGGAAAGGAAAAATGATATAAGATTTACTAAAAAGTTAGTTTTATTAGGGGACATTTATGTTAATGAGGCCTTTGCTGTTTCGCATCGTTCTCACAGTTCTATTGTCGGTTTACCGAAATTGATGGAAAGTTATTTTGGACCTGTATTTGTAAACGAAATTGAGGAATTAAAAAGAGTTTCTCAAACAGATGCTCCACAATTATTTATTTTAGGGGGGAATAAGTTAGATACAAAAATACCTTTTATCCGAAAATTTTTAAAAATAGCGGATACAGTTTTTATTGGAGGGGCTTTAGCCAACCATATTTTTAGAGTGAAAGGGTTTGAAATTGGAAAGTCATTAGTTTCTGATAAAGATTTTGATTTAAATGATTTGGTGGATAACAAAAAGATTATTTTACCTATTGATATCGTTGTGGAAAGTCCTAGAGGGGTCTTTGTAAAAAATCCTAATGAAGTTTTAACTGACGAAAAAATTGTAGATGCTGGTCCTAAAACAGTTTTGCAATTACAAGAATTAATTAATAATGCAAAATTTGTTTTATGGAATGGACCATTAGGGGATTACCTAAAAGGTTTTTCAGATGCTACCTTTGAATTAATTCGTGCAATTGCAGATAGTCAAGTAGAATCTGTTGTTGGTGGTGGTGATACTGAACATTGTATCTCTAAATTAGGTTTAGAAGAGAAATTTGACTTTATTTCAACAGGAGGAGGAGCAATGCTAAAGTTTATAGCGGAAGGAACTCTTCCGGGAATCGAAGCAATAGAAAATAGAGAATAGATTTTTTATTACATCTAAGTTTGAAGGGCTTGACAAGCTGATGCAATATCAGTATCCTTTTTACAGATAGTAGTTCGTTCGTTGAATTTTGAATATTACAAATTTTTTAAGTTCACTATTTAAGAAGTTCTAATCTATACGGACAGGCAACCCTAACCCGTATGGTTGGGCAAGGAGGAGAAAAATGGAAAAGAAAAAAAAGTTTTATTTGCTACTGCCTATTGTAGTTTTTTTTACCCTTACTCTTATTTCTCATGTTGAGTTCGTTCTTGCTAATCCAGTTTCATTCGAGACGGCTCAAATTGTAGCCGAGAGGTGGATGAAGAGGGTCGGTGAAAACAAAAACATAGAGGAAGGAGTTACCCTTCACGATGACGGGAATAGAATAGGGTATCTCTTTAATTTTTCTGATGGGGGTTTTGTGGTAGTTCCTGCGGATGACATTTTTAAGCCAATCAAGGCATGGAGTCGGAGAGGGTTTTTCGGAGGGAAATCTGATTTTGGGATGGATATGGAAACTTTAGTAAAAAGAAGTTTCCGACGGCAAAGGAGTTTTCTTAAAAAGACAACTATTATGACTCAACCGGCTACCAGCACTGGATGGGAAAAGATTCTGGCGGAAGATTCTCCTCGGGTAAGTGTTCAAGTTGTCGGACCTTTATTGACCACCGAGTGGGGGCAACGTTCACCATATAACAATTATTGTCCCTTTGATGATAATTATGGCGAAATCTCAGTAACAGGGTGCACAAACACAGCCATTGCTCAAATTTTAAGATATTGGCAATGGCCTAAAATTGGAGTGGGGAGTAAATGCTATAGTTTTTGTTCAAATCATGACTGTTCTCTTAACCCAGAAGTTGAAGTTTGTGCCGATTTTGAGCACTCCTATAATTGGGGGGAAATGCCTAAGGCAATTTCAGAGACTTCACCTCAAGAAGAGATTGATGCTATTGCGAGGTTAATGGCTGATGTAGGAGTTATAAATGAAACAACTTACTCTGCTATTGGAAGTGGGGCATTTCCTAGAGAAGATAGCTTTTCTGCCCATCTCCTTTATAGTGATGAATTGGAGGAAATTCATGAATATAGAGATAATTTTTTTCTAACGGTTAAGGAACAACTTGAAAAAAGATATCCAGTGTTTTTCTGTTCGGATAACCATGCCTATGTAGCTGATGGCTACAGAATTGATTTGGGTATGAATCAAACTCATTTTAATTTTGGCTGGGATGGGTCTGCTAATGGTTGGTATACCCTTGATCAGTTAAACGAATTTTGGGATTACCAAGAAGGAGAAAAGAGGGTTACAATGATAATAAATATTTATCCGGGAGAGAGTTATCAACCCAAACCCTTTTATGTTGAACCTACTGGTTTTTGTGGGGGCAACATCCCTTGTTATTCTACAATCCAGGCAGCTATTGACGCTGCGAGCTTTAAGGTTAGAATAAAGATTGTTTCAGGAGTATACCGTGAAAACTTAAAAATAAAGAAATTAACCAAGAGTTTAATTCTTTCGGGTGGTTGGGATGCTACATTTACAACCCAATTATCAAACACGGATGTCAACTCATTAACGATCCGAACAGGAACCGTTAGAGTTAAGAATATCGTTTTGCGGTAGTAGTACTTGTAATTTCAAAGAAAGATCGTATCTGCGTCTGTGCATTTACGGTCTTTTATTTTTTAAATTTATAACTATGTAATAGACACAAATTTTTTGGTTATGGTCTCAACTTCACCATCTTTATATTTTTTACCAGGCCAGTGTTTTAGGTTGTCATTAGCAAATCGTGGAATGATATGAATATGACTATGGAAAATAATTTGTCCTGCTTCGGGTTCGTTGTTCATAATTATATTTATCCCGTTGGCTTTGAGGGCTAATTTTATTTTTTTTGATAGTTTTTTTACTACGACAATCAAGTTTTTTAATGCTTCATCTTCAATCTCTAAAATATTTCGAGAATGTTTTTTTGGTATAACAAGAATATGCCCTTTATTAACGGGATTAATATTTAAAAAAGCTAAAAAATTTTTATCTTCAAATATTTTATGGCTCGGAATTTCTCCCGACACAATTTTACAAAATAAACAATTGTTTGTATTTTTATTATTTATAGACATTGTGATTACCTGTATTATGAAAATAATAAACTTCCTGTTTTGTTTTTGGTATCTCAAAGACTATTCTATAATCATAATTGATTGAAAAGGAATACAAATTCTTAAATTTACTATGAAGTTTGTGAGTTTTGAGTCGGGAATCAAAAGGGTTTTCTCTAAAGATTTCTTCTTTTTGTTCTGCCAATTTTTGGATTTTAAGTGGAAGTTTATTCCATTTTTTCAAAAAAGTAGGAGTGTAAAATATTTGCATGATTATTTTAAATCTTTAAGTGATTTCAAAATAACACCTTTTCCCTCCTTTATTTCTTTTTGACTTTCTTCTAATTCTTGTGAGAATAGTTGATTCTCCCAAAAACGAAACAAAGAACGTATGAATTCGCTTTTACTTGCGAAAGACCCCCGTTTGGTTTCCCGCTCTATTTTTTTTGCCATTGATTTTGGCATTGATATATTTAAAACAGTTCTCATTATAACTTGTATTTTTAATTTGTAATAATATGTATTACATAAATTGTAGCAAAAGTGAATCTAATGTCAAGGATTATATGGTGAATTTTATGTTAAAATACTAAAATGAAAAGAAAGATAATTTTTGGTGGTGATTTGCCTAATAAAGTAAAAAAAGAATTTAGGAGATATCCAAATATATTGAGTGAACTCCTTTTTTACAGAGATTTAAATACATTTACAGAAGCTGAAAATTTTTTAAATTCTGATTATGAAAAAGAAAATGCAGATCCTTTTTTGATGAAAGGAATGAAATTAGCAGTCGAAAGAATTTTACTTGCAATCAAAAAAAATCAAAAAGTGATGATTTATAGTGATTATGATGCAGATGGTATCCCTGGAGCAGTGATTTTGAGTGATTTCTTTAAAAAAATTGGATTTTTAAATTTTCAAAATTATATTCCAAGTCGTTTGAAAGAAGGTTATGGTTTAAATTTACAGGCAATCAAAAAATTTGCAAGTGAAAAAGTCGATGTTTTGATTACGATTGATTGTGGTATTTCAAATGTATCTGAAGTAAAATATGCAACTCAGAATGGAATCGATGTAATTATTACAGACCATCATTTAGTTAATGGGAAAGTTCCTCCGGCTTTTGCGATTTTAGATTCTAAACAAGAAGACGATAATTATCCTGATGATATGTTATGTGGTGCTGGGGTAGTGTATAAACTTATTCAGGCTCTAATTCAGAAGGGTAGTTTTGATTTAATTGAAGGGTGGGAAAAATGGTTGCTTGATATGGTAGGTTTGGCAACCATCGCTGATATGGTTCCTTTAAAAAATGAAAATCGAGTCTTTGCAAAATATGGGTTATTTGTAATGAGAAAATCACCACGATTAGGATTAATGAAATTACTTCGTAAGATGGGATCTAATCAACAGCATTTAGTTGAGGATGATATTAGTTTTATGATTGCTCCACGAATAAACGCTGCATCAAGAGTGTCTGATCCACGAATAGCTTTCGATTTATTGTCGACTGAAGATGAAGTGTCAGCGGATAATTTAGCTGGTGAATTACATAAATTAAATAACAAAAGAAAAACAATGGTAGCAGTAGCGGTTAGGCAAGCGAAGAGAAAAATCAAAGACAGAGGACAAAAAAATGTGATTGTTATTGGACATTCTGATTGGAATTTAGGTCTATCAGGTTTAATTGCATCATCACTAAAAAATGAATATCAGAAACCATGTTTTGTCTGGGGAACTAATGAAAATGGTAATTATTGTGGTTCTTGTCGTTCTGATAATATAGATTTAGTGGAATTAATGACCTTTGTTGAAAATGGTTTTTTTTCACATTTTGGTGGGCATAAAAGAGCAGGTGGTTTTGAGGTTGTTCCAGAGCAGATTCATTTTTTTGAAGATAGGATTTTAAAGGCTTTCGAAAAGATTGAAAACAAAGAAGATTTAGAGGAAATCTTTGTTGATAAAAAACTTTTGATAGATGACATAAGTTGGGAGAATTATAAGATAATTGAAAAATTAGCACCATTTGGTGTCGGAAACCCAAAACCGCTGTTTTTATTTGAAAATATTACGATATTAGGGGTGAAGGTTTTTGGTAAAGCGAAAAATCATTTAGAATTAGTGTTTCAAAATTCAAAAAGGGGGAAAATAAAGGCAGTTGATTTTTTTAGTAATTATATTAAAGATGGAAAAGTTAATTTCAAAATTAGCGAAAAAATAAAGTTTTTAGCTAATTTTGAAAAAAATACTTATTTAGGCACTAATGAATTAAGGTTGAAGATTGTGGAGATAATTTAGTAAACGAAACTTTAAAATTAAAAAATAAAATAGAAACAAAATTTGAGGATTAAAATTTTTAACAAAAAAATTACTGTTCTTTACTTTAGTAAAGAAAAAATTCCACTGTTCGACGACCCACTGGGAGGAGTTTGTGATTTTTAAGTAATTTTTTTGTGATGCTTTAGCAAAAAATTTTTCACTGCTCAAGATTTTGTTTTTATTTTATTTTTTAATTTTAATGTTTCAAGATTTTGTTTTTAATGTTTGAATATTTTTGATACAATAAAGTTATGAAAAAAAGTGAAATAAAAATAGGTAAATATAGACATTTTAAGGGCAAAGAATACAGAGTGATAGGAGTAGCTCATCATAGCGAAGATTTAAGCGAGTTGGTTATTTATCAAGCTCTTTATAACTCAAAAGAATTTGGGGAAAATGCAATTTGGGCTAGACCGGTAGATATGTTTTTAGGATCAAAGGATATCGATGGTAAAAAGATTAAAAGATTTGAATATATTGGAAAATAATTATGAAAGAAAAAATAATAATTTTTACAGATGGGGGTTCTCGGGGAAATCCAGGTTCGGCAGGAGCAGGAGCCGTTATTTTTGATGACAAAAATAATGAACAACGAGCTGTTTCCAAGTTTTTGGGTTTAAGGACAAATAATTGGGCAGAATATGAAGCTGTGGTAATTGGTTTGGAAACTGCCAAAAGAATGTTTGGTAAAAAATTATCTGAGATGGACGTAGAGATTAGAATGGATAGCCAATTAGTTCAACGACAGTTAAATAATGAATACCAAATCAAGGAAGAAACACTTTTTTCTCAATATATAAAAGTTCACAATTTAATTGTTAAATATTTTAAAAATATAGAATTTACCTATATTTCACGAGATGAAAATCAAAGAGCAGATGAATTAGCGAATGAGGCAATGGATAGAGGTAAATAAAATGAAATATACTTTTTTCTATTTTTCTATTTTAAGTTTCATCGCTGGAATAGCTTTTTGTTCAGTTTTCGATTTTGGTCTTTCTTTTGGTTTACTTTGGGTATTTTTAGCTGTTGTTGTTTGGATAATGGGTAGATTATTACATCATCAACCCTGTAATAATCGATTTATTATTATTTTACCATTCCTATTTTTCTTTTTTGGTTTGGGTTTAATAAGATGCTCTTTCTCAAATGAAGCACAACAAAATTATTTATTGGATGGTTTGGTTGAGCAAGAGGTTTCTATAATTGGAGTGATTGTAGACGAAGCAGATGAGCGAGAAAATAACACAAAATTAACAGTTGAAATCTCAAAACTTGGGGGTCGCACCCCCAAGTTTGATGTTGGTGTGAAAGTTTTATTGACAGTACCTCATTATCCTCAATTTGAATATGGAGATGAAATTAAATTTTTAGGTATTTTGAAAAAACCGGAAAATTTCTTAGCTGATAATGGACGAGAATTTGATTATATTAGGTACCTCGGTAAAGATGGAATTTTTTATCAAATGTTCTATCCGAAAACAGAACTTCTTTCAAAAGGTGGTGGTAATTTCATAAAAGAAAAATTATTTGTCGTTAAAAAAAGTTTTTTAGGAGAAATCAAAAAAACAATTCCTGAACCAGAGGTCTCTCTTTTGGGTGGTTTATTAGTTGGGGTAAAACAATCATTAGGGCAAGAATTGCAAGATGATTTTAGAAAAGTAGGGCTGATTCATATTGTCGTCTTATCTGGTTATAATGTGACAATTATTGCTGAATTTATAATGGGTATATTTGCGATTTTTCCACGGATGGTTGGAATGAGTTTGAGTGCTTTAAGTATTGTTTTATTTGCAATTATGGTAGGCGGTTCCGCAACAATCGTTAGAGCGTCTATAATGGCATTGTTGGTTATTTTAGCAAGAGCAACAGGAAGAGTGAATGATATAACCCGAGCTTTATTTTTAGCTGGTTTCGTTATGGTTTTACATAACCCACAGATTGTGATCTTTGATCCCTCTTTTCAACTTTCATTCACGGCAACTTTAGGGTTAATTTTTTTATCTCCTAAACTCAATAGGTTTTTTAAGTTTATCCCGACAAGGTTTTATCTACGAGAAGCTGTTTCGGCAACAATTTCCACTCAAATTTTTGTTTTACCGTTATTGTTATATATGATGGGTGAATTGTCAGTAGTGGCTGTTTTTGTCAATCTTCTGGTTCTGGTGTTTATTCCAGTGACAATGTTATTTGGATTTTTGGCCGGAATAGTTGGTTTTATCTCTACTTGGTTATCTTTGCCTTTTTCATATTTAACTTACTTTTTGCTTTCTTATGAGTTAAAAGTAGTAGAATTGTTTGCTGATTTACCATTTGCTTCGGTTAAGGTTCCTTATTTCCCATTTGGATTAATGTTAATTGTGTATGGGTTTTACTTTTTGTTCTGGACGAGATTTGCAAAAAAATCAGACAAGAAGTTAGACAAAATAATTTAAAAGTATGAGAAGAAATCTTTTTTTGTTAGAATAGATCTATGTTTAATTCAAAACCAACAAGAGGATTTGGTTTATTAGAAAATTTTTTAGCTCGCAAAAGAGCTAAAATAGCTGATAAATTGATACCTAAACATTTGAGAAAAGGAAGAATTTTAGATATTGGTTGCGGAGTAAATCCTTTTTTTCTCTTGAACACAAAATTTAATGAAAAATATGGCATGGATTTTTCACTAAAAACAACTAAATGCGGCGAAAATATTATTTTAAAATCTCTTGATGTTGAAGAAAATGAACAGTTATTCCCTGAAGGTGATTTTTTTGATGTGATCGTAATGTTGGCAGTTTTTGAACATATTAACCCTCACCGATTAGAATGTGTTTTAAAAGAAGTAAAAAGAATGCTAAGTGATAATGGTCGATTTATTTTAACAACACCTTGTTCTTGGTCAAAAAAATTATTGAAATTGATGGCAAAAATTGGATTAATTAGTAAGGATGAAATAAATGATCACAAGAGTAATCATAGTAGTTATGAAATAATAGAATATCTTCATCATGCTGGGTTTGACCAAAAAAAAATAAAACTTGGCCACTTTGAATTTTTTTTAAACAGTTGGATTTATGTCGATAAATCTCGTTAGAAATCTAATTATGAAAAACCAAATTAAAAAATGAAAATTTCTAACGGGATGAATAAAAAATATTTTAAAATCATAATAATTGGAGCGTTAGTTCTATGGCTCTGTTTTTTTCTCTTTCAACAACTTAATTTAGTTACAGCTGATTTAGGACGATTTATTAAAAATGGTGAACAAATTTTTAGTGGAAATTGGCAAGAGATATTAAGGACTAATTTTTATTCTTTTACTCATTTTCAATATCCGTTTCTTAATCACCACTGGGGGACAGGGGTGGTGTTTTATCTTTTTCAAAAAATTGGTGGTTTTATTTTTCTTCATTTATTTACTATTTCTTTGGTTGTCACTACTTTTTTACTTCTTTTTAAAATTGCTAAAAAAGAAGCGGGAATAGTTGTGGCTACACTACTGTCCCTACTACTGATTCCTTTGATGGCTTACCGTAAAGAAATTAGACCGGAGATCTTCAGTTGTCTTTTTTCTGCTTCCTTCTTTTATATTTTATGGGCTTACCGGAGTAAAGAAATTTCTACTAAATGGCTTTGGTTATTGCCAATTTTGGAAATTATATGGGTTAATCTTCATATTTATTTTATTTTAGGCCTAGCTATTTTAGGGGCTTTTCTTTTAGAAAAAATAATTCTTTATTCCAGAAATAAAAAAGGATCTCTTAAATTGCCTTTAGGTGTTTTCGTTGCCGTTCTTCTTGCTACTTTTATGAATCCATTTGGCTGGAAGGGAGTACTTCACCCATTTCTTGTTTACGGTAATTATGGATACCGGATTTTAGAAGAGCAATCAGTCTGGTTCTTAGAAAATTTGAATATCTATAATCCATCTTTCCTCTTTTTTAAAGTTATTCTTGTGATAGTTGGTTTGAGTTTTGTTTGGATTATTGTAAAAAAACGAAAAGAGTTTCCTTTGGTAAATTTTTTCTTAATTTCAGGATTTGCCTTTATGGCCTGCTGGTCCATTCGTAATATTACCCTTTTTGCTTTTATGTCTCTACCGATTTTAGCTATAAATATAAAAATTATTTGGCCTAATTTAAGTTTTAAGGGGTTAAATAAAAAAATATATTGTATTATAATTTCTTTTGTTATTATATTTATCGTCTGTATTAGTTATGGAAAATATCTACCTGCTAATAGCGGTCTGTTTGGCTTAGGTTTGATAGAGGGACGGAATAAAGCGATTGATTTTTTCAATGAAAACAATTTACAAGGTCCTATTTTCAATAACTATGATATTGGTGGGTATTTAATTTATCATCTCTTCCCACAAGAAAGGGTCTTTGTAGATAATCGTCCTGAGACATATCCAGCCGATTTTTTTCAAGATGTTTATGTTCCAATGCAAGAAAATGAGAATACTTGGCAGGAAAAAAGTGAAGAATATGACCTAAATGCAATAATTTTTTATTGGCATGATGCTACTCCTTGGGGGCAACGGTTTTTGATTGCTCGAGTCCAAGATAATGATTGGATTCCAGTTTTTGTTGATGAACAAGTAATTATTTTTCTTAAACAAAATGAATTGAATAATGGGATAATCAAAAAATTTGAAATTTCACAAGAAGTATTTCAGTTAAAATAAAAAATCTCGGGAGGTTTAACCTCCCGAGATTTTGTTGGTTTTATTAATTACAAGTGGCATCTGTAGATTCCCCTGTACTAGAGAATCCAAAACCAGGAGCATAAGCTTGAGAAGATAGCTCTTGTTGACATTCTTCGGGGGCTTCATTAAAAGCTGAACAAATAGCTGTTAGCAAACTTTGAGGATCTCTGTATGC
>Ga0075122_10002105_pt1 | contig 13407 bp, 12 predicted proteins | sample AntAceMetag02UKB_FD_69790 | JGI IMG/M metagenome (GOLD analysis project Ga0075122, IMG submission 69790) | Saline lake microbial communities from Ace Lake, Antarctica - Antarctic Ace Lake Metagenome 02UKB | ecosystem: Environmental > Aquatic > Non-marine Saline and Alkaline > Saline | place... | reverse complement strand
CCTCGATTTAACGTGGAGGAAACATCTGACCTGTTCCGTGCAATCGCCCAGACGCGGCTTCTAACCTGCTTGTGCTCAATTAGTTGGGTAATCTTACCCTCAACGCTTTCGCTTTTAAATCCTTCGATTGTAATCAACCTGCTATTCACTTTTTCCCTGATAGCCAGTGTGATTTCATGCGCTGAAAACGTTTTGTTCCCATCGACCTTTTCTTGGATCGCTTCTTTTATAGCTTCTAAAAATTTTACTTGTCTCATGTGTGTATTCTTCTTTTTTTTAATTTCTTATTGATTCTGTTTGTATCTTAAGTCAAGCTTTTTATCCAAGCCCACGAACTTTTCGCCAAACCTCCCGAGTAATCACGCCACTCATTTCATCTGGGTGTTTTATTTTCAAGGTTTCCCTGAACCACGTTGGTATAACGCCGCGCTTGTCCCATAGACGAAGCCCGTTTCGCAAAGCCATCCCTGAATGAAGATGGGTTTCTTCTACAAAGGCATTTTCACCTGTTTCCAAAATGAATGCCTTATCTTCCTCTATCAATTCCCCGACCAAAATAGAAACTATTTGACCAAGGTCGATAGGGTTCATTTTTCTGACCATTTCTATGTTAAACATATTTTCTTTCTTTTAGTTAAACTCCACCAAGATGGTGAGATTGCATTGGTTGTTGTTGTAAACGATAAATTCATCATTTCTTATGCCCGATTTTCCATGTTTTGCCCAAGTCGAATCATATCCCGTGACAGGATAGCGACTTCCGCCGCCGTAACCACTTGGGGTATAAGCTTTTCCGAGAGCAACGTCGCCCAGAAACATAAAGCAGTTGGAATCTGTATTACCATCCCAATAACCATAAGAATAATTCAGGGACTTTGTCGAGTCAGAAGCGAAATAAATTCCATTCCCAAACATTTTACCCGCAATATGCGCTGTGTTTGGCGGGGAAATCCTCAGTCCTCCCTTGAGAATCGAAAGCAGGTTTGCCTTCTTTGTGCCGTGCCACAGTTCACGCACGTTGTTTATTTTTTTCGCACGCTCTTCGAACGCGTCTGCCATTGAAGCAATCCTTACAAAGAAAGCTCGCTTGACAGATAGACGAGAGGCAACATGCATTCCCTTGCGAGTGTCCTTGTATTTATTAACGATGCGATCAAAAATCTTTGAATCTTCAATCAAATCAAGGGACACGTCAAAAACCTGCTCTTCTTTCTCCACGACAGTCTTGCTGGATGCGGGCTTCGTCTGAAGAGCCTTGTAAGATGCCTCCAAGGAATCTAAAATGTCACTTTGACGAACGACTGATTGTGTATCGGGGAAAATTGCGTTGACATCAAATTTCATTCCAATGTCCTGCGGGACGATTCTAAAATAGCTATTGATCCCATCATACCAATCATTATCTTGGTTCTCAAGGCCATCCTTGATACTCACTAATAAACCCCTCGCCTCATCAATCCCATCCTGTGTAACGACACCAAGAGGGGTGGAGAAGAGGCCAGTTGCGCCATTGTAGGTGATCTGTGTCGTGGAAACGATACTGTGGATGTTCCAACGCACAAGACGCTCAATCAATTTGTTTAGCTCGGGGCTATTGGAAGTTGCTTGGATCTGTGACTTTGCAACCGCATGAAGGTCGCCGCTATCATGGGTAACAGTTTTCGACTCGCCCTCTTTTACCGTGCGGACGGGAGTGTAACCCTTTTTAAGCTTCTCCTTTTCCTTTTTTCTCAAGAAAGACGCGCCGCCCCTGCTTGCTGGAAAGTTTGCAGACTGATTTTTCTTGCCTACCCGCCCCCACTCTGTAATTACCGTATCATCATCATATAAAATGCCAATCCAGTGTTTGTTTGAGTTTTTCCGAGATTCTGCGTAAATGAGTCTGATTTCTGTTACTATGTTTGACATGGCTCCCACAATGCAGTTTTTTTTTGATGAGTCAAGTTTTTTTTTGATGAGTCAAGTTTTTTTAGCAACAAAAGTCCCAAGAGTGGCCGCCACGAGAAAGGCACATTGGACACTCAATCGCGTCGTCCTCTGGGGTCGTCCCCATCGTGCTCCTAATCTTAAGGCGTAAGTCTTTCAAACGCTCTTGAATTTTCTCTGGATGGTAATCTTCCGTAACTTCTGGCCAAAGAAAAGTTTCTCCACCAGCCTCTTCCCATTCCCGAATATTCTTGGTGTTGTCGTCAATGAGAAGATCTTCGTCTCCCGTGCAGAATTTTGATTTCGCCCCCGCCCCTATAACCAAGCGCTGAGTATGCTTTGGAAAGCTTTTCTTTACCCACTCAGCTTTCCCTGACCAGCAGCCCGAATCCATCATTGGCTTTGTTAGAAAGCACCATTGACCTTTCGTTTCCTCGTGGACAAGCTTGACAAGCTCATCTGCCCAAGGATATTTTTCAAGGTTCACCCAGAAATCATGACCGCGAATACGTTTGTAAAATGATCCCTTCGTTATTCCAAAGAGACTGATCAGATCGTAGCTGTCAAACTGCGTTTTCTCAGGGAGCGTATAGTTGAAGATGCGTGCTGCGCCCTTTGTAAAGTTTGCGAGAACGGCGTCAAGATCCAGACGGATAAATTTCATATTTTTTATTCGGTTTGAGTTAAAGCAGTGTAACTATTATCACAACGCATCTAAGAATTGTCGCATGGACAGGAAGTTCCTTAAATACTCCAAGCTTTAACCATTATGCGTGCCCCCTTGAAATTAGTCAAGAAAAAAGGGGCCGAAGCCCCTTTGTTTGATTAGCTTTTCTCGAAGAAGTCCGCTTTGGTATCGTCCCCTGCGGCAGTGCTGGCATAATAGCCTATAGTGCTCGTCTCCAACTTACGGGTCATCTCTTGCACTCCCTTACCACTCGCAGCATATTGCAACGCGTTGGTAGCCAGAATGTTGTGGTCTCTTGCAAACTTCGCCACGTCATGATTCGCACCGATGTAAACGAACGTCCAGTCATGCTCATCTTGATGCTCTTTGATTAAGTCGGCAATTTGCCCGCCATTATAACAGCGAGAACTATTCTCTTCTCCGTCAGTAAAGATTGTCACTAATACCTTACATGATTGAAAATAATAGCCCAGCTTTTGACTTAGCGCTTTGATTCCATAACCAATTGCGTCATAAAGAGCAGTTCCACCGCCAGTCTGATAGGTTTCACCGTTTAAAGGTTGCAGCGCCTCTGGCTTTTCACAAAGAAAAATTGTTTTTACGCCATTTTCCTCAGGCTTTCTCTTCTCAGCACCCTCATCACCAAACCAACCGCCGCTACTAAACACGATAAGTCCCGCAAAGGATTGAATATCATGCTGTTTGCTGCTATCTTTGATCGATTGAATTTGAGAGTTGAAAGATTCCATGATGGGTTCCTTTATAGAACACATGGAGCCGCTGGAATCAAGAATGATAAGATTAACTATTGCCTTATTCATAATAATTACCCTATCCATCCTGCTGGTGGTGTCGCAAAGTCGCTAAACCCTTTTGGGAAAGCAACGGAAGTTTCTTTTGCGCAAAAAACAGGAACACCCATATCGATGAGCGCCTGACGGCTTGCGTAGAAAATATTCATCTCTCCAAAAAGATCACCCTTTTTGAAATCGACCTCAGTAACTTTCTGGCCTTTCTTTTGGCCCCAAGTTGTTCCCATGTCAAAGTTTGCTGGCTGTGCCGCGCTTGCGACCAAGCCCTTATTCTCATAGGTTGCTTTACTTCGCGTCTGCCTTGCACTGCAAGGAGTTCCACCATATCCGCCACTGGCAGAGCCGCTGTAACAATCAGTCGTGGCACCTATCCACCCTCCCGTAACATTCGCTCCCGTAACATTCGCTCCGATCCCAACATTCGCCTCAAAATGCCGATCCTGCCAATCGATAGGTTCTCCCCATACAGGGATCTCCACTTTTTCCTCAAACACTCGAACGCTTATTACGCCTTCGTTACCACCCTCACCCTGCGATGAAGCGTAGCTGTTGCTTTTGCCCGTGAAGCTGAATGCCCCAACACTGTTGTTGTTATTCTGGAAACCTTTTAGCTTTACCGTGCTTCTAGGCTCTAATATATAGCCTCCCGATTTGCTTTTCGCGGCCTTGCCGCTGATAACGCTGACACCATCAACTGATACGATGGCTAACGCCTTTTGATCTCCATGGTTTTTTATTTCCAGTTCGTATTCCGAGCCTTCTTTGGCTTCGATAAAAACACGACCGTCGTGTGTGTGTTCTTTCACTTTCCTTCCATTGACCAATACTCTCATTGTGTACTTGTATATATCCATATCTACTATTCCTTCATTTTATTTATGACTAGCCTCACTTACTGAGGATTTCTCTTCTTGTTTAAATATATCAACTCGATATATTCAAAAAATCTTTTTTCTGGCATATCCATTTTCATTTGATTGATGTCCTTGTGAACCCATTGAACATTGCCGACAACGTACCCCTCGCTCGAATCAATCCGATCCAGAGAGGCAGTCGTTTGTCGAGAGCGAACCGTGTCAAATGCTAATTTTAGCCCAGACAGCGCACACTTCTTGTTTTGCGCCTCGAATAAGTTATCTAAGAATTTTATAGACAATTCAAACTTAACGTCCCTGCGAGCGGCACCAATTTGACACGTAGAAAAATAATTTTTTGAGATGTTCCCATACCCCTTCCAATGGGAGCTTTGTTCACCTTCTGCGTTTTTTAAACAGCCGCAGCTTTTTCTTTTTCCAGACTTAATAAACGCTTGGCGAGCAATAAATTCATTGCCGCAATTACATTTACAAAGCCACAGAACCCCGACCCTTTTCTTAATTCCATGTGGCTTTAATGGTTCAAGCGGAATAAACTGGCTATTAATTTTTTCTCCAGCTAAAGAATGGTCAATCGCTTTGCGATACCTTTTATCTGTCTTACCTTTGGGCATACCTCTATATATACATATGAACAAGCGGCACATACTGCCGATTTCACTTTTATTATAGGAGAAATGAAACTAAATTCAACTAGAGATTGAGTGAATGATTTTCTTGTTTTTGACAAGCAGCTTGATCTTTGAGCCCTTTTTCATTTTCTTGTCCAAGAAATCAGAGACCAGTTTGTCCTCAACTAAATTTGTTATCTCGCGCCTTACTTCCCTAGCTCCATATTCGTCGCTGAATCCTGACTTTGCGATATTATTTAAGACCTCACGCGACCAAGACAAGTCAAAGGAATGTTTTTTCAAACGCGCCGCAATTTTCGCAAGCTCAAGGCCCACAATTTCTGCACAATCTTTCTCTGACAGGTGATCGAAGCAAAGGATATCGTCGAAACGATTGAGAAACTCTGGCTTAAATACTCCTTTTAATTTCGTAAGCATTTTGCCGCGCTTCTCAGCTTCTTCAGCCTTCTCGTCCCTACCTCCGAACCCAAGGGGATTGTGATTTCCCACGCTTGCATTCGTTGTCGCAAAGACAATTGCGTCCCTAAAATTCCCTTCCTTGCCGACGTTATCTGTTATGCGACCCTCTTCAAGAACCTGAAGCAAGACTTGGACAACGTCTGGGTGAGCCTTCTCTATTTCGTCAAAGAGAACGACCGAATGTGGGTGCTCTCGGATAGATTTGACTAGCCTTCCGCCATCTTCATACCCAACATACCCTGATGGGGCGCCAATGAATTTATTCACGTCGATCTTATCTTTGTACTCAGACATATCAAAGTAAATCAAGTTCTTTTCGCTGCCAAATATTTCTGTCGCGATTATTTTTGCAAGGTATGTTTTGCCGACTCCCGTTGGTCCAGCAAGAAGAAAGCTTCCGATGGGTTTGTGGGGATCTTTGAACGGCGTATTATACTTTCTCAAAACTTCCGCGACCGCTTTAACGCTTTCATCTTGACCGATCACAACCCTGGTTAAGATCTTCCCAAGCTTTTTCAGCTTCTCACGCTGAGAGGTATTAAGATCCGACACGGGAACCCCCGTCCAGTTGCTGACAATCTCTTGAATGTCACTTATTGTTACTTTCTTTGGCTGTGTTTTCTTCTCTGATTCAAGCTTCAGAAGTCTATTCTGACATTTTCTCCCAGCATCCCTGCATTTTGCCGCCTGTTCAAAGTCATCCTCTACAGCCGCCTTCTTTTTGTCTGCGTTGATCTTCTGGATCTTACCTAATAAAGCCTTGCGCTCCTCAGATGTCTCATCGTTAACATCTTCTGATAGTTTCGATTTTGCACCAGCTTCATCAATAATATCAATTGCCTTGTCTGGGGATTGACGGTCGGTGATATACCTTTCCGCAAGCTCTGCCGCCATAAGCAGAACCCCATCGTCGTATTTCACCCCATGAAATTTTTCATAAACACCTTTCAATCCACGGAGAATACTATGAGTTTCCTCAACATCGGGCTCTTCGACTTTAACAGGCTGAAACCTCCGCTCTAAAGCTGAATCCTTCTCAATATATTTTCGATATTCATCAAGTGTAGTCGCGCCAATACAAGGGAACTCTCCCCGTGCTAAAGCTGGCTTAAGGATATTCGAGGCGTCCATGGTTCCCTCTGCTGATCCTGCGCCGATAACAGTATGAATCTCATCAAGGAAAACAATTATGCGCCCTTCCGCACGAACAACTTCCTCCATCACGGCTTTTATTCGCTGCTCAAATTGCCCGCGATAGTTTGTCCCTGCAATCAAAAGACCCAAGTCCAGATTGAAAATCACGCGATCCCTTAACCGCTCTGGCACTTCCCCATTTACAATTTTTTGAGCAAGCCCTTCAACAATCGCCGTTTTTCCCACGCCTGCCCTTCCGACAAGGACGGGGTTGTTCTTGCGTTTTCGAGAAAGGATGTGAATTAGTCGATTGATCTCAAGAGACCTGCCTATCACTGGCTCGCTATCAGAAGATTTAACTCGATTGTTAAGGTTAATCCCATACTTTTCAAGGACTTGTGAACCGCTTTCCTTTTCCGTCTTTGCTTTGCCCCCCGCAGCAATTTGTTGCATTTTTGGAACCTCGCCAACATTCATTGCCTCCATCAAAGAATTTTTTAAACCCTCTATGTTGACATCCAACTCCTTTAACACGCTGCAAGGTATAGATTGTGGTAGGGACAAGATTGCCAAAAGCAAGTGCTCCGTTGCCACGTATTGCTGTCCTAAGTCCTTGGAGATCTCTTCCGCAACTCTTAGGCATTTCCTAGAAGTTGGACTGTAGTCTAGGTCCGCACCATCCTCGCCCTCACCCTCAGGTAATTTCTTCTTTGGTTTCGACCGAAGAGAGACCTGATCCATGAGTGACTCTTGGTCCATCCCAGCCTGCGTAAAAACCTTTGCCGCGACCCCTTGATTCATCCTGAGAATCGCAAGGAACAAATGCTCCGACCCTATATGCTCAGAGTGGAGACGATTCGCTTCATACCTTGCGTTCTCGATTATTCGCCGCGCTCTTGGCGTTAAGTTTGATTTTTTTTCCATCTTTTTATTTAAATAAAAATTGTTTCCACTCTTCTTTCATCTCACCATCCCTAACATGGAGGATTAAAGGCCATTTTTTGATCTTCTCCTCTAGTTTTACACCATCCGCATCAAAATAGGGGTGAATGTCTGCTTTTCTAGAGTTACATCTCTTGCAGGTTGGCAAGACATTGTATGACTCCGCAGGCCCGCCCTTGCTTCGTGGGAAAACGTGCTCGATAGTCATATTTCTCAACTTTGTTTTCTCACCGCAGATCTGACACCTGTTGTTATAATACGAGGAAAGCCTTGACAAGGGAATTTTTCCCGCTCTTGGTTTATAGAAAAAGGTGCTTGTCGTAACACCAACAAATGGAATTGGCCACTCTGTATGAGCACTCTTTAAGCATGGCTGATGATCGGGGAAGATAGGTAAGTCCACCTCTTTGCTCTGCGGTAAAGATGGAAACCAACTATTTGCCGAACTCCAAGTCCCAAGGTGGGTATTTCCAAACTGGTCAAGGGCTTTCATTCTTCCACAAAGCATGTGACTCATCGCTACCCGTGCTGCGACAACCCTTAAAGGCATCCATCCCGTGTTGAGAATTAAAGTCGTTTTTTCTGTTGCTTTTACCTGAATCATCTTAGCAATCCTACGAGATTCTTGCTTCGCGTCAAGTCAATTCTCGAAATACAATGTGAAGTTATGCGGGTTTTGGAACGCAAGCGTATCGAGTTTCATTCCCTGTTTCTCATACTTTCGAACAAAAGATTTTCCGAAATCATTTATAACATCACAATTTGGAAATTCTTGCAACCCCATATTGTATTGCCTAACCACCCCTCGGACGCTCGTGACCATGTTAGTATACGAACACTTACAGTAATAAATTTTACGCTCTGCAATTTTCTTGCCCTCATAGGTAACAGAAACAATCCCCCACTCAGACTCATCGTCCCTTTTCAGATCAGGGAAAACCTTTTCCATTTTTGCCTGACTAACTAAAGCATAAATCTTGAAATGGCCCTCTTTTGCATCCCAACCTAACCCATTGATTGGTATATTGTTGCGGGTAAAAAACGAAACGTCAACGCCACGCTCTTTTATAATCGCATTGACTTTTTCCGATAGGAAAAGTGGGTGAGCTATACTTCCACACGCCATCCTTCCTGAGTTGACGTGATCCTTTTTTTCGACCCTGTGGCTAAAGGTAAAATTGCTGATTCTTGAATCTTCTACCGATGGTTCTCCGTCAAGCTGACAGCAAAGGTCAACGTAGTCAAGCTCTTTTGGAGTTAGGCACGCTTTCCAATCAAAGAAATTTTTGCAGTGCCAATGAAAATTCTCAAGTCTACGGTTAACAGAAAGCTTTTTCATCGCATGGGTTACTGTAATCTCCCTGTCGAAAAATTTTGTCTTGATTCCCCAAGATTGATGAATGTCGTGTGAGAATGAGTCATCCACCCCACCCATCTTTATAAACCCAATATTTCCGAATGGGTAGGTTGGGATGGGAACCTGAGTGTATCGAAACCTTTTCTCAGGAAACGCAAAGGACAAGGCGTATTTCAAATAGCGCACAAAATCTGGCGCAACATAAAAGGTTGGGCATTGAGTTATAATTCTCCCGCCCTTGGATAGAATCTGCGAGCAGCCTATGTAAAAATCGACATCAAAAAGACGCCTTGCTGGACCAACAGGGTCTGACAAGTCAAGAATAATTACATCGTATTCCTTTTTGTTTTGCGCTGCACGGTGAACGAAATCAAACCCGTCCTTATTGAAAAAATTGGCCCTCGAAGAATTCATCGCTTCTGAGATTTTAAAGCTTGACATGTGCCTCTCACACAACCTAACAACATTTATGTTTATTTCGCACCAATCAATCTCGCTGATAACGTTAGATGGGTATTTTAAAAGCTCCCTAACGCAGCCACCATCCCCCCCTCCAATTACCAACACTCGCATGTCCTTCGGACTCAACCTTGCAGTCGTTGCCATCGGCCAGTGAACAATGGTCTCATGATAGACATGCTCATCGAATTCACAGGTTTGGATTTCATCATCCAGAAACAAAGCTCTTCCCAGCCCCTCAATGTCTCGAATAGAAACGTCTTCTACCGTCTGAACATCTGATGCCTTGAAGCCCATGGAATGGTTTGTTTGCCCATCTCCTAAGCTGTAGTCTTGATAACGCCATGTATTATTTTTCATTAATTATTTATCCCTCTCGATATTTCTTTCACGTCAATCTTTTTTGCACAAATTCGTTTCTGAATTGCTGACATAAACTTGCTGAAATCGTGAGGTCCGCAAACGTGATAGTCTATAAGTGCCTGCCCCAACTCTGGCCACGTATGTATAGAAGCGTGGGACTCTGCTAAGGACAACAAAACTGTCACACCCTGAGGTGAAAATGACCTTGCCATTCCTCCAAGACAAGTGCTTCCCGCCTCTTCCACTGCAATCAAGAGGGTAGAGTAAAGATCCTTCTCGCTATTTAATACGCTTTCATCACACCCAAAAACATCAACAAGATAATGCTTGGAAATCGGATTGTGTTTAGATGTTAATTTTTCATCACCCATTATTTCAAATCGCTGAGTTTTAGATAAGCCTTCCTGTCTAAGATAGACAAGTCGCTTAAGAAGATTATATCATTCGAACGAGATCCTTTTGCAATCACAATGTTTCCATCCTCTGGCAACACAATCTTCCCATTGGTGGGAGTGTTCCTATCAATCCACTTGTTGAAAGACCAATCATAAAAGATACACTTTAAGCTTGCATCAGAGTCGTCAAGTGTAAGCTTTAACATATCAGCATTTTTCGCCTTGGACTTGGACCTCTTCACCTCAGATAAGCTTCCGCAGAAAATCCCACGCTCTCTATCCTCCATTTTGTCGAACTCACTCAAAGGCTTCAACTCTCTTTGCTCTTCCTTGAGAATCTCAAATAATGAATCACTATAAGAAAAACCTAACAGTTCCTTTTCAAAGAACCAATTGGCAAGCCTGTTATGCTCCCTATTTCTTTTGTAAATCTCAAGGTATCGAACACTTTTCCGCTGGATGGTTCCCCCATCTTCCTCCATACTCTGACCCTCAGCTAGGATCTTCCATCTGGTGGGTTTGAAAATCAAAACCTTGCCGCCCTCATCCTTTCGATCCTCTTCTACACAGACTCTAATTAATTCGAACAGATTGTTGTCGAACTCTCCCGTGAATTGTAAGACGTAACGCTTCTCCCTTGGAGTTAATAGGTTAAAGACTTGCGCCTCCAACACCGCGTAACAGCGAGGCTTGTCTTGTAAGATGATGGAATTGATTGCTCCTGCTTGAATCAAAGCAGAAAGAGCACCAATAGATATGCCGACTTCTTTTGCAGCGAGAAAAAGCTCGAACTTGTTTGAGATGGTTTTCCCCTCAACAATATCTCTCAGCTTCTCTACAGTATCATATTTCTTATGACCTATTCCTTTCACTGCTGCCAATCCAAAACGAATATTCTTCCCCTCAATGGCAAATGCAATTTCACTCTTCAATAAATCAGGAGGTAGAAGCTGGGTTCCAAAATGACTAAGCTCTTTTGTGATCTTGGATATCTCCAAGTGAGGCTTTGGCTCTTTCAAACTCATGTTCAACAGCGCCAAGAAAAACTCTTTTGGGTAGTTCCACTTAAGGTAAAGCGTCCACGCGGAAAGGGTTGCGTAAGAAATACTGTGGCTATTGGAAGTTACTAATCCCTCGGCATAAAAATTGTGATTTGAATGTCCAACTTCTAAATCCAAGGTTTTCTTTTTTCCTATGTTTCTAATCTTTTTAATTTTTGTAGTTCGCATTTTAATATCTCCTTAAATTGACCATCATTAATTTCCGTTTCCCACAATTCGATAATTGCCCACCCAAGTTTTTTTAAATACGCTTTTTTCGCCTTGTCTCTCCCAAAATTTCTTTTCTTGTTTTCCCATCTATTATACATTTCTCAAAATTATTTATTAGTATGGTCTTTGTTAATTCATCTATTTCAAGTTTTCTCATACTATTCTTTACATACGATTTCCCAATCTTCTTCTAATACCCTTTTCAAAGAACGCATTTTTTTATCCGAGCATAAAAATTTATGATCTAAAGAACACTGTATTTTTCTTCCATCTTCAAACTCAACTTCTTGAAGCTCGGCTGAACTTTCATGTATATCAACAACTTCTACATAATGGTTTTTGTCTCTTTCTACATCGTAAGCCAAAACTTCATCCCCGCTCTTTATCTCAAACAAACATCTGTTCCCGCCTCTTGTTTCGACGATAGTATCTGGCATTAAACACTTATTAAACGAATAATACTTCGAATCATCGAGAATCTTCCAATAGACTCCAGCCAATTCTTCTGACAATCCTTTTTCTTTTGCGGCTGCGTAAACTTTCTCCCTCCATTCCGCCATCTCTTCGGTCTTTTTCTTTCCCACAACTCGACGCAACAACTCTGTTTCATCTAGTGATAAGCCAAAAACAAGATGCCCTATTTGCATCATTTGCTCTTGATAAAGAGGAACGTTCTGAGTGGAAGCTAAAATCCTATCTAGTTCAGGATGATTGGGTTTCACATACTTCGCGCCTGTTTTATAGTCTGCGTAATCTCCGATGTAAGCTAAAGCTCCTGGCCTTGCTAACGCCATCAAATCAGAAACTTCTGCCAAACAATTAGGCTTTACCTTTCTACATGCTTGGTATTGAGTCTCTGCTTCAATTTGAAAGATTCCATGCGGCGTTTTAAGCTCTTGTAGTGGTTCGTATATCGCTGGATTGCTCAAGTCTACCTTCTCTATGTCAATTCCAACCTGCTTGCAAACATCACTGATCACAGAGATCGTCTTTAGCCCCAGCACATCAACCTTAACGGTGAGTTCCTGCATGCTATACATGTCATAACCAGAGACCAACTCTGCTTCCTTCGTCTCTTTATTCTCGGTTATTTGGATCGGGCATATTTCGTCAAGGCTTCCATACGAGATAGCCATTGCAGAAGCGTGAACGCTGAAATTTCGTGGTAAGCCTTCCAACTTACAGGCAATATCAAAGAGGTCTTTGTTACTTGTCTTCCGACCTAGCCCACCTGTTGTTTTGTAAGGGTCTTCCGCCCACTTTCTCAATGATGGTGACTCTTCTATAGCATCCTTAAGCTTAGACAAAACACCATGATGCTTTAAGATTAAATCTGCAAGCTCCCTTGCTGCCTCTTCATCATACTCTCCTGCAACCTTGACAACATCCTTCATCACAAGCTTTCCGCTCATGGTATTGACAGTTAAGATTTTTGCCGTCCTACCTGCGAACTTCTTGCTTATATAGTCGAGCACTTCGCGGCGACGATAATAACAAATATCAGAATCAACGTCTGGCAACAAGCCTCCATCAAAATAGGTTATGCCGTCTACGATTGTAGACTTGGCTCTAGGCTTACTAACAAACCTCTCAAAGAAAAGATTGTTCTCAATAGGGTCTATATTCGTAACCCCGATAAGATATAGAACTAAGGAGCCCGCAGCAGATCCACGTCCTGGACCTACTGGTATCTTACCTTCATGACAAAAGTTAATGATGTCCCAAATCAGAAGAAGGTAATCAACAAACCCAAGCTCTTCAAGAATCTGTAGTTCGAACTTTCCACGCTCCACATACTCTTTGTTGTTCTTCACATCAAGCAGCTTGCGAGTCGCCATTCCTTTGAAACATAGCTCTTTTAAAAACTGTGGATTGCTAATATCGCTGCTTACGCCTAGCCTGTCATAGTATTTCTTCTCTATTTCAAACGCGGGTAAGCGGACGCCATGCATTCCCATGTCATCGTAGGGCTCGAACTGTTCTACAAACTTCATTTTCTATGGCCACTTTCTCTTTGAGCTTTTTTCAAGCGATTTCTCTCGCCCCTTCTTTCTGCTGTCCTTGGCTTCTTTACCCACCCATCAGCCTCTTTGA
>Ga0075122_10002104_pt1 | contig 13412 bp, 13 predicted proteins | sample AntAceMetag02UKB_FD_69790 | JGI IMG/M metagenome (GOLD analysis project Ga0075122, IMG submission 69790) | Saline lake microbial communities from Ace Lake, Antarctica - Antarctic Ace Lake Metagenome 02UKB | ecosystem: Environmental > Aquatic > Non-marine Saline and Alkaline > Saline | place... | reverse complement strand
TGAGGTCCAGAAAGAGAAGCAATCATAATGAATCTTAGAATAACGCTCCCGACGGATAAGAAGGAGATGGTTGAGACCATTAAGCGGTTACTGTCAGATGGTGACAGTGCCCGGAATTTATCAAGGGTTGAGTGGTTGATGAGTTACCTGTACCTTCAGGGGTATAGGAACTTCTCGAAACTGGACTTTGCGACGGGGACCGTGGGGGTAACGGTAGAGAGTAGTGGGTCGAATCAGTCGGACTTTGTGTTCGAGCGGATTCTTGATCCCTACAACCAGATGGTTGCCCGGTTGATGCAGATGCAGATTGACCCGATTACTAAGCCTCGGTCAATGGGGTTGGATGCGTTGAAGAAGGCTAGTGTCGCTCAGGTGGTGCTGAATGAATTGCAGTCTGAGGAGACGTCGGAGAAGCTGAAACAGAAGATGATACCCATGTTCGTGATGTGTGGTCATGTGGGTTTGGGCACGTTCGTCACGGAGGATGGTCCTGCGATTGAGGTGATTCCGCCATGGGAGGTGGTGCCCATACCAGGGAAGAGTATCTCAGGGGTAGAGATTCAGGCCTATGTGAGGGAACGGTGGGTTAGTTATGATGAGTTGGTGAAGAACGGGGTGCTGGGGAAGAGGGAAGATAAGAAGGATTTGAATCTGGTTGATGCCCAGTTTGGTACGGGCCCCGATCAGCAGGTGCAGATATTCTCCGGGGGGAACAAGTCAAATGACTGGCCGAATGAGACGGGGGGCAAGAAGGGAAAGAAGGGGACCAAGAAGACCAGCCAGTGGGCTCATTTTGTGGAGATGTGGGTATATAATGAGAATGGGTATTTAGGTAAGTATGTGCAGGTGGTGGGGGACAAGGTCATTAAGGATGTGGATTACAGTGAGCGAGTGCCCATGCCGGTGTCGTTTGCTAGGATGCTGGACGTGGGCGGGGCGTATGGCAGGAGTCACATGCCCTCACTGGTCAATTTAAACATGGAAGCGGAATACATGCTGGAGTCCCAGTTCAGGAACGTGGAGGACTTCGATCTGTATGGGTTGTCGTTGTTCAGTTCCAATATGGGGGTGTCCAGGGAGGACGTGGCTGAGGCCAGGGATGGGAACAAGACGATATTTTATAGCCCTGATCCCCTGGAACCCCGGTTGACACCAATACAATGGGAGCCGACCAACAGTGGTAAGTGGCCTATTGAGATCGTAAGTCTGTGTATGTCGCTGATGAGTTCACAAATACCGCAGAACCCCATGATGCAGGGTGATGCTCCCGGTAGAGTAGATAGTGCTTCTGCCTTAGGACTCCTTCAGGAATCTTCTAACATTCCCTTGGTTCCCGCAACCAGTTCACTGAGCTCTATGCTGGTCGATGCCTATCGGTCGCTCGTGTGGTTGGCTCGGGATCAATGGGAAGATGGGAAGGTCGTAGAAATGACCCTCATGGACGATGTGCTCGTGGGGGTCACTTTTGATGCAGTGAGCGGTCAGGTGCAGTTGGATAAGAGCAGTATTCCCCATCCTGACGAGGTGCAGATTAACATCAAGAGTCAGAATCCTAAGAGCCCCAGTCAGCTGGAGATGGAGCTGAAGGAATCTTATGCGAACCAGACGATGACCCTGATAGAATTCCAGATTAAGGTGAGGGAGTTGGGGTTGAGTTATCCGGTGGGTGGGGAAGAGGTTTGGCAGAACTACCGAAGGGCGAAGCTGGAGAACATCCAGTTGTTTAATGATGGGGTCACACCGGGGGAGGTGACAGTGTCACAGGATGATAATCATGACGTGCATCTGATGGTTCTGCAGGCATTTAGGGCTAGGCCAGAGTACATGCTGAGTGCGAAACCTGTGCAGTCCGCGTTTACGGAGCACTTCAGGATGCATCAGGAACAGTTGGGGGGCTATCCAGAGGGGATGGCGTACCCGGAGGACGTAGGGATGGAAGAACAAGCAATGATGGAACAAATGCCCCAATAGAGGGCGATACCACATAGTAGGAAAGGATGGATTTGACATGGCAGAGGAACCGACGAAAACGATTGATGCTTCTGGAGGGGGTGGGAAACCAGTGGAAGGGGAGACTCTCCATCACCTTAAGGTGGATGGGAAAGAGTTGACGATGACGGATGCTGAGCTGGTCACCGCGATGAAGGCGGCTGAGCTAGAGGGAGGGGCGGCTAACCGGATGCGGGAGGCTAGTGAGATGAAGAGGGAATATGAGGCCCTGCTGGAGGATGCTCAGGTGGGGGCAGAGCTGAAGCATTTGAATGATACCGTGATGGCGGGTACAGGGACTGAGATGGAGATCGACCGTTATTGTGTGTTGATGAACTTGGGGGAGGATGGAAAGGCTGTGCTGATGGGCAAGGAGACTCCCGTGGTTGCTCCAACTACACCGACTACCCCGGCTGGCCCAGCGGCTCCGGCTGCAAGGGGTAAGATGGGGTTTAGCGATTTGACACCGGAGATGCAGCAGGTCATGATAGAGTCTTATAACTTGGTGCGGGAACAAAAAGACGTGAGTCAGCGAGAAAATATCGTTAATTTAATTGACAGTGATACAGATTTTGGTAAAATGACAGAGTCGTTGGACGCTAATAAGAAGGCGGAATATGTGAGTTCCGTCATGAAGTTGGTGGAAAGCGAGGTTGATAGCCGATTGAGGCGAGGAACCCAAGCGGGACCCAAACTGGTGCCGACCGCCGTTAAGGCAGTATTAGGTACGGTTACTAAGTTTGGCATTCCGGGAAAGAAGGACGATACCCTGGTTCCAGGATTCGGACCTACTGGAGGACAATACCTTTCCGATGTCCAAGTTGATGAACCGATTCCCAGAGTTCCATTATCAGATGACAACTGGATGGAAAACACGATCAAACGGGCACAGCAGTTAGCCTTCCGAACGGCTAAGCAAAAGGATAGTCATAAGACCCGGTAGGATGACGAACTCTGTGGGAAACGTGGACTGCTCTCTTTAGTTAAATGTGTGTTAATTTAAAGAGAAAGAGAGGTGTGCCATGGGTACTAATGTGTATCTTATGGATACTCTCGACACCCTGATTCGTGAGGAATTACCCTCAGCCCTGCAGGAATCCCTTCCCAAACTTGATCCCGTCTTTAATGATGTGGTCCAGTCGTCCCAACAGGTCGTACGGACCGACATTGGTAGACAGTGGAAGGTGAATCATCACTTTGTGGTTTCTGTATCGGGTCTGATCAATGGTGTCGATGTTCGAGGTGGTCAGGCGGGTATTGATTTAGGTGACGGTCTGAGCCAGACGTTGCTGTACGATACTACGGCTTGGAACCAATTCCCCTCCGTGACGAATATGCCCCATGTGGCTACGTTGATGCGGACGATGAAATTACAGTGCCATCACGGCAATTTCGGTATTCCTACTGATCTGTTAAAGACGGATGCGTTGAATGCTACGGCGATCAAGCAAGTCATGACGGACATTAAGGGAGTAGCGGAACTTAAAGGGCAGATGGAAGCAGTCAGTTTCTATATGCCATCCAATGGAGCTCTCGCCAGTTTTGCTGCGAGTGCTGGAACGCAGACTGAGAATAGCAACCTGTCTTGGGAGCTTGAATCCTCTGATTTGACCAATACCCGTATCCGCTGGTGGAGACAAGGGATGATGGTCGATGTGTATGAGGACTCCGGTGACACGCAGGTGAATGTCGATCAGGCTTCTGCAGAGGTTCCCCTGGTGGTTGACAAGGTCGATTACCTGGCGGGGACTGTGCGACTTACCTCGGCGAATGGATCGTCTCCGGTTGCCTCTGCTTGCGGTGATGCGAACGGTGCGATCAATGTTGCTGCTGGTACGATTTACGTCCGTGACAACTATACCTACAAGATGGGCTTTAACGGGCTGGAAGGCTGGTTGAAGGCTACGGGTATTCTGTTTGGTGCGGATACAAACGATCCTCGCAAGGCACAGGCTACCATCACTGGTGGGTCTGCTGCTGACTTTACTATTACGAACTACCCTCAGTTTAAGAGCTACGTGGATGCGGTCAATGGTCCTCTGACGGAGGAAACTCTGAATGAGAAGATTGGCACGTTCATTGACGCTTATAGTGCGGACCTCGATACCATTATCACGACTCGTAAGGTGACGGAAGAGCATCTGAAAGAGCCGGGTCTTGGTGGACGGGTACAGTACTACGAGCGTACCGGTCAGTCTCTTAAGATGAAGAGTGGTTGGTCGTATATCGAGTACGAGTATGAAGGTCGTCCTTTCCGCTGGTTGACAAGTCCGTACTGCACGAGTGGCTACCTGTACGTCATTAAGATGGGCGGGGGCAATATCAAGCGGTATGTACCACCGTCATCTCTGTCGGAAGGTGGGTTGGGCTCTCCTGGGAGTGGATTGGATCTCGGTTCTGAGGTCGAATTCGTTGCTCCGATCATGGGCTCGACGAAAATTTGGTTGCCTGTACGGAATTCCTCTGGAGCACTTCAGCCTATGGCCGAATGTCCGTTCCAGCAGTGGGCACAGATCGTGCCGGAAGACGTACGCGGAATCAAGCTAACTGGAATTACGGAAGCTGGAACCTAAAAGGAGGTGATTTAGATGCCTAGTTCAAATCCTTATAGTGGATTGTTGGCTGAGCTTAATCGCCTTGGTGTCAACGGGTACAAGTACCTCACGAGTGGTTCTGTGTTCTTTGTGGATTCCACGGCGACCGAAGCTCTGGATTCGGATGATGGGCGTCACGGGCACTCATGGGAGTTCCCGATGGCAACCATTGATGATGCGATTGCCCTGTGTACGGCAAATGCTGGAGATATCATTTTCGTAGGTGCTAAGCATATCGAGACCATTACTGCTACGGCGGTGCTGGACTGTGATATTGCTGGTATCTCGATTATCGGGGTAGGGGAAGGGCGTAATAGTCCTTTGATTACCTTGGGGGCTACAGCAGCTACGATTGAGATTGCGGCTGCGAATGTGACCCTGAAGAATCTCCGGTTTACGATTGCAGCGGCTAATGTAACCCAGATGATTGATGTGAATGCTGCCGGCTTCACGATGGAGGACTGTCATCTCACGATGAACGTTACCTCCTATGAAGCGGAGGATGCGATCAACATTACAGGAGCTGCTAGCTCTTGTGGGGGGGCGACTGTTCGTAACTGCCAGATTTTCGGAGCCTCGACGGCGGGGTCGAATGCTGGAATCGAGTTGGGAGAAGTGGCGGATCAGGTAGTAATTGAGGGGTGCACCATTATGGGTGCCTTTTCAGAAGCCTGTATCCATAACCCGACGGGTAAGGTGCTTACTTTTCTTTTTATTAAGGACTGTATTTGCCTCCAGGTGGCGGCCTCTTGTCCTGCGATTGAGCTTGTTTCGGCGTGTACTGGGGTAATCTCGGATTGTCGGATGTATGCAGATGACGATGCGTTGATCCTCGACCCCGGCGCTTGCTGGTGCTTTGAGAATTACGGGATTGATGCGATTAATGAAGGTGCGTATCTTCGTCCGGCTGTCGGAACCCCGTAAGGAGATTTGGATTGAGAGCTATACAGTTCGACATTCAGAAACATCGCTTGTTAGGAAACAAGAAAGGGAAGACTCCTTTCCTGTGTGTGTGGTTAGGTAAGGAGTTTCGGGACCACCCGGAGCTCTTTACTTATTATCATGCCCTGACGAGGCGATTCGTGGTGGCTTTGTGGGTTAACAAGGCCGCTGGTTTATTTACCGATGTTAAGAATCTCGGGTACCGGATACAAGCGGTAACTCGGGAGGATGTAGAAGAACTCAGGCAGAGGTTGAGACGCCCTGCGGATCCCGTGGTGATGACGGAAACTCTTCGGCGTGAGGAGTATCAAGAGATGCGGCGGGAGACAGACAGGGAACAACTATCGTGGGAGAAGCGTCAGCCCAGACGTGTCCAGGTGGTTGGAAATTATGCCTCGAACTGACGGAAAGGATAGAGAATATGAGTGGTCAAGTCTTTACACGGACGATGTGTGCCAAGTTTTACAAACAGAGCCAGGCGTCCAATCAGGGAGCGGCTACAACGTATGAGCTGGCGACCTCCAGTGCAGGTAGCAAGACGTTGATGGACGCGGCGATTGATGATGATTCTGATGTGAAGTCAAACCGGTTCGACTCGATGCAGTATGCGGGGGGGAATGGGTTTGCTCTCAGGTTCCTCTTGCAGGATGCGAATGGGTCAACCAATGTGGATGGGTTCACCTCAGCCTTTCGGTTGTGGGGATATTGTCCGGGGAATACGGGGGCGGTGTTACTGTTGCAGCTTACCCTGACGGGTGGGACGTTGGTGAGGGGAACGACGGCGGCTCCCAGTACAGATCCATCGGCCTCAGGGACGGCGTTGGTTGGTAACTGGGGGTATGTGGATACGATCACCCTGACGACCAACAACTGTGATGCGTTCCTCCGACCTGTTGCTACGGGGGCGAATGGGATTCAGGACCTGTACATTGATCCCCGAGGGACTAGGTATCTGTTTGGCGATTGGGATACGGATGCAGGGTCAGGAACGACACCCGATGATGGCATGTGCCTGATTCGTCCTTACTAAAGGAGCAGGAACGATGACAATGAATAATAGAAGTCGGTACGGATCAGGGCGGGTAGAAGCAGGCGATCTGGACTTTAGCGGTACGAACGATAGGGTTATGGTGGTCGGCAATAAGTCTAGGGCTGTCATCCCGTACAACAAGAGCAAGATAGAGCCGTGTGATGTTCTGACCGACTGGACACCATCGGCAGCCTGTACGGAGGCGGCGGACACGGTTAATTTTATGTGTATGGCCACAAATCCGCAGTCGATAAAATACACACCATCGGCAGGTACGAGTAAGCGGTTTACTCTTGATTACGCAGGCGCTCCGATAGACATAGCGAACAAGTTTATTCACGTCAGGTATTACATTCACGAGGGTACGGGTGCGAGTAGTTACACGAACTTGTTGGGTCTTCGTTTTGCCTGTGTCAAGGAGGACGGTTGGACGAACTACCGCACGACCACGTTGGCGGGCATGGCGAACTCGATAGGGACGCGGTTTAATGCTGACATTGAGCCTGGCTGGCACGATGCTATATGGGATGCGGAGTTTATTGCTTACAGCTCTACGGGTGGGACGTATGACAGTGCGACAACGAAGTTATTAGCGTGGGATATGTTTTATACTGAAGGGACTACACCCTCGGTTACGATAGACGAGGTATCGTTTATCAATAAGTTGACCTTACCGTTGATAGCGTTTCGTTTTGATGATGGAGCAGATGGGCTGTATGAGATAGCCGCTTATATGGCGAGGTATGGTTTACGGGGTACGTTTTATGTGGTTCCCACGTTAGTCGGGACGGCAGGTTATCTAACCTTGGATCAGTTACAGAACATGCACCAGATGGGTCATGTAATCGCCAATCACACATATGAACATCTTTATCCTAGTACCGATGGGGCTAACAAGGCGGCGTGTGTTGACAGTATATGCAAGGCGGCGGAATGGCTGACTCGGTACGGGTTCGGTGACGGTGCTAAACTGTTCGCTGTTCCCGGTGGTATGGGAGAGTGGCCCCGTAGCATAATTGATTTGCAGCGTGAAGCCTTGGGTGTGTATATAGACCAGTTATCGGTTAGTGGCAGCATGCACGTTACCTATCCGTTGTACCCTGACCGTATTCCGTCAACTATCTGGATTGAAGAGGGTACGTTGGATGAAAGCACGCTGGATGCTGCTTATGCGGCGGCCAAGTCGGGCGGCGGTTTGTGTGTTCCCGGCTTCCATCATGAGTTGTCTGCTGACCATTACACACAGGCTCAGTTGGAGACATTTATAGATACGATAGCTACGGACCATTATGCTGGAACAAGTAAATGTGTGACTATGGCAGAGATATTGGCAGGTAATATTACCTAGGATAATAGGAGCAAATGACTGGAAGGGTTTAATTAGAACATCATGGAATGAGGGATACTATGGCGTTGACATTACAAGACAAAGAATGGGTTCAGCTTACTACGAAGGAATTAGTTAGGGAGGTGACGTTGGAGTTACTTAAGGCACATGAGGTGTCCTGCCCTATTGGTCAGGCGTTTGCAAGGAACAAGGCGTTTATAACTGGCGTGATTATTGGGGTGGGTTTGTTCTGTGGGAGTGCCGGTTATGGGGTAGCGAGACTGTTACAGGGAATACAATGAAGAGAGGATAAATTATGAGCTACACTGAAAAACGAATCTTATTGGAAGAACAGCGTGACCAAAGTGCTGATACGATCAAGGCTATCGCCACCCTGCAATCGGTAGACGGCGATACCGCCACGGCCCTAGCTACGATACAAGCGTTGATAGATGGTGGTAGTTTTAACCTGATTGACGCTGAGATCAAGGCACCTCTTGTTACTGCCTACAACGCTCTCAACAACCTCCGTACTGCATTCAACACAGACGCTGTACGAGAAGCCTTGGATTGGAGACCGTAAATGGCTGTACCTTCATACGCATATGCTTCTGATACGTACACAGTGACCGCTGGTGTTGCGTCTAGCGATCCGTGTACGATGGCTGGTCTGTACGTGTGGGCACAGGGCGAGGGTGGAGCAACCGCTGCCACTATCTCTGCACCGTTGGGTGAGGAGTTAGTATTAAACGGTGACTTTGAGAGTTCCGGTGCTGGCGGTACTGCTATATTTACGAGTTGGAATAATACATTGAGTGATGTCCTAGCAACAGAAACAGTAACTACTGATTATTATACCAGCACAGACGACTCGTTGATTGTTCTTGACCCGCAATCTCCTATTACTGACCCACTAGTTATCTCTGCCGCTGAATCCATCACCGAGCAGTACACTTTCACCAACCACATCACCGACAGCGACGGCGACGACCTAGAGAACGTGACGGTGACGGCAAAGTATTCTCATGTTATCGAGGGTACTGACTCCAACGATTATATCTGCATTGCTGACCACACGGCGGCTGCTGGCAACCACCCTGTCACCGGCACATGGGCCGCTTACTGGGAGTTATACACAGGTGACGTTGACGCTGGCGATTGGAACGATGGCTTCGCGTACAAGGCTCTCGCTACGGAGTGGACGGGCCTGACCAACAATGACGGTGACCTGCGTGGAGCGGAGAAAATACAGAACGGCGATTTTGCGGCAACTACTGGCTGGAATGTAGGTGATGGTGCATTATCGGTTAGCAGTAATGTTGGTACACTAACAGCGTCTGCACAAGCTGGGGCACAATATCCACTAATAGATCAAACTAGCAAACTGACAGTAGGTAAAACGTATCAAATTACAGGAGAGGTTAGAAGTGATGGTACTGAAAGTCCAAAAATTGTAAGTCCTGTATCTTGGAACGGTACAACCTCTACATCATGGCAAAGTTTCAATGAAATCTTTATAGCAACAAGTGTAAATTCACCTGCGATGTACTTTTCTATAACCGATCCGGGTGGCACAGAATACGTCGAGTTTCAAAACATCTCCGTCCGCGAAACCTCACAGCCCATCCAGTACCGTAAATGGCTAGGTACGTCGGAGGTGCAGGAGACAAGGGTGCATACGATCCAGTACGCACACGCAAGCTACAGGACATGGGATACGAGCCTTAAAGTTATTTCCGATACCACCGACTGGGACTTGAAGATCGGTGACAGTTTAACCGTAGTGCATCCGGGCATGTCCGGGGGGATGAGAGGATAAGCGATGAAACTAAGTTTAAAACCGGGATCAACCTCAGTCATTCTCACCGTGTTTATCCAGGACACCTCATCCGACACGGGTGCAGGGCTGGGCAGTTTGAATGAGTCCTCCTCTATTGTAGGCGGGTACGTGCGGGCGGGAAGTACCGGACTTGCGTTGGCGGTTGATCAAAACGTAACCACCGAGGGCACCTACGAAGCTCCAACAACTGATAACCAAGTACGTATCGGTACGCCAGCCAACATGAGGACGGGAACCTACGAACTCCATTTCCATAATGACTTGTTTGCCGCGAGTGCAGACTATGTTGTTATCACTCTTGGCGGTGCGACCAACATGGCCGATTTGCCCATTGAGATACAACTGGGTGCTGAGGTTGCGGTAATAGAGATGGCGGCTTCTGTGATTGACAATGCCTCCCTCGCTGCTGACGTAGGCTCTACTGCATATGCTACCAATATCATAGCGTTAGCAGTTCGGAAGGTTCTAGATGAGCTTAAGTTAGACCATCTGGTCGCCGTGGCAGATTCAGACGATCCCGTGGATGATAGTATCCTCGCCAAGATGGCTGCTACTGCGGGAGACTGGAGCGACTTTAGTGAGACTACTGATAGCTTACAATCCATTCGTGATCGGGATTCAACCTTTGCTCTTACAACCGCCGTATCCGACTGGGCCAGTGCAACCACAACGGTCTTCCGTCTGGATGCGGGTTCTACCAGTGATGACGCCTACATCAACATGGCGGTTGCGGTCACTGATGCGACCGATGGGATGATCGAGGTCCGTCGGATCTCAGATTACGATGGGTCGGATAAGGAGATTACGGTTCGGACCGCTTTCACCTTTACCCCTGCTGATAACGATGTGGTGGAAATTTCTAAGGAAACCTATGGAGGGGTAGAGAACGAGACCGCGGGTGCGGGTGCGTACTCGTGGGCCTTCACGATACGGGATACCAGTAGTAACGCTATTGAGGGAGCGAACGTTTGGATTAGTGCTTCCTCTTCTGGTTCCCCCGTGTATCGAGGGGGCTTGTCCTCCAATTCATTGGGGCAGGCGGCTGTCTGGTTGGATTACGGTACGTGGTACGTGTTCGCCACCGGGGCTGGGCACATGTACTCGCTGGACGGCACCGACAACGCGGTTACCCTCGCAGCGGGGAGTTCCTCGACGCAGTACTTTGATATCGGCACCCCCCTTACTGGCTTTACTGACAGCGAGGGCAACTCCGTTACGAGCCATGCCGATAGTTTCATATACCGTTCTATTCAGGAGATCAGACGGCAGGTTGATGAACCTTCTCTGAACTCGAAGTACACGGATGCTGTGCTAATCGACTACATGACGCAAGCCTACTCAGAGATTCTTAGTGAGCTGCAGCGTGATGCAAACGTACAGCTCGTCATGACCTCCTCTCATACCGTGGTTGCTGACCAGGACACTTACATTCTCCCGTCTACTGTGGGCAGGGTTGTGAGCGTGTACATCCAGAACGATGAAGGGAATCCCAAGGTGTTCCTGGGTCGTGACAGCAAGCTGTCCGCTTACGGTTCTCCCGTGATGATCGAAGAGAATCAGGTACGTGTGGATCTCTCCTACGTCTCTACTGGTGACATACTGAAGGTTGATTACATTCCTCAAGGGTGTGCTAAGCTGTTCGAGGGAGAGCCCGATAGTTACACCACCCTCACGATGGTCTCTGAGACCGCCGCACGCACGGGGAATATAGATACTCGATTGAACGCCTACGCTGGCTACATGATACGGATCCTTCCCGAATCTGTGGGTCAGGTAGAGCAACAACGTATCGTTGCCTCCAGTACCATAGCGGCAGGGAAGGTGACCTTCACCGTCGAGAACGCCTGGTCTCCTGCCCTCTCTGGGGATGCTTCGGGGATCACCTACGAGGTGTGTCCTCCGTTTGGTGAGAACCTGGATCAGGTGATTGCCTCCCGTGTAGGGCTCCGTATCTCAGGGAACGAGGGTTCCCTCAAGAGACAGAGGGCGATCTCCCTGGAGTATCAGGCTCAGATGCGTACTCTCCGGTTGATTTACGCAACGAAGGATGGGTATAGGGGAGGCGTTACTGACCGTAACGGCGTCCGTCGGAGACGTCATGGTCGTATCAATTATAAATAGAGTTATAAATAAGGTGGGTTATGGAGTCGTATCCGAGAAACAAGAGAACGCCCCAGCTGAGGAAGAGATTTTCCAGTGCTGTGAGCTCTATCTCCCCTCAGGGTGAGGACCTTCCTCCCCCCATTCCCCCCGAGCAGATACAATCACCTACCTCCCTTGACCGTGACAGTGGTAACCGCCTGGAAACAGGCCCCACTCACCAACCCCTCAATCCAGGAATCACCGCCCCCCAGCGTTCCCCTCGTACCAAAGAGGCCACCGCCGTCAACAACACCACGTCTCCTGTCTTCCTCTCAGGAACCACCTACCTGGTACGTGGCTCCCTTAACGATACCAACGGTACCGTAGATGCCATTCTTCATTACCCCTCGGGAAAGACCCCTACGACAGAATGTATCCCCATAATTAAGGTGGATGACCCTCTCACCTTTCAGGAGTACGACGGTAAATGGTGGTGCATCTCTCCTTACCTTATCAGCATCTATGACATCCCCGAACCGATTCCCACTACGACTACACCCGCCACAACTACGACCCCTCCGACTACTACCACCACTCCTGCTACGACAACCACCACTCCTCCTACGACAACCACCACTCCTGCTACGACAACCACCACTCCTCCTACGACAACCACCACTCCTCCTACAACCACCACCACTCCTGCTACAACCACCACCACTCCTGCTACGACAACCACCACTCCTCCTACAACCACCACCACTCCTCCTACAACCACCACCACGGAGGCTCCTGCAACTGAGTCCTGTGGAGTTTGTTGTGGGGGGATGAATGACTGGATTAGTGTAACGGGTTGTCATATGTGGCTGGGCCCGTGCAATCCTTCAAAGCCATTCTGTACAGATTATGTCCCCGACGACATTCCATGTAATGGTATAGGAGGTTGTGGTTCAAACTATGGAGAGTGCAGATGCTATTGGGGGCAGGGTTTCTGTTCTGATGAAGGGTATGAAGAGAAGGATTGTTTCGTTCCTATAATCTTGAATGAGTGTGAGACGTGCTTTGATTAATAATCTTGAAAGGATAGTATAGTTATGTTACCTTGCCAGGAGAAACATCCCAAAGAGGGTATCGTCACTTGCAAGATAGCGAGTGCCCGTATTGGTACGAAGATAGGGGGCTCCCTATTAGAATGTGAGGAATGTAAGGGGGTGAATGAGGAGATCATTGCTCAGCATGAACGGGCAGGGCTCATGATTGCAATAGCTACTCCAGAGGCTCGGATTAACGGGAAGGGGTTTGATAAGGTAGCTGCTGCGAAGAAGCTGATGGAGCCGAAGCACTTCCGTAAGGGCAAGGGGAAAGATTACGCAGAGGCGACCCTCCGGAAGTTAATCCTCCGAGGTGTGGAGTTAGGTGCAGACCCTGCGGTGTTGGTTGATATCACGGAACAGTTAAATCTCTAGGAGACTACACACATGACAGCATTTAAAGAGGAGTTACAGGCTGCGATTCAAGCACGAAGAGAGGGAAGAGCTCCTTCTGTTGTTGCTATGGGGGCCCGGTACATGATGAACCGAACGCAGAGGATGCTTCTCCGGGCAATGG
>Ga0075122_10002103_pt1 | contig 13413 bp, 18 predicted proteins | sample AntAceMetag02UKB_FD_69790 | JGI IMG/M metagenome (GOLD analysis project Ga0075122, IMG submission 69790) | Saline lake microbial communities from Ace Lake, Antarctica - Antarctic Ace Lake Metagenome 02UKB | ecosystem: Environmental > Aquatic > Non-marine Saline and Alkaline > Saline | place... | reverse complement strand
TTAAAGTATTGGATAGCAATCTATTTTGCGTCGGCCAACTCGATAAAACGTCGATCACTATCAGATTTAATCAGATATCCTGGAGCCACTTCTTCCAGCTTCTTTTTTGGCGAAGGCAACCACATCAAAAGGCTTCTCTGTTCGCTTTCTGAATGGCAGAATCTTGGCTTTCTTTTTTGGTTTATCTTTCATCCTGTCCTCCCAAGTAGTTTCAAGACTTGCTGGTTTGATTTTTCCGTTCCTTTGATGGTCGATGCCCGTTCTTTCTTGAGTGCTCGCATTTCTTCTGAACGAGTTAAGACACCATGGAGTTTAGAGTCCTTTTGAATAGCCCTATTCAGGGTGTCTTCATGGTTCTCAAGGGCTATAGCGTTCCGATTCAGGGCTTTGATCAGCCTTTCAGCTTGTTCGTCAGTCATGATACGGACCTAAATTCATTTTCCTGTTCCCGGCGATAAAAGCTTTACGGGCTTGGTTTATGCTAAATTTGACGCTATCTTCAATGAGTACAATCCATCGTTCTGTTGCAGTTCGATTAAATCTTTCATCGTTCCTCGTTTGGTTTAAATTAAGCGAAAAGTTTTCGTTCTTCGAGGTACATTTCGCCGCGATCAAATAGAAGCCAGTCGATACTGACTCCGTAAGCAGCATTAAGCCTCATCAAGTAGTCAGACCCTATTGGGGCTTTACCATTGACGAACTTTGATATGGTCGCTGTTGTCAGACCCGTTGTTTTTGCAATGTCTTTTTGTTTTAGTCGGTTATCCCACATCAGTATTCTAAGATTCTTACCGATGGTATTCTTCGATTGATTCTTTTCCATTTTCCCTCTTATGTTTTGTAATGACTTAACACTTCTAAGTAGCTAAAATCTAATTTTTTTGATAACATTAGATAAAACTGACAAAACGGGAATTTTCAAACATTCCAAAATTTGATATTACCTACTTTATGTTCGCTTTTAACTAACTATAGCTTATAAAAATTAGATGTCAACTACTAAAAGTAATAAATATCTACTTTTGCGTGAAAACATTAGAATATTTCTAAAAGAACAAAGGCTTAAGCAGATAGATTTAGCCGAAGAATTAGGAGTGAAGCCTGCAACTATATCAGGAATGTTGTCAGGGAAGAGCCTCCCGACAGTCCCGCAAATGATTTATATAGCAGAAAAATACAATGTAGACTTAAACTGGTTACTGCGAGGTATTGGGGAGATGTATTTGCCAGATCCAGTGGAGGAAGCGATGAAGAAATTGGAAAAGGATCGTCTAGGCACAAAATTAGAAGATCTAAAGTTAGAGCAGAACGAACTAATAAAGGATATGATTAAGCGGATTGGGGTACTTGAGAAAGATCGTGGTAGCTAACATTATTCAACTGTGGAAACTTTTTGGCTTCCAGGCATTTTAGACTGAGATCAGCCATTTTGAGCCGAAAAGTCAATGTGGTTTTTAGGAAAAATATAGCAGGTCGTAAACTTACGACACAAGGAATGGAATAGGAGTAGTCTGATTTGTTGGGGAGATGTAATGGTGTGAGCGTGGGGATATAATCTGCAGTAAATCAGGAATGTGCGTTGGCTGCCAACATCTTTTCGTAAAGATCAACCTCTTCGTCAGTCATTGTTGATCGCTCCACGAAATATGCAAGAATCGAAAGCTGTTCTCCAGGCGTGTTTCTGAAATGGAATTGGTAAATCAATGCGGCTCGCGCTCTGAACGGAAGGGGTCGTGTTCCCGTGAATAAAAATTTCAGGAACACATAAGTTGCAAAGTAAGCATTCAGGATGCCAAGTTCCGGTATATCATACCCATCTGAACAAAGATTGATAGGTCTGGTCCTAGCGATCCAATGAGACACAAACGCGGCGTATTTGTGTTGGTCTGGCGCTGTATTGTATGGGTACAGGTGATAGCTGTTCAGCCTCTCAAGATCGTCAAACGCATTTTCCATCGCCTCGTTGGTGATGGAGCGGTTCAGATATACTTTGTCTGATAGGTCACCAGATGCTGAGTTTTTGATATGGTCTTCAAAGAAATCATCATAAGCCTGCCCCGCCATCATACGTAGGAATTCTTTTGAGACCATATGTTATTTGTTGAACATTTCTGAGGCAGTATCCTTCAGGGCCTTTCTGTGAATGTTCCAGTTTACCTGGCTTCTCTCAAGGATGGTCTGTTCTTCGGCAGTTTGATTAGGCAGTCTCAATCCTGCAACTTCTTTGTAAGCGGTTTCTTGCTCTGCCGCTTCTTTCAAGAGTTCGTAGGTTGATAGCGTCATCGTTTTTCCTTGCGGTTGGTGTATATAATAAAAAGCTGATTTCTTAGAAGATACCCTAATTAGCATCTTTGTCAAGGGGGACATCTCTGGTCACAGTATATATTATCAAATCATGTGTTGTCATCATTGCTGTATTTGAGATATTCATTAGGCATGGAACCGAAATTCAAGAAAATCAAGGACAGAAAAGGCAATATTAATATTTATGGCGTGTACCGTCCCGATGGTCAGGTGTATGGTAAGGATGGGATATTAAAAAAGCTGTGTTCCGAGGAAGATGCTGATTATAAAAATACCAAACATGGCCGGAAAAAGCGGACTGACCGGGAGGTGCTGAACTTCGTTAATTCGCTTTTCTACGAGCGAGCAACAGAAATCAAGCAAGAAAAATACACCCGCCCCGGGATGAGATTCAAGGAAGCCGGGCAGATGTTCATCGAGGAAAAAACGATCGACGGTGAACTGGATTTGTACACCTTAAAAGCGTACATGAGAACGTTCACATTCTATGTTGAAACGGTCGGAAATCACCCCGTAAATCAATTTAAAAACGAGTACACCGCAAAGATCAGGGGTGGCCTAAAAAAGAAAATAACGTACTGGAAAGGGATAGAAACGCGGCCCGTTAAGCAATCCTTATCACCGATGACAGTCAACACCTATATCACTCGGATAAATGCGTTCTACAAATGGGCATGGAAGGAAAAACTGACCCCGGAGCAATTCAATATTAAGCGGGTTCGGACTGTGACGAGGAAAAAAACAGCGTACAGCCCAGAACACCAAGAGCGGATCGAGGCATTGCTTTTTAAGCTGTTGACGGAAAGTATGCCGCACCACCGCCAGGGGTATCTGAATATGTACCGAATTTACATGGTAATATCTGCAACCGGGATGCGGCTTGCTGAGGTCTGGTCTTTGAAGTTGAAAAGGATTGATATTGCCAGGGGTGTCTTGGAGGTCAGGGGAGTCCCAGAGATCGGATACAAGATCAAGGAAGGGGCAGAAAAGAACGTCACAATATCGGACTACCTTGCAGCGTTTTTAAAGCATGACCTGGCAGGTAGAGACCCGACGGAAAAGTGGTACATTGACACAGGGTATGGCGGGATTCACTACAAGAGGCCTGATATTATATCATCAGGATTTCGACAGCTGCTCATAAGGCATGGTCTTTATTCACCAGAAATTAAACCGTGGCATGGATTCCGGGCGAGTGTTGCAACAAGACTGATTGAAGCGAAGGGAATAATGCACGCAAAAACCTTACTCGGGCACCATGATATTTCAACAACCGAAATGTATGCGGATATCGAAATGCTAGACATGAGAGAGGCAGTTAATCAGCTCAGAATTCGGAGTAAATTCGATGTCCCGCGATTGCCAGAACAAATTGTAGAATAATTACAGCGATTTATATTGAAAGGTTGGCACTTCCGTTGTGCATTATGGAAGGCTCCACAATCAGAACATCCTTGTCCCGCAACACTGATAATAATGCGAGCAGCGTGCCAACTAGATTCCGGTTTAAGTCCGGAATGACAACAAAACCCGTGTCGGATATGCAATGGGTTGTTCTGATTGAGCTGTCTTGTCTATTTTTGACAAACGATGTATATTCCAACTGACTCAAACTTTCACGAAGTGATCGCGTTACTAAAATCGAGTTCAAAATATCTTGACCGGGAGAAAAATGGATTTTCAACAACTCAGTGCAAAGTTCCTGTATTTCGAAGGACCCTTTCCAAAAGAGGCCTTGATTGAAGCGATTGAGAATCGGCAGCAGGTCATTCCCGACCTGCTGCAGGTCATATCAAAGGTGACCGAAAATTCACAGCACGTGATCGATCATGAAGACTACACCTTGAGCAGTTACGCCATGTACCTGCTGGCACAGTTCAGGGAAAAAAAAGCCTACCAGGCCATCATTGATTTTTTTTCCATGCCGGACGAAAAAGCGATGGAGATTGTCGGTGATATGTATGTCGAGGATCTGGGGCGCATTCTGGCCTCTGTCTCGGGGGGGGATACATCCCTGCTGCAGCAACTGATCGAGAATCCCGAAGCCCAGGAACTGATCCGGGCCTCTGCCCTGGAAGCGCTGATGGTACTGGTGCGCGTGGGGGAGAAAACCCGCGACGAAATCATGGCCTACTTTAAATCACTCTTTGAGGGCAAACTGGAACGCAGAAATTCAATGGTCTGGGTAAGCCTGGTGTCATGCTGCGTGGATCTCTATCCGGAAGAGGTGTTGGAGGAAATCGAGGACGCCTTCGATGATGAACTGGTAGACGAATTCCTGATTGAACGGGCAGAAGCGAACGATGCCCTGCAGCTGGAAAAAGATCGAGCCCTCGAAAACTTTTTCCAAGGATCCCAGTACTCCCTGATCGAGGATGTCGTCCAGGAGATGGCTGAGATGGCCGCCTATAGTTGACCTATTTCACGATTATTGAAATCCCTGTCAAGAACAGCAGCATAAAAACCACGATTTGGAATTTTCGACTGTCACTTTTCCGGTGCAGAAACTCACCCAGCAGAACGCCGAAAAAAAGAGAAGGGAGCAGCAATAGACTTGTGCGGCTGGTTTCCATGGTTAACCTGCCTGTGAAGGCGTAGGAAACGATCAGAAAAGTGTTCATGATCAACCAGACTGCCGAAAGGGTGCTGCGAAACGCCGTTTTATGAAGATTAAACCGGTTGATTACATAAACCAGCAAAGGACCGCCCGAGGCGTATATACCGTGCACGATACCCGCTGAAAAGATATAGAGAAACGACTTGAAACGGCCGACGTGAGGCCGTTCACGGCTCGATCGGAACAGCTGGATCAACTCCCTCAAAGACACAATCACGACCAAAATCCCCAGAATTTTTACCAGCAGATCCCCTTGAATCTGATTAAAGATAACAATCCCAATCGCCAGACCAATTCCCATATAGGGCAGGATCAATCTGAACAGAATGGATAGGTCGATATGTCGATAGTACCTCAACAGAATATAGAAATTTGAAACCGTCGTCAGTGGTACCAGCACTGGCAGCATCCATTCAACGGAATAGTAGTGTGCCCCCAGTGTAATCGAGATCAGAGCGCCGCCAAATCCTGCAAATGCCACACTTACCTGGGAAAGAAAGGAAAACAGAAAAAGTGGAACAAGATTGATGTCCATGTCGAATTTGGAATATTTAGGCGTGCGGTCTATGTCAAGCGATGATAAACTTAAGCTGTTTTGCCCTGCTCATCCAGAATTTTACACAACCCCATCCATATTGGATACCCAGAGAATTGTTTTAATGAAAAATCCCTTGATCCGCAAAATTATCCAGGCCGTCGTGGCCGTCTTTCAACAATCGTTCAGAACCAGTCTTGAGCTTTTTAAAATCGTGATTCCGGTCAGTATCCTGACCCGGTTGCTGACTGAGTTCGGCATGATCGTTCACATCGGTGAGTGGCTGGGGCCTGTCATGGAACTGGTGGGCCTGCCGGGGAGTATGGGGGTTGTCTGGGCCACTGCCATGTTGACCAATCTTTATGCCGGGATGATTGTCTTCTCGTCACTGGCGCCGGCTGCTCAACTGACGGTTGCCCAGGTCACCGTGCTGGCGACCTTGATGCTTGTGGCTCACGCGCTGCCGATTGAGCTGAGAATCGCCCAGAAATCGGGACCGCGCTTTCGAGTGATGGCCCCCCTGCGACTGCTGGGCTCTTTTGCCCTGGGGTGGATACTCTTTCATGTGTATCAAAGTACCGGTTATCTTCAGGTGGAACATGTCTCCCTCTGGAGCCAATCTGTGAAACATCTAAGCTGGGCGGAGTGGGTTCTGGTAGAGCTCCGAAATTATCTCTCCATTTTTCTGATCATTACTGCCCTGATCGTGATTATGAAGGCCATGAACCGCCTCAGAATCACAGCAGCCCTCACCTGGATTCTGGGACCGGTCCTGAGGTTGATGGGCATGAGCAAAAATGCTGCCCCGCTGACCATTATTGGCATGATTATGGGAATTTCCTATGGCGGCGGGCTGATTATTCAAGAAGCCAAATCAAGGAGACTGACGCCCCGGGATATCTTTATCTCGTTAACCGTTTTGGGTCTGTTTCACAGTGTCATCGAAGACACCCTGCTGATGATGGTCATGGGTGGTCATGTCTCCGGAATACTCTGGGGCCGGATGCTTTTCATGCTGCTGGTGGTTTTTTTCGTGGTCCGGCTCTTCAACATTATCCCCATCGCAGTACTCCAACGAAATTTTTATCGTCAATCGGCCGACGGGGGTTGAGCTCTATATAGCCTGCAGGGTCGCGATGATTCCGGTGCAGTTGGGGAGGCTAGTTGTACCAGCGGGAAAAGGGACCAACCCCTGGATGCCGATGAAGAGGGTGCCGGTTTTTTCGGCAGTTTGCAGATCCGTCAGTGCGTCCCCGACAAATACACAGCGGGTGCGGTCCAGCTGAAACTCCTGCAACAGGCTCTCCACATGAGGCACCTTGTGGATGGGCGACCCCAGCACGCGACGGAAATAGCGGTTCAAATTCCTAAGATCACAGATCTCACGCAGTTCATCCTGGGGGGTTCCGGAGATAACAAACATCGGGATCTGTCTATGGAGTCTCAGCAAAGAGTCCTCTGCGCCGGGTATCAGCGAGGCATCTACCACTTTCTGCTTAACGATGCCTGAATACACCCGGCACTTCTCCTCCAGTTCATCTGCCGACAGTGGCTGGCCGATAAAATGGCGATGGATATGGTCAATCTTCTCGACCCGACTGATCCCGCCATGTTGCTCATGGTGCGTGATGACCTGTCTGAGAATGGTCTCCCCGTATGGTGTGAACATCTCCTCAAAGGCCCGGGTTTTGACATCTACCGAGTCGGCGATCACGCCATCAAAATCCCAGAATATCGCTTCTATCTCACTTAAATTCATCTTGAAAGGAGTCTTCGAACTGAAAGGTCTTTATACCAGATGCGAATAATTTTCAGGTTTTATTATTATAAAAACACAAGCTTGTGATTTCCAGTATAACCGGTATCTAGCAGCCTGTCGAATTGACCGGTTAAATTATTGAATTTCTATTTTATTACTCTACTATGTTGAGCTCACTTTTCCGTGGTCATGAAACATCCAAGGTAGTAAGCCCATTGTTAAGCTCTATTTCAGGATAAACTGCCGCCATATTCTTTTTCTGGTAGTTAGTTTTATTCAGACAGCCATATTTAAAGTGAACAGCCTTCTTAGATTATACGCAAGACACACCAATCCCCACTCTTTTGATACCTTTTCCTGACCCCTGAATGAGAACCGGCGAAACCCCATGGCCTGCTTGATTATTCCAAAAACGGGTTCCACTGTCATTTTTCGGTAACGATATATCTCTTTTCCTTTCTCGAAACTCAGTTTACGCCTCATCCTTTTGATTTTCGATAACGTTTTATCATCTTCCGTATCAACCTCAATGCCTTTGAACTTGTCATCCAGATAGGAATGATGGTGTTCTCTCCCGGCTGCAATATAAGGACCAATCTCTCTTTCAATTAATGCGTCAATATTCGTTTCACTTAAATAACCGGCATCGGTACAGCCATTCTTCGGCGTTCCGACTTCATCTGGAATCGAGTCGACTGTTTTAACAAGTTCCATCTGGTCATTCGGGCTATTCGAAAGGGACTGGCCAACTATGAGACGGCTATCATAATCGACTCCTGCCTGGGCATTATAGCACTGGTCAAATCCACCACCGGTTTTCATAATTCGGGATTCGGAGTCCGTAAAATTGTACTGATCCTTATCTTTTGGTTCTGATTTTGGCTCCTGGGGAACTCGGCCGGGTGTTTTCTTACCGGTTGTTTCCTCTTTGAGCTTTCTTTGCTTTATTTTACGATCATATTCTTCCTTTTCTTGCTCATATCGCTGTTCCGCCCGCTTTTCGATAACCTTTTTTGCCTGCTGAATCTTCGCTATCTGATCTTCGCGCCTGGCAATCTCTGCAGGTATCTTTAATCCGCTATCCTCATCCTTTTCATTCTCCTCCTGTGCCTTTTGCAATAACAGATCAACCTCTTTCTTTATTTGCTCTTCAAGCTTATTGGCATGCTTGTAACTCATCGCTTTATGCTTGGAGGCGTTGGCGGTGACCACCTTGGTCCCATCAAAAGAGACATTCCCAATTTTTAAGACGCCAGCCTCCGTAGCAATAATCAGTATCTGTTTGAATAATTCACCTATTTGAGGAAGAAACCGTTTCCTGAAGCTGTTGATCGTATCATGATCAAGATGATGATCGCCGGAAATATACCTGAACGCTATGGAATCAAACGTTGCTCTCTCAATCTTTCGTGAGCTAAATACGCCGGTACAATAACCGTAAAATATCAACCCCAATATCATTTTGGGATCGTAAGGTGTTGATCCTCTGAGGCCGTACGAATTGTAAATCTCGGATAGATTGAGTTGCTCAATGATATTGACAATAAAACGGGCAAGATGGTCATTTGGAAGCCATTCGTCAATAGTGGGTGGTAGCAGCATCGGCTGTTGATAGTTCGCAGACTTGAATACTCTGGTCATATCACTAAATCTGAAGTGTTATTTCTATGCGATTGATATAATAAAATTATACAGATATCGGCAAAGCCATGTCAATATTATTTTAAATTATTTCAGCATATTATGGACATTTCTGCCCGGTCATATCAGAGTATGAATTCAAGCCTCAATAGTCCGACAGGCTGCTAGTTTCGATACTGAATCCTATCGTTATTTCGGCGAAGGATATTACATGACGAAAAAGTACATGGAAAAGTTCAGAGAATACTATCTTCCCGACCGGAGAGACTGGTATAGCAAGTATGTTTCTCCTCTGCTGGCAAAAGACTTGACAAACCTGCCAGCGGCAATTGTGATAACGGCACAATTCGATATCCTGAGGGATGAAGGAGAGATGTATGCGGAAAAACTCCGAAATGCGGGTGTTTATGTTAAATCTCTCAGGGTGAACGGCGTGCTTCATAGTTTTTGTTCAATGGGGCGAATCTACGATCAGTTTAATCAGACCATGCTAAAAATTGCTGATTTTATTCAAGCTCGAAATGAAGGACAGACAACACCTTGAAATTCATTTTAAGAATTGTCTCTTTTTCACACCAGATTTTCCAAATTGGATACATTTGTTTAAATATCAAAAAAAGCAAATTCCAACCATGCCCCAAGTGTTTTCGCGTCACGCAAAACAGAAAACACGTTGCCAAGAATGCGCTCATCAAATGCGGATAAGTTCATTCATCACCGGATCCATAATACAGTTGTCAAGAAAAAATCCGTAACCATTCACTATCCTCACCATCCACGTTATCGAAAGTTTCTTCCGGTCCTGGAAGTTTGGGATAAAGCAAACCCACCGACATTTGTCGGTCAGATCACCGACACAGTTACATTGACCATTCCCCAGTGGATGACCCTGCCGGAAGCGGAGGCTTTATACCCTGTCCGGGAGTCTCCCCTTGTGTTCGTTAAAAGTCTGTTGGAAACAGCGGACTATTTGACGAATCAGCAGGATGCGAATAAAAACCCTAGTTCCGGTTAGACAAAACAGCTTGTCTCATCCCTTGATTTTGAATAGTTTTACGTTGTCCCGAATTTCAAGCACAAACATACATCATCGACAATAACCTTAACTGGAGCGTTTTATGAGCAGGCCGATTCAGCTTTTAATGAAGCATCGACAGACGGTAATCGACACCTATTTTGATAATGACCGGCGACCCCAAAAGACCTGGGAAGACTTGAGCAGGTTGCTGCCGGATTTGAATGAGAACATGAGCTATAACACCTTCAAGCAGTACGTATCGGTTCTGGCTGCGATCTCCTCGGAGTTAGACACGGTTGGACAGGAGAGGCGTGAACTTGCCAATCGGTTAGACAAGACCAACCGGCAAAAGTCGAAACTGGAAAATCAGATGAAGGCTTTAGAGGAAGAACATAAAAAGATTTCCGGCCAGCCCGGGCCGAAGCGAATGATTAGACAAAAGCCGAAGCAGGCTCCCAAGCGTGTTATGGGCTGGAGCTTGCAGCAGAGCAAGGACGGTTATTATCGTTGCTTTCGCAAGATCGAGGGCCGCCTCCACTGTATTTACATCGGCAAGACGATGGTCGTTAAAACCACTTGGAACTGGGCAGCGCCAAACAGACCCACATCTGGTTTCTGTATGAAAATATCAAGTTGCTGGTATACAATCCCAGAACGATGTAAAGCGGTATTAAAAGGTGGCAGCTGCCCACCTATGGGATGATTCAGAAGATTCTGTACAATCCGTTTTATGCCGGTGCTTACGTATATGGAAGAACGGAAACCCGGGTGTTTTATGAAGATGGCCGAATCAAAAAGACAGCCGGTCACTACCGAAAACCGGAAGATTGGGACGTTTTCATCAAGGATCATCACGAGGGATACATCTCTTTCGAACAATATGAAAAAAACGTGCTGCAGATGAAAAACAACAGCCACACCCACAAAGCGGACGAATCCGTAGGAGCGGTACGGGCCGGCAAGGCCATCTTGGTCGGTCTGGTTCGTTGTGGCCGCTGCGGGCGGAAAATGCATGTGCGGTACTGGGGCAAGGGCGGTCTCAATCCCCGCTATGAAGTCAATCGCGCGTTTACACAGTATAACGCGGTGGATCCGTTGAACCGCCTGGTCGTCACCGAGCTGGAAAAGCAGTGGGATGAAAAGCTGGCGGCTTTGGAAGAGATCTCAACAGTGCGTTCTTTATGCGAACGACTACCTGAAGTGTGGGGACACCCACAAACGGATCCGACGATTAAAAAGCAAATCGTCCGCCTTATGGTAGAAGAAGTGATCATTCGCCTGGACGAATCCGAACCGATGCTGACCATGACCATCCACTGGAAGGGAGGAATTCACACCCGTACCCGGTTTAAAAAACCGACCAAGGGGGATCCCCCTTCTTTCAAAACCGAAGAAAATGTCATTTCGCTGGTGCAAAAGCTGGCCCCCCATCATGCGGATGAAGAGATTGCCAGGAAACGACTGGACGCGGGTTCGAGTCAGGGGGTTGCGTGCCAAAAACAAAATTGCACCTTTCGATAGAAAAAAAGAACGAAACGCGCTTTCATTAAATCAAACGGCCAAATGTCTGGAGCTGAATCCAAGCAGCGTCCGGCAGTTAATTGAAAAAGGCATTATCCCTACAACGATACTTATGAAATAATGTCTTGGCAGAACGAGACTTAACAACAAATAATTGCGTCAACCAACCCATGATCCTAAAACATCGGAAGGAGGACGTAATATGCTACCAGAAATCAGAACAAGCGGTGACATTTATTCGATCCCAGAATTTGATTTGGACCGAAACGACGTCGAGGGTTTCCTTGACATCCTAAAGGGGTTTCACGCCGAATTCAGGGACTGTTTCGCCAGAGAGGAAGGTCGGAATAATTTTCTTTACTACACCAATGGTCAATTCAGTCAGATGGAGCGGAAGTCGATAGAGCCGATGGCCTTGAACGTTGAAGGCGCAAAAGTTCGTGCAATACAACGCTTTATCAGTGAGGCCACCTGGGATGATGAGAAAATGATGGACATATATCGTTGTATGGTGAATGACGATATGGGCGAAGAGAATGGTGTACCCATTATCGACGAATCGGGGTTTTCGCTGCATACGCTTCTTCTCAGGGGTATGCGCTATTGGACAAAGAACTGTTTGTTCCGGAGATATGGTTTACAGAGGAATATGAAGAGAGGAGAGATAAATGCAAATTTCCTGTGGGTCTCAGTTTTAAAACCAAACCCCAACTTGCTGCCCGGATGGTTGATGATATCGTCGGACAGAATCTTATTCCGGTGAAATATGTCGTTGCTGATAGCATATATGGAAACAGCCCGAAATTTATAGAACAGATTGAAAGGTACACGGGTAAAATTTATTTTTTAGGTGTCTCCAGCAAAACGAGATGTTGGTTGCGAATGCCAGCAACAATTGAAAAGAAATACAAGCACAGAGGTGAGATCCGGAAAAAGCAGGTTCTTAAACCTGGGGAAAAAAAGTCGATCTCTCTGGTAGACTTAGCCGTGGGCAGCAACGATTTCTTTTGGTACCGTCGCAAAGTATCTGAAGGGACTAAGGGGCCAATTGAATACGAATTTTCCAAACGCCGGGTTGTCATAGCCAAAAACGGATTGCCGACCAAGGAGGTTTGGTTGATTATGAAACGAACCATTGGACCCAACCCCTCATACTCGTTCTTCTTTAGCAATGCGCCAATCAGCTCCAGGCTGGATTTATTTGTCTGGCTGAGTGGGTTAAGGTGGCCGATAGAGCAATGCTTTGAAGAAGGAAAGAGTGAATTGGGCATGGATCATTATGAAGTTCGAAAATACCTTGGCTGGAATCACCACATGCTGATCAGCATGCTTTCCCACTTTTTTCTCTGGCACTTGAAGATAAAATTGGGGAAAAAAAGCACCGGCGGTTACTATTGCCCAGCTTAGGGTTCTATTCCAAGTAATACTGCCGTTGAGAATTTACGATATCGACCTAGCTTTGGCTTTGGTGAGGTGGGTTCAGAAAAAAAACCACAGGTCTTATTTGTCGCACAGGAAAAAGAGGGGGAGAGAAAACTCGGCTTCTGATTAAATGCAAGTATCGTTGTAGGGTTATAAAGAGCAAACAGTTGGTGAAATATGCTCCCTTTATCATCGAAGCCTCCGAATTGGAGAAGGAAGAGGTACAAACGATCGTTCGCAGTCTTAAAAAAGGACACTCACTTCGAAAAGTGGGTGTAGTCAACAAAAACCAAATCAGCTTTTAACAATAAAATCAACCCTGTCGTGGAGATGTGCATTATGAAACAAGTGATTCATCACTGAGGGGCCGATTAACCATAAGATTCTTAAGCACTTAGGATTATGGGATGAGGAGCGAGACTCGCAGCTCCGAAAGACAGCTCGGGGTCCGCCACCGAAGTCGGACACCCCGGAGATTGTATGGATACCTGTCAACGATACCGGAGGCAACGTGTTTTCTTTACACTAATGGAAAACACTTGGATGGGAATATCCCGATCAACCGGATATTGTGGGATAACCTTTCCGACGCCAGA
>Ga0075122_10002102_pt1 | contig 13413 bp, 29 predicted proteins | sample AntAceMetag02UKB_FD_69790 | JGI IMG/M metagenome (GOLD analysis project Ga0075122, IMG submission 69790) | Saline lake microbial communities from Ace Lake, Antarctica - Antarctic Ace Lake Metagenome 02UKB | ecosystem: Environmental > Aquatic > Non-marine Saline and Alkaline > Saline | place... | reverse complement strand
CCGTGGACTGGCGAACACGCGCAAGCCGTCGGTCAGAACTATATGACGGCGCGCGTTGTCGCCGGTCCGTGGTAACAACGTAGTGCCACGGAATGGTAGTAACATTTGCCACTCCTGCGCAGTAGAGAACGCCTGTACCTACTGAATAGAGGCGACACAGACATACAAGGTTAAATAAACGTCCGTAGCCGCATCCAAGGCATAAACCCCGGTAATGTTTTTAAATAGAGGTCAAATAAGAGCCCGTAGAGCAAACGGAGCGGTGTTTTTTCACAGGATACGGGAGTATATGCTTGTATATGTTGTATATACTATACATTTATATAGTAACGTCACAATATTCTTTATATGAAAAGGAAAATAAGCATAAAAGAATAGAAAGCTTTATATATATGCTTATCTTTAATTTATTTAAGTAAGTAAAAAAATGAGCGGGTCACGAAAAAAGAGGGTTTTTTCTATACACCTACTCATACAACGAATTAACCAAAACATATGAGGTGTTTTAAAAATGGCAAAAGAAGTTAAAAAGTATGAATTTACCACAGATGCGGGTCTAAAAATAATAGAAAAATGGAACCCGAAAACAACAGATTTTGGGAAATATGCAGCCGTTTGGGCAGGATGGGCATCCAAAGAAATGCCATCACAAATGCACATATCTCCAGGACAGGCAAGAGCATTGGCAATAGCAGAGAAACGCCCAGACCTTGTCCTACACACAATACAGGGCGTCCCTGTCTTAGACCCAGCGGCAACAACCGAAGTTTTCTGGGACATTATAGACAAGGAAATGGGACTGGATATCAAGAAAATTGCCACAAGTAGAACCAGTGTAGCAAAGGTTAAACTAACCGCAATACAAACAGCATTAGCGGGACTTGACCCGGAATTACTGACTCCTGAGTTAAAAGCACTAATGGACCCAGTAGCAGTGGCAGAGGAACCTGCACAAATAGTAGCTAAGTAGGGATATTATACAGGAGTATATATACTTTTATATATACTTTTATATATACTTTTATATATAATCCTTCAGTAAAAGAAAAATAGGTGGGGATATACTATACCTTTAGGTCTATTTGACCTATATACTATTAGGCTATATTCAGTCTATACTTTTGATAGGTTTTAGTATATCCTTCTTTTTCTTCTTTAAACTACATTCCAGTAGTTAATACCCTTATAGCTAAGTATTGTGAGCCCGTTTTAATCACGGGTTTTTTATATTCATTATGCCTTTAATAGATAGAAGGCTATTATTGTGTGGGTGTTTGTTACCCGTAACAACAAACGAAACCAGAGGTGGTTTAAAATGGAAGAAAATAATTGTATGTGGTGTGGGACTAAATTACCAATAGGGCAACCCTGTTGTATCAATGAACCGGAAAAACTTATTAATAGTAATACTATGAGTCCGAGCTTATGCTTTAAGGACTATCTTACTATGATGAAAATCGAAACCACACTATCGCCAGACAGCGAAGGATTGCGAGATTTCAAAGTAAATGGCGCTGAGTATGTCCTGTGGTATAAGAGTTTAACTGCTTAAAGAGGGCTTAATTTCGCCTTCTTATGAGCATTACTACACGGAGAATGACACTGCCAAAGAACTAAAATACAAGAGGTCAAAAAAATGAATGAGCAAATAATAGCGGTAGCAATACAAAATGTTATCCATAATTTTACAACTGAGCCACAAAATTTAAAGGCTTTTATTAATGATGTCAGGATGGGGAAAGAGAAACAATGGCGAGAATATTGCCAAGAAATATGGAGATTGAAAGAAAATTCTTTTAATGGAAGACCAATCCCAACAAGACCATCAAGAAAATCAGGTAGAGTAGAAGGATTAAAATTAGTTAATGATGGTAGAGTAGTTTGTCCGCAATTGTGGTTACACAAGGAGAAAACATTAAAGGGTAGGGTTAAAATGATATTAAATTCTGGAGCAGATAAAGCCATAATTAAAGACCTTTTAACCCAACAGATAGCCGATTTTAATGATAAAAGGAGTTGATTTTAATGGCTAAGAACAAAGAAAATGGTGAAATGATTAAAGGTAATGATTGTAAATTTATAGGTCTTATTATAAGGATAGCTATGAAATATGAAAAATACCAATTAAAATGGTCTAACAAAGATTTCCGTGTAACTATATTGTCAAAAGCCAAAAAGTTATTGGTGATTGATTTTCCGCCATTTAGAGCAAATGATAAAGAGGAAATGATACTTTATCCAAATGAAATATTTAAATTAACCACTTACCCTGGTAATGAAACAATAATAAATAGGGCATCATATTTATGGAAAAAAGGAATAGATGAATTTAACCACTTCAAAATAAATATAAGGTGTAAATGTTAAAATGACCAAAACTATAACAAAGGTAAATACAATGAAGGAAGAAATACCAGACGTATTAGAAATAGTAAAAGGCGTAATGTCAAATTGTTGTTATGCTGAGGTAGTTCATACTCATAAACTCCACACTAGCGCCGGGTCAATAACCCGTATGTATATATGCACAAAATGTGGCTCAGAAGTAAATATATCGGAGGAATTAATGATACCTATTCATTCAAACGCCTCATTACCTCAAATAAAACCACCCCAACCCTCGCATCAATCCCCCCTGATGCGGGGTTCATACTCATTAGAAAAAATGTGGAGTTCTTTATGCCTGCGATTGCGGGCAATTTTTTTATGTCTTCCGCACTTACGTCAGACCGGGCTATTTAAAAACCTGAACCGGCAATTTCACACAAATATAACAATCGAGGTAGATACAAATGAAAAAGAAAACCCAAATGAAAGATACATCTAAGGATGAAATGTTACAACAGGCACACCAACAAATTATTGCGTTGGAGAAAACAATAGACGATATGGGCGTAGAAGTCCGAAGAACTGCGGACCCAGAAGAGTGCATACCAAATATGACAGCAGATGAGGCAAGCGATATAGGAAAGTCGCAAATGCCAAAAGAAATGAGCGAATGGTTCGATAAGAACATTAAAAACGGTAATAGCGAATTAGTAAATGGCTTTGGTAAAATAGGACACGCTATCAAAAGTAGAGATTGCACCGTAATTATAGTTCCTAGCTGGAATTGTGATGCGCAGTTTGCCAACATCGTTAATGACCTAAGAGTTAGAGGAGTCCCGAAAGGTTGGAAACCTTCGCTGCTACAATACTAAAATGGCGGCAAAAAAAGAAGTATTACCGACTGATGTAAAGAAAGGAGAAAGACTCCTAGTAATTTCATCAAAAAACCACGGCGCATCCATAAATGGTAGTATTCTTACTGTTATTACAGAAAGGATAAATGGCAACAATTACTTGTTACTTTCAGGTGAACATGGACAGAGATACAATTTGTATTATTCTAAACCCGCTGATAGCTTTAGAAGGGTAACAAGAATTGAAGAAGCGGAATACGTAGAGGCAGGCATAATAGACTTAGAAGCACAGATAAAGGAAAAGAAGAAAGAAGTGGTTATGCTACGAAAATACAAAGATAAGGAAGCAGAGATAGCGGCTAAGTTAAAGAAGTTAATGACGGCTGGCACAGAAGCAAGTATGGCTGCAATTCTAAGGGAGATGAAACAATCGGATTACCTTTAGATTTTTTTCTTTTTTTTTAACCACACTAACGACAGATGACACAAAATGGGAGGACGAAAATGAATTTGGAAGATAAATTACAGGAAATGAGAAAGATTACAGTAGGAAACTTACCTAAGCAGTATTTGGATGAATTACGGATATATAATAACCAAATCACTCATACGGAGACAAGCCTTACTGAGAAACGGAAAGCATTAATGGATTTCAATATGTTGCGGGCAGAACTGACTGAAAAAGGTCATTATGTTGATTACCTTAACTATATGAGCGTGGAATACAAGCACAAATTGTATCCAGGTGACAAAAATGGACAATATTGAATTAGAAGATGAGGAAGGCAACATAGAGCACCTTAAACAATACGGGAATAGTAGAATATTTATCTATGATAGACCTAAATTTAACCCAGAAAGACTCTGGAACAAAATAAAGGCAAAGTATAAGAAGTTTAAGCAACTTATAAAGGATACAGAATGGTATAAGAATAGGAATAGGAGAAAGAATATTCCTTTAATATTATGGTGAAACGATGAAATTCAAAATAGGAGACAGGGTTATGGTTAAGACTACTTCCCGTTATAAACATCAAAGGGAATATGGGGTAGGAATAGTATCAAAGATACTTCTCCCGAATGACTTCCATACATATAGAGTAGATTTTAAAACAGGGAACAGACCCTACTACGACGATATTGATTTGGAATTCGCAGAACCACAAACCTGGAAATCGAGGATGAAACGATGAAATTCAAAAAAGGAGATAAAGTTATAATTGTAGATTGTTATGATACCTGTTATGAGGACGAAATAGGTAATGAGACCTACATAGTAGAGCATACGGTAGAGCAAGACGGAGTATGGTATTCATTAAAAGACGGTGATTATCAATATCACGAAGACGATTTGGAATTAGTAGCAAAAAATTGGAGAGAGAGGGTGGGAATATGACGGATAATTTTAAAGTAGGGGATAGAGTAAAAGGAATCGAAGCAGATATAGTAGGTTGTGAAGGTATAATTACCGAAATCACAGATAATGGTCATAAATATATTCAAATAACTAAAGCAGGAGCGTATATGGACAAAGGATACTGCACAAGGTCAACATGTTGGGAAAATTGTTTAGAACTTATAGAACCAATAACATCATGGAGAGAAAAATATGGTTGCACTAAATAAATTCATAGGAAGAACATTCCCGTATGCTATGCAATTAGATAGCGGTATATATACTCCAGTGTATAAGAAACTTACGCCTGAAGTATTGCTAAAACATTTAGAAGGCGGTCACACTATCGGCAGTTACGTTATAAATGAGGATGATAAGATAACCTACATCTGTATTGATATTGACCAGGACGAAACAATAACAGAGCCTGAGAAAGACCCACTATATAATGTGGCTATAGTAGTATATGATTTATTCCCTGACTTTGACAGGTGTTTAGAGTTTAGTGGTAGAAGAGGGTATCACATATGGTTATTCTTAGAAAAACCAGAAGGTGCTAAATTTTATAGAGAATTAACCAAAGCACGATTAAAAAGAATGGGTCTTAGAAATATTGAGATATATCCTAAGCAAGATACACTTAAAGGAAAGAAGTTGGGCAACCTAATTAAGTTGCCATTAGGCATACATAAAAAGAGCGGACAGCGTTCTTTAATATTAAAAGAGGATAAAAAATGCTAAAAGTAGGAGATATAGTTAGACTAAGAGAAGACTCCCAGCATCATGGCTAGTCCGGAGGAGCAGATGGAACTATAACAACATTGTTTGACCATGACTATAAGTATAGAATTAAATGGAAAGGTGGTCGCTCGGATAGATATAGAGACCTCGATGTGAACCTTGTCGCACAAACTTGGAAACAGAGGTTATTACAATGACTTGGAGACAAAGATTACTTAAACTAGAAGTAGGCAACATGGTTAGATGTATAGTGAATGAGAACCGAAAGTTAGGCCCAAAAGGCGACTATGATGGATATGGTGGTGGTTGGGTTAAAGGCAAAGTATTCAGGATTCATAAGATTTATGGCGACATAGCATTTCCCGAAGATGCGAGCGGAGTATTTTTAGATTGTTTAGAAGTAATAAATTAAAGGTGAAAGAAATGAATAAAGAAAAGGAAGATACACATTGTCGCCACTTCAGCGTAGAAATGGATAATGTAGAAATGGTAATAGCAGATATGGAGAGCCAGTTTGATGCGGCTTTATCACAACAACAAAAGAGGTTAATCCTGAATTTAGTTAATCATTATGCAGGAGATTGTTCAGGAAACTGGGTTCAAATAATCCGTAGCCTAGTCGCCGACACCATATTTTAATCTATATAGTAGAGAATAGAAAGCTTTATATAGTAGTTATACTTTTAATATATTAGATAAGAAGAAAAACGAAAGGAGACAAAATGAATTGGAAAGAACAAATGATGGGACCAGTATTAATAACTAAACTGAGCCAACTAAAGTTAGGAGATTTAATATCATATTCCACCAATCACGATGCAAGATGGTGCATTATAGAGTCCATATCGGAAAGAAAATATATATATGGGAATTATAAAAATACTAAAGAGGATGCTCTAAAAGCAAAGGTTAGTGGTACTGGCAGCGTGCATCTTAGACAAGGACTTATAATTAAAAGGCACATAAAATGACTTGGAGAGATAAATTATTCGGATGGAAAAATCTAGCCAGAAAAGATATTAAAATAGGTATGAAAGCTAAATTAATAATAGAAAAACCCTGGACAGAAAGAGCATGGGTAACTGGTAGATTAAATCAGATATTCATAGTGGCTGATACTACTGATGATACACCAGATAAAAGTGTTTCTGTGAATGTTCCCGATTTTATAGATGAGGAAGATGAAAATAGTTCTCATATATGTTCCGATGATTATAATAATTTTGTATATCAGGAGTGAAAAAATGAAATGGAAAGAAATAATCGAGTTTAAGAGGAACTTAATAAAGTACCTAAAAAAAGAAGCCGATAAACACAAACACGATATAAATTCTTATTATAATATGACGGTAGAAGAATTGCGGGAAGACGAATATACAGAAGATATGGATGAAAGGCAAAGGTATTGTGTTAATTTTGTTTTAGGAGAATATGACGCGGCGATAGACTTATTAAAATTAATTGAAGATGGTTTGTAGAAAATTAGCAGATGGGACTTATGAAGTCGATGGCACACGGAGCAAATGGCTTGTGAACGCTGAATTGGGTATTTAAGACAAAACGAAACATTTATATAGTAGAACTTCCACTATATGATTTGAGGTGTCATTTATGAATAAAAAGGAAGAGCAACGCTTATATAGGGAAAAAAATAAGGACAAGATTAAAGCATATATGAAAGAATACCGAAAGAAAAACGCAAAAAAGCTATTTGATTATAGGAAACAGTTTTACCAGCAACACAAAGAAGAACAAAAAAAATATGAAAAAGAATATTATTGGGAAAATAAAAAAGAAATAAGCGAAAAATATAAAGAATATTACCAAAAGAATAAAGAACATATACGGGCACAAAATAAAAAATGGTTACAAACTGACAAAGGTAAACAATGTAACCGCTTTTTAAGCAGAAAATACGAGAAACGGAAACAAAAAATAATAGAAGCCTTTACTGCAAAAGAGATAGCGCCACTTCTTAAAGAAGGATGCAAAAAATGCAAAATATTAACAGACTTGACAGTCGACCATATTTACCCCATATATCTAGCAGAAAAGGATTTCGATTTAACTGGTATAAAACACACATATAATATAGGAGATATACAAATACTATGTAGGACGTGTAACTGCAAAAAAGGTATAAAATATGACATATGAAAAATTAGAAAACGGAACATTTAAAGTAAATAGTAGTAAAAATAATGGTTCACATTATATAGTTAATACTCAAATGGATGCGTGTAATTGCCCAATGTTTAAATATATTAGCAAAGGCACATATCCATGCAAACACATAGAAGAAGTGCGGGAAAAAGAGAGTGCTCCTACACAGGATCCAATAAGTGTAGGAGAGTTTAAAAAATGGTGCCCAGCTGAATACGTCAGCCTGTTATCTGAACAACAATTTTGTGTTGTTTATGGTGAGCTTCAGTTCGGGCATCTTCTTAAAACCTTTGAAGTAATAGTTATAAATAATATGGTGAGAATATTATGAGGAAATTCAGAGCAGGAGATAAAGTCAGACTATTGTCTGACAATACATATGGCATAATATATAAAGGCTGCATAGGAATAATACTCGAGGCAAAACATGACTCATCAGGCTGGTTATTAGTTAGAACCAAACACGAAACATATGGAATGGAAGAGTATGATACTAGATGGGAGTTAATTAACCCGAAATCTTGGAAAGAAAAAATGTCGGAAAATATTTAAAATGACCAGAAAATTCAAAATAGGAGATAAAGTCCGTTTATCAAATAGCCGTGTGTATAGCGATGTTAAAAATGGAGATGTAGGAATAATAACTGGGAAGCAATCAGGAGACGGATGGTTATTAGTTGATGTAGCAGGACAGACAAAAGGTCTGCGAGAAATTGATAATAGATGGGAGTTAGTAGAACAATCATGGAAAGAGAGGATGACAAAATGACTTGGAAAAAGAAACTAATGACTCCACAAATAGGAGATAAGATTAAGTTTGCCGAAATATCAGGCATGTGGATTGGTGTTCCTTATATAGCCGACCCAGAAATACCAAGAGAACTGATACATCACGGAACTACAGAACTAAGAGATGGTATAAATGAAGGCATTATAGATAATATTTATATTACTGATGAAGGCGATACATATTATTTAATCACCACACTATCGCCGGATGATAGATATTTAACACTTGGTTATAAAAAAGATACTTTCGAGGTAATACAATGACATGGAAACAAAAAATCTTACACAATGGTAAGTTTGAAGTCAGAGACAAAGTTAGATTTACTTCCTTTAAACGACACATAGAGGATTGCGAGGACGATAGCAATTATGATATTATTAAATTACATAAGGTTGACACGATATACTCCATCTCAGAAAGCCGTTACATATCAGATAGTGGTGACAAATTATATGAAATTTATTTAGAAGGGCATAGAGATTGCCAATTATATTCAGACGAGGTAGAATTAGCTTAATCACATTCATAAGCGGTGAGTTAACGCGGTGTTACAAAATATTAACTTGTTTTTTAAAACGGAGGAATCAACAAAATGGTTGACAAAAATGAATTAGCGGAAAATATGTATGAAGTGGCTTACGACGAACTAACATCAGGCGAGAAGGCTGCTGTCGATAGAGCAATTGCAAGACAGGAAGACAGAGAAAGTGACGGCTCAGACTTTGACCCATTTGCGAGCATGGATGTCGATGACTGCGGACCAGCATCTCCATCAGAAGGAGCAGACATTGTTACAGGAACTAACGAAGTATCATTCGGTAGACCAGGAGTTAACGGTGTTAAAACATCATTAGTAGTTGATGGAACAACTGCTGAGGAAGCATTCGCACAAACAGGCTTAACTATCAATAAGTCTAAAGAGGGTTTACTTATTAAAAGAAGTAACCACTATGACGAAGGTAGAACTTTATTATATACTGACAAAGTATATGATGGTGATTTGATTATTATCGCACCAGGAGTGGATTCATCCTTATAAATCTTTTATTTTTTTTTTAATTGTTTTTCCTTAGTAGAAAAGCGAAAACCTTTAAATAGAAGAAAAAAGGATAATTAACTTCGACCCTTTAAGTAGGAAACATTTTTTTCTTTTTTTGTGCCATTAATTGAGGGCACATATTTTTTAAATATAATAAACAAAGGTGAATAAATTGGCTATGACGAAAAAAGTATATGAAATTGAAAAGATGCCTTTTGTTGAATTCCTAATCAAAGATGCTAATACCAGAAAGCTAAAGATAACATGGTCAAGTAATGATAGTGTTGCCAAAATAGCTACTGAAGATAAAGGCAAAATCAAAATAACATTCCCAGAATATGTCGAAGATATGGCAGAGTTAGAAGGTAGTGTTGATGTGGAATTTGATGAATTAGGCGAAGCATTTTTAGTAGAGGCAGAAAGGCTTTACTCTTTAAAACTAACAAATGGAGATATTGAATACTCAATATTTAAAGGTGAATCTCCTAATGATTTAAAGGACAACAAACTACATGTTGGAAAAAACAAACCAATCTTTGAAGAGATTTGCAGTCTATTGGCATCAATAGGCATAGAAGAAGTAAATGTTGGTAAGAACTTTAGCAATAACAATATGGTGTTTGATAAGGTTACACTATGTATTAGACCCAACTTTAGTAGCAGGTATGAGAATGTTATCAAACAGGATAAGATAAATGCTTTATGGCGTGCAAAATTTGGAGACTCAGCCACACTTCCGTCGGTCTCAACAACTTTGCTAAAACCAGTAGAGCATGGTGAAGACCTTAAAGAGATTATGATTGGAGATGTGCATATAGGTAGATACTATCCAAAGAGAAATATGGTTGTATTAGCTTTAGACCCATTTCATGGTCACAACTTAGAAAGGAACAAAGCCATTAAAAATGTTACAACATTCTTTAAACCTTTATTGTTTTCATTGAAACCAATTAAAGAACTTAACCTTAAATACAATGATGCGGAATCTTTTAAAGTGGATATCTTGCTGAATGAATTTAGTATTAGAGCGAAGGACGAAACTGACTCATTGGAAAACGTTAAGAAGGACATCGCACAAAGAATTGGTGATTATAATACCAGACTAATAAGTGCTTATGATGAGCAGGAATTAAACAATTCTAAATTAGAAGGCATTAAGAATTTCAATTCTAACAAGAAGGATGTAATGATTAGGGAAATCGAGAAGGCTAGAAAGTCTGCTTTGATAGAGGATGTAACAATAGACAACGAAGCAATTTGGTTTAAGTTTAAACCGACAACTGCTAAGGCTGCATTCGGTAGAGATGTTGATGCAGAAAGTGGAAAGCATGGCATAAGACAAGTGTATCTAGGCTCATTAACATTTGGGATATTTGGAAATGGTCAGTTAAAAGTTAAGTCTGATGCTCCTGCAGAAAGAGGTAACCCTCATCCACACGCAGATAGTAGTGGACAACCATGTTTAGGAAGCGGGCAAGGTCAGAAAACAATACACCAATTAATTGCACAAAGACAATTCGGAGATTTAGTTATGATGTTGTGGATGTGGATTAAGAAGATTAGACCTGGTCACGAACATATGGCTTTCAGACAATACTACGATGATAGGTTAACACAAGGATATCCAGTATTTGACCAAGAAGGGAACAGAATAGAATGCAATGACCCTGACAGAATAAAATCTGGAGAACAACAACAACTATCCCTTGATAAAGGAGAGTTAGAAACACAAAAGGAAAATCTTGAAAAGTTTAAAGATTTAAAAGTTTAGGAGGCGATTAAAATCACGAAGTATAAGGCACAAATTAAATTTTCCAAGAAAGCATATGACCAAATCAAATGGTTCACAGAACACTTTGATAAGGAAATTGGAGCCTTAGGAGTAGGAGACATTAGAGACGGCGAAATATATGTCGAGAAGATGGTGTTTCCAACACAAATAGTAAATGGAGCTCATGTTCATTTTAAGCCATCAGATTGGGCTGAAATAATTAAGGAGCTGACAATGGAAGAAATGTCAAGAATTTGTTTCTACTGGCACAAGCACCCAGACAATATGCCTGGTTGCTCACAAGGAGACGAAGACGATACCTTTGATGTATTTATGGATCCTTCAGCAGGTAGAAGAGTATTTGGTTTCTTACAAACTGCAAATAGTTCAACAGGAATTAAGTATGAAGCAAGGATAGAGATGCGTAAGCCAATCTGGGCCAGTATTACTGATGTCCAAATCTACACTGACGCCGATTCACAAATAGAAACGGAATGTCTAAAGATAATTGAGGACAAGATAACTACTGGTTATGCGAGTGCGAGTTCTCAGCCAGGAATTGCAGGCGAATTTAAAGAATTGTCACCGCTAGTAACAACAGATTCCGAAGAAGAAGAGCCATACATGGATATGACTATGAACGCATACAAAGAAGAAGGATGGGTAAAGATAGCCTATTGTTTCGTAATGGATGCCGTAGTAGAACATATGATTGCTGATGTTATGGTTAAAGATTTGTGGGACACAATGAAGATTGACACCATAAAAGATGGTAGATGGGTTACTGCACTAAAACCAAAAAAGAAATGCACAAAGAAATTACTAAAGGAATTAAAAACTCTTATAGTGGACAAAGGAGCCGCGTTCGACGAAGAATTTGGTATAAAACTGCCTGGGTCTATCGATGACGCAGTTGCTGGTCAGGTTGTCGCCGCTTCGAAAGCAGGGATGATAGACAAGCATAGCTGTTGGGACTACGAGTGGTAAAGATGGAAATAACTAATGTAAAGCAATCCGGATTTATTAACGATGATATGGTTAAACAATGGAAAGTTAAAGTGTATGGTATAGGGTCTATCGGCTCTATACTAATTCACCAATTAGCTCTATTGGGATTTAAGGATATCACTGGTTATGATTTCGACACCGTAGATGATGAGAACATCGGTTCTCAGCTTTTCGATATTACACATATTGGAATGAAGAAGACAGAGGCAATACAATCTATAATGAAAAGGCGATTTAATTACATTGTCAATGTTGTAGATGGTATGATAACTGAGGAAACAGAAATAGAACCAGAAGAGAACACCATTTACTTCTGTGCGTTCGATTCCTTAGAGGCAAGAAATATCTTGTGGAACAAGATTAAGAATTTCCCTGTAGTTTGGGGAGAAACAAGAACAGGTAGAACTGCTCAAAGGTATTACTTCGTGGATTTAAGAAGTGATGACCAAGAATGGGTAGACACTTACCAGAAATCTTTAGATGTTACTGGACCACGAATTGAATTAAAATGTGGAGAAAAGGGATGTTTTCCTTCCAATGCAGAATTAGTATCCAAAGTCTGTAGGCAAATAGTTAACATAGCCGAAGACAAGCCACTTACACAATTATATATTGGTGATTGGGGTCTATGTTCTAATGCCATAACACGCGAACCAGTTGTAGAAGTACCCATAACTGCGGACTACCTCGAAGAGAACATTATGTAAAACGAAACATTTATATAGGAGAACTTTCTCCTATATACTTTGAGGTGTCATTTATGGTTTTTGATAGAAAAAAATGGGCAAAAGAATACGGAAAGAAGCACAGAGATAAACTACGGCAATACTATAAAGAGTATTATACCGTGAATAAAGAAAAAATTAATGAGGAAAAACGTCAAATATACGCTAAAAATCCAGAAGAAAAACGAAAAAAGAACCTTAAACATTACCATGATAATAAAGATTATTACAGAAAATGGTGTAAAAGTTATAAAGGTAAAGTGAAAGGTCGTAGAAATACGAATTTACGGAGAGTAAGAAAGATGGAATTGGAACATAACTATACAAAAGAAGAATGGAAAGAAAAAGTAGAGCAAACAAAGGGTGTTTGCCCTGGATATATGACATGGAGAAAACACTACAAGATATTCACTAGGAGAGAAAGAATGTCAAAATGGGTTAGTTCACTCTATCGCCACATCAAGGATAAATATGATAATTGGAATTAAAGAAGACCTAATAAATGTAATACTATTAAGGAGAAAATAATGACATGGAGAAAACACTACAAGATATTCACTAGGAGAGAAAGAATGTCAAAATGGGTTAGTTCACTCTA
>Ga0075122_10002100_pt1 | contig 13419 bp, 10 predicted proteins | sample AntAceMetag02UKB_FD_69790 | JGI IMG/M metagenome (GOLD analysis project Ga0075122, IMG submission 69790) | Saline lake microbial communities from Ace Lake, Antarctica - Antarctic Ace Lake Metagenome 02UKB | ecosystem: Environmental > Aquatic > Non-marine Saline and Alkaline > Saline | place... | reverse complement strand
TTAACTTTTTGAAGAATCTCTTGTTTTATCTCAAGAGGTATTTGTTTAAACATATTACTAATATTTTAACTTTTAATTATTCTCGTAGAATATGTTCTTAGTATACGGGGTACACCCCAAACATCTCATAGAATGATTGGTAGTTTAACTGGAATTGCAAGAGAAACAACAACCCTACAAATGGATAAACTTAGGAAAAATGGCATTATTTTTTACAAAGCAAGAAACATTGTGATTACAAGTATAGATAAGTTAAAAGATGAAATAGCTGAAGTTGTTTGATTTAAGTACTTTTTGCAAGAATTAATTATAATTTTAGCTCACGTGCAATAATATCTGCCATAAATTCATGACCTTTTCTTGAAGGATGAATCCCATCATTTGAAGTTATTAAATATTTTTTCCCTTCCTTTTCCCAATTAAATTGAGATGGTTCAAAAGCATTAATCAATGGAACTTCTAATTTTTTAGAAACAGAAACTATATTTTCTAATTGTTCAATAATATTTGTTGCATGTTCATAAGCTTCATCATCTTTCCAGTTAACGCCTTTTGGTCCTTTTCCAAAATCTCTTTTTATTGGAGCAATTTCTGCCAACATATATATTTCATCTGATGAGTTTTTTGCTTTTTGAACAAGCGAAGTTAATAGCTTTTCATGTTTTTTTGGATTATGAGGAGAAAATGGATTATATGCAAATGAGGCAATAATTAAAATATCTGGATTAAGATAAGGAATTGAAGGGTAATTTCTAGTTTTATATGAAAACTCTTCATTTAGTCTGTTTAGTCCATCTTCAATATTTTGTGAGCCAATTCCATAATTATAAAGCTTAAATGTAGTCTTTGGATATTTTTTATTTAAGCTTTTTTGTAAGAATTCAAGATTTTCTCCCATAGTATCAACAATTGAGTCTCCAATAATTGCAATTGTATATTCTTGTTTTTTTGGAGTTGGGGTAGGGGTTAGTGTTATAGTTGGGGTTGGAGTTATTGTTGGGGTAGGTGTAAAAGTTGGTGTTAAAGTAGGAATTATTACAATAGTAGGAGAAACTTCAGTGCTTACAGTTCCCAAGACACTCCCTTCTTGTTTATCTGCTAATAAATTTTGTTTTTTATTAAAATATGAATTTGCTACAAGAGTAGTTAAAACAAGAACAAGAAGGATTACTAATTCTGCCATTATTAAATTAAGATGATTTACATTAATAAGCTTTTTTTTAATGTATCTTTTTATCATTAAATAAAGTTTACCATTTTTGTAGATTATAGTTTATTGACAACAAAGTTTGCTAAAGCAGAAAATTTGCCAGAAATTATGACTTTTGATAATAAATAAAGATTATTTATCTATCATTGTTTTTACAATATTTTGAGGTACTTCTTCGTAGTGTGAAGGCTCCATATAAAAGACACCTCTTCCTTCAGTTAACGACCTTATAATTGTTGCGTATCCAGAAAGCTCAGATAGCGGAATATAGCTTTTAATTATAACTGCTCTACTTCTTTTTTCAGTTCCAATTATTTTTCCACGCTTGCTTGATATGTCTCCAATTGCAACACCCATGTAGTTTTCAGGAACTGTAACTTCAAGCATCATAATAGGTTCAAGCAGAACTAGTCCTGCTGATTTTGCAGCATGCTGGATTGCCAGAGATCCTGCAATTTTAAAAGCAATATCTGATGAATCAATATCATGATAAGTACCATCATACAATGTAACTTGTAAGTCAACCAAAGGATATCCAAGAAGAATACCTTTTTCTAAAGCTTCAATTACACCTTTTTCAACAGAAGGAATAAATTCTGAAGGAATAGACCCTCCTTTAATTTTATTTATAAATTTAAATCCTTCATTTCTTCCTAATGGTTCAACTTTAATAAGACAGTGTCCGTATTGTCCATGTCCTCCAGTTTGCTTTATATATTTTCCTTCTCCTTTAGCAGAGCGCTTAATTGTTTCTTTGTATGCAACCTGAGGTTTTCCTACATTTGCACTCATTCCCATTTCACGTCTCATTCTTTCAACAAGAATTTCAAGATGAAGTTCTCCCATTCCTGACATAATTGTTTGTCCTGTTTCATGGTCTATTTTTACTCTAAATGTAGGATCTTCATCAGAAAGTCTTTGAAGAACATATGAAAGCTTTTCTTGATCTGCTTTTGTTTTTGGTTCAATTGCAAGAGATATTACTGGCTCAGGAAAAGTAATCTGTTCATAAATAATTGGACGTTCTTCATCTGCTAGTGTATTTCCTGTTTTAGTATTTTTGGGACCTACTAATGCAACAATTTCTCCTGCATATGCCTTATCAATTTCTTCTCTTTGATTTGCATGCATTAAAAGGACGCGACTGACTCTTTCTTGTTTTTTTTGATTGACATTGTATACATAAGAGCCTGATTTCAGTACTCCTGAATATATTCGTATATAAGTAAGTTTTCCTACATGAGGGTCAAGCGGGGTTTTAAATGCTAATGCAGAGAATTTCTCTTCAGAGTTTAATAACCTTGTTTCTGGTTCATTTGTATCAGGATTTACTCCTTTAATTTCTTTTAAATCAAGAGGGGAGGGAAGATAATCGACAATAGCATCTAAAATAGGCTGTACTCCTTTATTTCTTAAAGATGTTCCGCAATAAATTGGAATTAATTTATATGATGTAACTGCTTTTCTTAAGGTTTTTTTTAATTCTTGTACACTAATTTCTTCTCCATTTAAATATTTATTTAATAACTTATCATCGCTTTCAGCAATTTGTTCTATTAACCTTGCTCTTGCACTGTTCACTTTTTCTTTTAAATCTTCTGGAATATTATCTGTTATTGTATATTCTGTTCCTTTTTCGTCTTTATCCCAAATAAGAGCCTTTTGTGAAAGTAAATCAATAATTCCTTTGAAACTATCTTCTTTACCAATAGGACATACCATAACAGCAGGATTTGCTCCTAAACGTTCTTGAATTTCTTTTACAGTTTCATCAAAATCTGCGCCTAACTTATCCATTTTATTAATAAAACATATTCTTGGAACTTTGTATTTATCTGCTTGTCTCCATACTGTTTCAGATTGGCTTTGAACTCCTTCTTCTGCATCAAATACAACAACCCCTCCATCAAGGACGCGCAGAGATCTTTCAACTTCAGCAGTAAAGTCTACGTGTCCTGGAGTATCAATTATATTTATGCGCGTGTCTTTCCAAAAAGTAGTAGTAGCTGCTGAAACAATAGTAATCCCTCTTTCTTTTTCTTGATCCATCCAATCCATTTGAGTGCTTCCTTCGTCAATATCTCCTATTTTATAAGTACGATCAGTATAAAAAAGAATACGTTCTGTTGTTGTAGTTTTCCCAGAATCAATATGTGCAATAATTCCAACATTTCTGATTTTATCTAATGGAACATTACGATCTCTGGTGATTATATTGTGTTGAGCCATATCTATAATATTACCATTTAAGGTGAGCAAAAGCTTTATTTGCCGCAGCTAACTTTTCTGTTTGCAATTTTTTATTAAAAGCTGCACCTTGATTTGTAGATGCGTCTAAAAGTTCTGTATATAATTTTTTGTAAAAAGTTTTATATTCTTTATTTGATCTTGCTGCTGCAGCATTAATAATCCAATTTAATGCCAAAAATAATCTTCTTTCTTTTCTTACTTCAATAGGAACTAAATATGAAGCTCCTCCAAGCCTTCTTGGTTTTACTTCATGCAATGGAGCAACATTTTGTATTGCCTGATGTAGAACCATTTCTGGATCTTTGTTTTGTTTTTTTAGTTCATCAAATACCTGATATACAATTTTTTCAGCAACTGTTTTTTTCCCATCTTTCATTACATAATTAATAAGCTTTGATACCTCAAGGCTGTTATACAATGAATCTGGTTTTTTTTCTATTTTTTTGTATTTACGTCTTGGCATGTATGCTTTAAATTAAATTTAACTTGCTTTTTTCTTAGCTTTTTTTGTTCCATATTTTGATCGTGAAGTAATCCTATTTTCAACTCCACTTGTATCAAGTTTTCCCCTTATAATATGATATTTAACACCAGGTAAATCCTTTACTCTTCCTCCTCTTACTAGTACTATTGAATGTTCTGCAAGATTGTGTCCAATTCCTTGTATGTATGCTGTTACCTCCATTTTATTTGACAATCTTACTCTGGCAACCTTTCTTAAAGCTGAGTTTGGTTTTTTTGGTGTCATTGTTCGTACTATAGTACAAACACCTCGCTTAAAAGGAGTATTAAATGTGACGTACTTTCTTTTTAAAGCGTTAAAATTAACCTTTAATGCTGCTGCCCTTGATTTTCTATCCCTTTTTTTCCTCTTCTTTTTTATCAGTTGATTGATTGTCGGCATATTGATTTAAAAACTTACCATAATATTGATCCATGAGCTCCTTTGTTACTGGAATTCGTCTGCCAATTATAACATTTTCTTTTAATCCCAACAAGTAATCTACCTGTCCTTTTATTGCTGCACTAGCCAAAACATTTGTTGTTTGTTCAAAAGAAGATGAAGAAAGCCATGAATCAGTATAAATGGCTGAACGTGTGATTCCAAGAATTGAGATTTTTCCAACTGCTGGTTTTCCTCCTTTTGCTAAGGCTTTTTTATTTTCCTCTGAAAATCTAGTTTTTGATACAATTTCTTGTTTAATAAAAGCAGTATCTCCTTCATCTTCAATAATCACCTTATCGCTCATTTTTCTAATAATTACTTCAAAATGTTTATCATGAATAGTTATTCCTTGTGATTCATATACCTCTTGAACTTCTTCTAATAGATAAAGCTGTGCAATTTTAAGCCCTTTTATTGATAAGATATCTTGAACATTCAAATGTCCTTCAGATAGGGCAGTTCCACTAACAATAAGTTCTCCATCTTTTACTTTTAATTTTTGTGATGTTGGAATAAGAAACTGTAATTCCTGTACTGGCTTTTTATTTACAGATGTTATGGTAATATCATATACTTCTTTTTCAGTATCTTCTTGAATAGAAACTTTTCCATCAATTTCAGATATTGGAGAAACTATTTTAGGCTTTCTTGTTTCAAATAATTCTTCAACTCTAGGAAGTCCTTGAGTAACATCTGAAATAACAATGCCTCCAAAGTGTCTTACTCTCATGGTTAATTGTGTTCCAGGTTCTCCTATTGATTGAGCAGCTATAACGCCTACAGGAACCCCTATCTCAACAGGCTTATTTGTAGAAAGATCAAGTCCATAACATTTTTGACAAATACCATGTTTTAATTTGCACAATAGAGGAGATCTGACAACAACTTTTTTAACTTCCGCTTTTATTAATATTGGCAAGTTTTCTTCAGTTATTAACTCGCCCTTTTTCATTATTATTTTTTTATTTTTATTATATATATCTTTAAGAATACAGCGCCCTTTGATTCTTTCAATAAATTTATCTTTTCTTGTTCCTAAGGCACTAATAGTTAATCCTTCTTGGGTATTACAGTCTTCATCTTTTATTATCATGTCATGAGAAACATCTACTAATCTTCGGGTTAAGTATCCGGCATCTGCTGTTTTTAATGCAGAATCTGTTAATCCTTTTCTTGCAGCTCTGGCATTAATTACATATTCAAATATTGATAAACCTTCTCTATAATTTGATTTTGTAGGGACTTCAATAATTTTTCCTAATGGATCAACAACAAGGCCTTTTATTGCAGACAATTGTTTTAATTGTTCTCTTGAAGCTCTAGGACCTCCAGATTTTATTGCTAACTTAATAGGGTTTTCTTCGTCCAGAGCATTCCACGTCATATTTGCTAATTTTTCTGTAGTTTCTATCCATAGATTATTTGAATATCTTTTTTTTTCTTCTAAACTAAGCAAGCCTTGTTCATAATTTTTTACTATTGTTTTTACTTTATTTTCAGTTTGTTTAACAATTTTTTCTTTTTCATCAATAATTTTACAGTCAGGAATAGACAAAGATAGTCCTCCTGAAATTGTAGCTCCCCAAAAGCCAACTTCTTTTATATTGTCAATAAGTTCTCCAACTTTTTTATTTTCATAAAGCTTAATTGCCTTAACTATTAAACTTTTTAAGTCTTCCTGTTTTATTTCATTATTAATAAATCGCAATTCTTTATGAAGTGATTGATTAAAAAATATTCTTCCTGCAGATGTTTTTAATACTTTATTTTCAATTTTTACCCAAATAGGTTGGCGAAGAGTAATTTTGTTAAAAAGATATGCATTAACTGCATTATTTTCTGAAGCAAATAGTTTTAAGTCTTGGTCTTTAAGTTGGTTGTATTTTGTGTTGAACGTTGTAATATAGTAGCATCCAAGCGCCATTTCTTTATTAGGAAGAACAATAGGGGTACCATCTGAGGGTTTAAGTAGGTTGTCATAAGGCATCATTCTTTCTTCTACTTCTTTAATTGCTGTTTTTGAAAGAGGAAGAAATACTCCCATTGCATCTCCATCAAAATCAGCATTGTATCCTGCACAAACAGCTGGGTGAAGTTTTATAGCATATGTATCTGTTAAAACCGGATAAAAAGCTAGTATTGATAATTTATGTAAAGTTGGAGCTCTATTTAACAATACTGGGTGCTTTTTTGTTATTTGTTCTAAAATATCATAGATTACAGGCTCTTTTTTTTCAAGGAAATTTTTTGCACTTTTAATATTTGGGGCAAGTCCTCGAATAATTATTTCGTGAAGTAAAAATGGTTTAAATAATTCTAGTGCCATTTCTTTTGGAATTCCGCATTGGTTTATTTTAAGTTCAGGACCATCGATAATAGTAGTTCTTCCCGAATAATCAACTCTTTTTCCAAGTAGATTTTGTCTAAATCTTCCTTGTTTCCCACGTAAAATATCTGATAAAGATTTTTGTATTTTTGTACTTGCTCTTCTATTTCTAGATCTTCCCTTTGCCTTTTGAAGGTCAATAAGAGCATCTACTGATTCCTGAAGCATTCTTTTTTCATTTTTTAAAATAATTTCAGGTGCTCCAAGATCAATAAGTTGTTTTAATCGATTGTTTCTATTAATAACTCTTCTATAAAAGTCATTTAAGTCAGATGTTGCAAATTTTCCACCTGGTAGCTGAACAACTGGACGCAAGTCAGGAGGAATTACTGGAAGTATTGTTAATATTATCCATTTTGGAGAAATTTTTGCCTTAATAAATGACTCTAGGATTCTTGCTTTTTTTAAAAGTTTATTTCTTTTTTCTCCTTTTATTTCATTTATTTCTTTTAAGCACTTTGTATATTCTTTTTGAATATCAAATCCTGAAAGTATTTCATATATTGCTTCTGATCCCATTCCTACAATAACATAAGAATCAATATTTTTTTCTTTTAAATACAAATAATCATCTTCTTCAAGTGTATCAAATGGTTTTATTGATTTTATTATTTTTATTAATCTATCAAAAAATGCTATTTTTTTATTTTTCTGTTCTAAATGCTTATCAGTTATTTTTTTTAATTGTTCACGTTCTTTAAAATCAATTTCCTGCTTTGTGATCTCTCTTTGTTCACGGCCTGCAATTTTTTTTGCTAATTGTTTCTTTTGCTTTTTGTAATCCTCTTCGATTAATTTCTTTTGTTTAATGAAATCATCTTCAAGAGTTTTTAATTCTTGTTTTTTTGAATCTTCAATTACAGAAATTGTATCTTTTTGCTTGTCTTTATTAACTTCTTTTACTAAATATAATGCATAGTAAATGATTCTTTCCAAAGCTTGAGGAGGAATTTCTAAAACTATACTTAGTACAGATGATGGTCCTTTAAAATACCAAATATGTGCAATAGGAGAGGCAAGTTTAATATGTCCCATTCTTTCTCTTCTTACAGCAGAGGTTGTAATTTCAACACCGCATCTGTCGCACACAATTCCTTTATATCTCATTCTTTTGTATTTCCCACAGTAACATTCATAGTCTTTTGTTGGCCCGAATATTCTTTCGTCAAATAATCCATCTTTTTCTGTTCTAAATGTGCGGTAATTTATTGTTTCAGGTTTAGTAACTTCGCCATGTGACCATTCAAGCATGTTTTCAGGTGACGCTAAACTAATTCTAAGACCTGAAAAATCTAAATAATCATTTGAGCTATCCATTATTTATACATGATCAATTGATAATCCTAATGCATTTAATTCTTTAATCAAGACATTGAATGATTCTGGAACATTTGACTGAGGAATATCAATGCCTTTAATAATTGATTCAAATGCTTTTGTTCTTCCTCTAACATCATCGCTTTTAATTGTTAAAAGCTCTTGTAAAGTTGAAGGAACTCTATGAGATTCTAATGCCCAGACTTCCATTTCACCAAATCTTTGACCTCCCATTTGAGCTTTTCCTCCTAATGGTTGTTGTGTAACAAGTGAGTAGGGTCCAACTGATCTTGCGTGGAACTTATCTTCAATCATGTGTATTAATTTCATAATATATCCAACTCCAACAAGAACTTTTTTATCGTATGGCTCTCCTGTCATTCCATCATACAATGTTACTTTTCCATCTATAGGCATGCCAATCTTTTTTAATTCTTGAGTTATAATTTGCTCTTTATTTTTCTCAAATACAGGAATAGAAATATTTTCATTATTTTTTTGAGCGACAAGACCCATGAGAACTTCAAATAATTGTCCTAAGTTCATTCTCGAAAGAATTGAAAGAGGAGATAAAATTACATCAACAGGCGTTCCATCTTTCAGATATGGCATGTCCCATTCCGGAAGTATTTTTGAAATAACTCCTTTATTACCATGACGTCCAGCAAGTTTATCTCCAACAGTAATTTTTCTTAATTGAGATGTATATACTATAATTCTTTTTATAACACTTGGCTCAAGTTCATTTGGATCCTTTTTCGAATTAATAGTTTCAAGATTTACTACAGTTCCACGTTTCCCATAAGGAATACGTAAAGATGTGTCTTTTACGTCTTTTGCTTTTTCTCCAAATATTGCCCTAAGTAATCTTTCTTCAGCAGTAAGTTCCTTTTCTCCTTTTGGCGCCACTTTACCCACTAATATATCTCCTCCCTTTACTTCTGTACCTGTAATAACAAGTCCATTTTTGTCAAGATTCTGTAAAATCTCTTCTCTAACATTTGGGATATCTCTTGTTAATTCTTCAGGTCCAAGTTTTGTGTCAACAAGATCAGCAACAAATTCTTCACTTGTAATTGAAGATAATATATCCTCTTTTACAAGTCTATCTGAAATTACAAATCCATCTTCATATCCAAGACCATTAAGCGAAGTATATGCAATTACCAGATTTTTTCCTAAAGCAAGATTCCCATTATCTGTTGCTGGACCATCAATAAGAAGGTCTCCTTTTTTTATCTTTTGTTTTAATTCAACCTTTGGTCTTTGATCAAAAGTAACGTCTTTATTTGTTTTAATAAACCGCTTTAATTTATACTCCTGTCTTTTCCCACTTTTTCCTTTTAGAATTATTTTTTCTCCATCAACATATTCAATAATTCCATCCTCTTCAGCATAAATTGTACGATGAAGAGCAGAACTAATTTTCTTTTCTATTCCGGTTTTTACTATTGGAGCACTAACCTTTACTAAAGGTACTGCTTGACACTGCATGTGAGTACCCATAAGAGCACGGCTTGCATCATCATTTTGGAGAAATGGTATTACGGCAGCTGAAGCTCCTATAACTTGTCTAGGAGAAAAATCAACAAGATCAATTTTTTCTGCAGGAATTTCATGAATTTCTCCTTTATGTCTTACAACTACAGTTTTGTTAGGTTCAATATTTTTATTATTTTCAAATACGCTATTTGAAGAAATATAGAATTTTTCTTCATCATCAGCCTGAAGATGTATAGTTTCATTTGAAATTGTAATATTTGTTTTATTACCAACTTTTTCTTTTTTTACTTTTCTGTATGGCGTTTCTAAGAATCCATATTTATTTACTCGGGCATATAATGCCATATAGGTAACAACGCCAATATTTGGTCCTTCAGGAGTTCTTATTGGACAAATTCTTCCATATTGGGACGTAGAGATATCTCGTATTGAAAATGATGCTCTTGTTTTTTCAATTCCACCAGGACCTCCTACAGTAATACGTCTTAAATTATCAAGCTCTGATAATGGATTTGTTTGATCTACAATTGTTGAAAGCTGACTTGTTCTATAAAAAGAATTAATTGCAATAATTAATGGTTTTGAATTTACAACGTGAGAAGGAGTAACATCAACATCAATTGTTACCAAGCTCATTCTTTCTTTAATTTCGCGCTCAGCCCTAACCATTCCAACTCTTATTCCATACATAGCAATAAGTTCTCCAACAGTTCGGAGTCTTCGATTTCCCAAATGGTCAATATTATCAAAGCTTCCTTTTCCTATAGTAAGATTTACTAAATATTTTATTGTTTCAACAACATCCTGTTTTGTCAATAAATGATTTTCTTGGTTAATTTCTGTATTAATTCCTAACTTTTTATTAATCTTATACCTTCCAACATCAGACAATGAATATCTTCTATGATTGAAAAATAAATTATCTAGAGTTTCATATGCATTTTCAATAATTAATGGTTCACCTGGTCTAACTTTTCGGTATATTTCAAGTACAGCCTCATCTTTATCTACCGTATTGTCTTTTTTACTTGTTAGAAGAATATATTTTTCAAATGTTTCTTTATCAAGATCCTTAAAATATGAAGTTATTTGACTTTTTGTTTCTCCATCAAATGCTCTTAAAAATGCAGTTGCTAAAAACTTACGCTTTTTATTAATCTTCATTTCAATTAAATTATTCTTGTTTATTGATATGTCAATCCATGCGCCAATATATGGTCTAATTTCTGCATTATATAGTGTTAGTCCTGTAGTTTTATCAATGTTAGCTGTGAAATATACTCCTGGTGATCTTGTAATTTGATTTATTATTGCTCTTTCTATTCCATTTATTATGAAAGTACCTCGCTTTGTCATTTTAGGAAGATTGAAAAAGTATACGTCTTGTTTTCTTTCAACATTTGTTTTTTTATTAACAAGCCTAAGTTTTAAATATACAGGAGTATCATAAGTAAGTTTTTTTTGAAGGCAAAGCTTTAATTCATATCTTGGTTCGCCAAAATAAAGCTCTTCAAAGTAAAGTGTAAATTTTTTACCAGTATAATCGTCAATTGGAAAGAATTCATTAAGAATTTTTATTAATTCAATGTTTATAAAATTATTCCAGGAGGTTTTTTGTACTTCAATTAAATCGAATTTTTCTAGTTCTTTATCTTTTGTTCCTAAAAAAAGTTCTTTTTTATGAGGAATATGAGGCTTTTTAGCTTTTGTCATTAAGAATAATTAAACAAATTGTTTTTATAACAATAAAAATGCCCCTTAAGATTAAAGGGGAAAAAAGTTATTATACTATATAAAAGAGTTAAAAGAAAGTCAAGTGTATTTTGTGCCTATTACTTTTCTTTTACAAATACCTGTTTTTTTTGTTTTGAACGAAATCCTTTTACTTTTTCAAGGATTCCTCCAAGAGAAGAATTTTCAGGTTTTTGTTCTGAAATTGGCACACTTGGCTTACTTCCTAACTTTCCTTTTATATGTACTCCTAATTTTTCAAGTTTATCTCCATATTTTTCTTCAAATTCTTCTCCTAAAACAAGAAGATTTTCTTCAAGATTTTCAGTATATTCAAGCATTTGATGCAGCATTTTTCTACCCTTTTTTGTTCCAAAGAAAAAAGCTCCAGCGCCTATTGTAAGCGTTCCAAGCGCAAATCCAAACCAAAATGGAGAAGTATTATGATTATTCTTGTTTTTCATGTTTTTTAGATTGAAAAAGATCTACTATTTTTACTATTGTTTTAATGCTGTTTGCAAATCCACTAATTTCACCAAATCCATGCTCTACTGATTCGCTTACTTTTTCAAATCCTCCAATAATTTTATTTACCTTTTTTAAAGTTATGCGCAAATCCTTAAGAACAAAAATTAATTGAATTCCGACAACAATTAGTAAAATTGTTGTAATCGTAAGCACGACAGTTAATAAAAGTTGTGTTGTGTCCATTTTTTAATTGTGTATGAAAGGCAATGAAATGTCAAATGGATTTTAAATTGTTTTTTTGATACGTTATATATATGAATTCGAATAAGTCAACTTCAAATAGCTCAAATCCAGAGGAATTTAGAAAATTTATTGAAATTGAAGTCTTAAAAATTATTAAAAAACTTGCAGAGGAAGGAAAAACTTCAAAAGAAAAGGTAAGAAATATATCTCAATTAACTCTTGATCTTATTAAGCCAGGAATGACTATGGAGCAACTATATCAAGGAGCTGTTAAGCTTGATGATATATATTCAGAGTTGGCACCAGTGGTATCTATGGTTATGAAAGAATATGAAGAAAAATATGAAAAAAAAGCAATAGAGTATGTGTCGCAACTTATTAAATCTAAAAATTATGATCAAGCACAAAATATGGTTCAAAAAGTATTACAATTTAAAATGGTAGGTTAGTAGTTTATTTTAATATAATGGCAGAAATTCGAGACGTGACACAGGAAGAACGAGTAGTAAATAGAAATAATACGGCAGTGGCAGGTGAACTTGAGATTAGTGATGTTGCGGAGGAAGTTTCAAATATAGAAATTGCAGAAGCAAGTGGCAATGGTGGAGATCCTTCTGAAAATGCTACACAAGAAGATATGGCAGGAGAAGCAGAAGTTGAAGTTGTACAAGAAGCTACATTGGTAGATACAAGAGAAGCTTTAGAAATGCTTTCTAAGGAGCCTGGTGACTTAAGTAGAGAACTGGCTAGATTAAAAAAAAGCAAAAAACCAGAAGATAGAGCATTAGCAACTGACTTTGAAATGGCTCAAAAACAGATGGAGCTTACAGAATTAGAAAGCCAGATTGCTCAATCAGCAAATAAAGGCTTAAGTGAATCTGAAAAAACTAGAATGGGACGAAGAAGAGAAGAATTAAAAGGTGAAATTAATAGTATGGGCGAGCAAAGAAAGGGAATAACAAATGAAGGAGAAGCAATTCCTAATCAAGTTGAATCTTTAACAAAAAAAATGGGGATAACTGAAACTGATAATCCACTTGGTGAAATTACAAGTGAATTTAAACAATTACTAAAGATGGATCCAACACAAAGAAAAAAAGCATATGTAAGATATGGGGAAAGTGGAATGACTAATGATGAGACAAAATTTTTAGAAGATGCTATTAAAGCAATTGGAAATAAAGAGAAATTGAAACGCGTTGCCAATCTTGCAAAAAAAGGAGCTGCATTTTCTTTAATATTTATGGTTATTATGATGATTAAATCGTTTGAAGAAAGTGGAGAGGGAGGAAGTCCGAGACAATAGAATAATTTAAAAAAATAATCAGTAAAGCTAGATTAAAGTAATAATTTTAATTTAATTCT
>Ga0075122_10002099_pt1 | contig 13422 bp, 20 predicted proteins | sample AntAceMetag02UKB_FD_69790 | JGI IMG/M metagenome (GOLD analysis project Ga0075122, IMG submission 69790) | Saline lake microbial communities from Ace Lake, Antarctica - Antarctic Ace Lake Metagenome 02UKB | ecosystem: Environmental > Aquatic > Non-marine Saline and Alkaline > Saline | place... | reverse complement strand
TCAATTTTGTCTTTCATGGTCAGTCTCCGAAGAAGAGTCTTGCTTCTGCCTTCGCAATAACAGCATTATCGGCAGCATGAATCAAATTATAGCAACCAGAAGATCGCGCGTAATCGCCCCTAATTGTACCTGGCGCGGCCGCCAAGCTATCAGTTGCGCCTACCATCCGTTTGACTTTGCCGGGGTCGCCTGCTAAAATTACACCTATCATCGACGTACTGGTCATAAAATTACGCATTTCTGTCAATTTTGATGGCGTCAATTTGTCTATAATGTGGCTATAGTGGAGGTCAAACCAATCAAAATCCATCTGACGACGTTCAATTCTAAGAATAAACATACCGGCCCGCTCAAAACGAGCTAAGATTTCACCAACTAGACGGCGTTGAATAGTGTCTGGCTTAAAGATTACGAAAGTTTTCAAGGACTTCACCCCTAAATTTGTGGTTAACGTGTTTCAAAGACCGAGGGAAAATTCTAAAATTAGCCGGGCGCGGCAATTTATTAGGCCAAGAAAGAGTAAGCATTAGGTCGCGTTTTTCTGTGGCCAACATCAAAAGATCGGCGTCTATAACATCTTGCGGTATCGGATAGGTATATTTTAATGTATCGGCAACCACCCGATCAATACGTCTCAATATCTTTGTCCAACGGGAACCACAAATTTGTTCAAATGCCATCTTTAAGGGTGAGGATATATCACCGTAGTAGGCTTCCGGAAAATCGTGAGCCAATCCTGTTCTTTGGTCCTTAGAGTACAATTGCACCAACAAGGAGTGTTGGGCTACCGAATAAAAAGAACAACAGTGACCGTTGAACCTACAAAGGTTACATAATGATATAATTATATCGTCAAGGTGTATATCTTCCGGTTGTGGGTCAATCAAACTGAACTTCTTACCTGTATAGGTTTGTATCCAGGTCACACATAACCTCCCATAAATTTCCAAAGGTTAGGTTTTACGCGTAATTTTGCATATTCTTCTTCCGTGGCCGCTGTTAAAATCCATACGCCAACGCCTTCAGCGGCTAACCGCGGAAAGGTTTCCCATTGCGCAGCGGTGAATTTCCATTTTAATGGGTTCTTTACCTCCACCCACTTACCGCCACCGTAACTCCGCTTCGCGATATAGAGATCCGGCATACCGTGTTGGTAGGTGCTACCGTGGATCACTTTGACAAACCAACCGCGTTCTCTCAAGAATTTGATCAAGGCACCCTGAATCTTAGCCTCCGGGCCTTTCTTATGGTTTTGTATTTTTGGTCGATCCATATTCTTCTCCGAATCTCTGAGCCATGTAGACAGGAACACCGTTACCGATAGCTTCGTATATTTGATGCTCCCATTTGATGTCAGTATCAAACCAGTCTTTAGGTGGAACGAGCCATCTCGCCGGAATCCGAAATCCTTGAAGATAGGCACATTCATCTGTAGTCAAACGCCGACCGAAAAATATAGAGGCTCTCGCCTTTCCTGCCGCCCCGCCTTTGTATTCTGTGGCAGTAACACAAGGTGGAATGTTAGGGTATTTACGTCTATACGGCCGAATCAGACTAGGTACGCGGTGCCTACCGCCAATCACTCTGTTTCTATTTTGGCGTGGAGGATCAATGAATTGGGCAGCGTTATATAAACGACCCCAGTAATTTAATTTTAACATCGACGATTGCTTAACATTTTCTACCCACAAGATAGAGTGCGGCAAACTTAAAGACCAAGCTAAATAGTCTGTAGCGTACTGACTGATTGGATCACCGGCTACTCTTGCTCCGGATAGCCACTGGCAGGGTGGACTTGCCCATACTGCACTATAGCCGGACAAGTCAACAGCGGTAGCGTCAGCCAAAACACAATTACCTGAGCCGACCATCGTACTCAGGTAGTGTTTGTTAGGGTCCAGTTCAAAGCCTGTACAAATATGTCCTGCTAATTCTAGACCCAAGCGGGCTAACCCGCCGCCGTCAAAAAGTACAGCTATTTTCATTCGCTTTTCATATTTTGTACGTCAGACTTGACAACAGCCAACAGAGAGATTGCCAACGTCAGTTGTTCAAGGATGAAAACAGGGTTATCTGAAGCACGAGCCATCTTCATACATTCCATTGCACGCCGATAGAAATAGTCGGTATTGTTTGCTTCTAAAATCACACGAAGCATACCAGTAGTATCGCTCGGCTTAAAGACGCTTTCTTTGAGGATAGCAGCTATTTCACGTTTAGTCATGGCACACTCCGAAAAGAAATTGGATTGTTAGTAAATACTACTGGTATAAGTAACCAGAAAGTAACTTAATTTTTCTCATTTTTGTGTCCTTTGAACATTGCAGGTCGCTTGGTAGTCCAACGTTTCATTATCGCTCGACTTGCTTTCTTCAAGAGTTTTTGCTCACGCAAATCCTCTATCTCAAAAAGAACATATTTGTTCCACGTGGACTCAGGGAGCAGGGCTCTAATCCTATTGTAATACGCAAACTCAGTAGAGAGTTTCAACTCATGCAACCAATCAAAAGCCCGGCTACAAGCATCAATACGATGCTTACCTTTCTTAATTTTAATACACTTCTCTGGCACCCCTGCCATTATCAAAAGCGGGCGAATCTCGTCCAATAGCTGATTGATACTCTCAATAGCTGTCATAGTTTAACTCCACAGGCTAAAAGGGCGTCTTCAAGTTCAAATTTTGTCATTCTTGAATAGTTTGGTACGGATTTTGATTTTGCAATCTTTAACAATACCTCCATTGTCGGCGCACTGCCGAGCATTATCTTGACCACCCATCGCCTAAGGCGATCAGGTTTCGGCGTACCTTCAAAGACCGGCATAATCGCATCCCGCTCCGCGATATTGGCAGCATCCCAAGCTGCCTCGAAACCTTCAGTTTGAATCACATAATTTTGGCGGCGGGTTTCCAAGTACCGTCGTCGGTATATCGCTTGTACTTCCGCACCGCTCATTTGCTCGCCCATGAAGTTTCCTCCTTGTGCCAGTCGATTTCGAGCAAAGGCACTTTAATTTTGTAGGTTTCGATTGTTTCATCGACGATTGTATTGATTTCATCTACAAATTTAGGTTGGGTAACAGTGTGAATTTCATCGTGAATCTGTAACGCACGTACGCGCCAGGGGTGAACACCGCAAGGTTGCAATTCGCAAAGTTTACGTTGCAATCTTTTAGTGATCCCGGCACCAGAACTCTGGATCTCGTGGTTGGCTGCCGCTCTTAGATTCGCACCCTGGATACTGAAAGCGGCAGCGTAGAGACCGGACTGTATAGCGCCGCTGGCTGTCTGTAAACGGTCACGGCGTTTCACTTTGACTCTAACATCTTTCCAGGCCGTAGGTGGGGCCTGTGCCAAGTCAAACAAAATTCTACATATTTTGTTTTCCAGGGTAAAGTATCTTCTAAAACCGAGAAGAGACTCGATATAATCAGCCGGTTCATGCCACTCCACCGCCGTACCGATACCGCCAGGTTGACGCATACTGCAGAATTTATCACTGATTCTTTTCCTAGCTTTGCCTACGCCAGGATAGCGTTTAACGAAACCTTCGCTCGCTTTTGTTGCAGTCTCGATACTCACGCCGAGACGATCAACCATTGTATTCTCGTCACCGCCGTATAGCTGACTAAAAATACCGCGTTTACCGTCGGTATAAAAGGTGGCCGTGTTCTTTGTTGCTATAACATCTTCATATTTCATATCAAACAATTCAGCAGCGAACAGAGCATGAATAGACTTACCTGCTTTTAGGTCGCGTCTGAGGTCAGGATCATCGTAGACGGCCTCAGCCAATACGACTTCATAGCTTACAAAGTCACCACCGCTTAATACCTCACCCTTACTAAAATCAGCCAACGGAAAGCTTTCCCTTACTTTTTTGACATTCTTAATCCCTTGGGCATTAAGACCGTCGGCACCAGACATCCTTGAACTCAAAGCCCCAATCACCTTCAACGAGGCATGAAAATGGTTAGCCAATAGGAGCTTATCAAAATTCTCGATTTCCTTTGCGGCTCGTCTTGAAGTCAGAATCTCTCTTGCTCTCACGGCTGCCGGGTGTACTTTATCGTCTTCTTCCCAGCCGCCACTCCAAACATCGCCGACAGCCGTACCGGCAATTGATTCTAAAATCACAGCTTTTGTGCCTTCGTTCAAAGCTACCTGTTCCAAAGTATCCATTACCTGAAACAAATATGCTTTGGCTTGTTTCGGAGCCGTAGGTATATTGCCTTTCCTTACTAGAGCTTCTGCCCGTAGCTTCACCATTCTGTCGCGATCAATAGCAAAACCACGCCACCGGGCTGACGCAATCGCACAAGCTAACTCACTGTCATCGTCCCCGGGCTCCGGGCTCTCGAAATACTTCCACAAGTCTCTGGTGTACCGGACATCATCACCGGCGTACTTCCTGGCAATAGAGTTATACGCCCAGTGGTCAATATGGTGTTGAATCACTGAAGGCCAGGTACCGTACCAATTGCCCGGACTCCCGGTAGCGAGAGCGTAAGGGGCGTAGCCTAACTCTGAATCAGGACGCCACTTTTTGTCAGGCTCAACGTCCGTGAATTTGAGAATTAAATCTTCTTCGACTTTCAACGCAAACTTCGCCAAGTCTTTTAGAGCGTTTGACGCATTGAAGTCAAGTACAATATCACAGAATTTAGGGTCCGGGTCACCGTTCTTGTCTACACATTCACGGATTTGCCACCGGCTAAGGGTCTGATCTTTTCTCTTGGCAAAGAAAATACCATCCAGATTTACCCGGCTTTCTAATTCGGCCGCAACTTGTTTAACAAGTACAGACGGAATCCGTTTTACCCGGATGGCACCGCGACTCATTAACGACTGAAACGTGCCTTTACGTGCATGAAGCATAACATCGCAACACGCCTTCGGTTTGATACAAATATCCAAAAACCGGGCTCTTTCTTCCAGGGTGGCTAGTTCCTCGATATGGTCTTCCGGTATCGCACCGTGGTCAGGGAACAGGGAGAAGGTAGTATAAATTTTGGAAACATGAAACCAATCAAAAACGGCGTTGAACATGCAGACTTCTTGATTGGCTATCCATTCCAAGAGTTCAAGAGTTTCTTCAATTGGTTTCTTCCAGACGTCCCACAGTTTGATTTTGCCGTCATCGACGGCGTATTGTAATAGGACCATCATTCCGTAAAGGCCGCACGTCTCAGTGTCAAGGGTTATCATAAATTTGCTCCACGTTGACAGTTCTTATTTGGCTATCTGCTAGAATCTGCCTGGGGGGGTCAAGCGTATAAGCCTTTTGATAGTCGTCACATACTTGACGCACAAAAACAGTATCTTTTATTTCAAAATCATAAACACAAGTTATTGTGGCTCTAAGTCTCATCGGTTACACCTGGAATAGGAACCTTGTAGACGATACTCTTTTCTTCAGCGTAACGTTTAATATCAAAAAACAATTCAGCCGAACTGATTTCACCATTGGCCCAAGCTAAGGCGCGAGTATGTAGCCCGTAACCAACACTATTTGACATATGTTCAATCATATCTTGAACACTGTTTTTCTGCTGTCGCTTCTTCTTAAACGGATCTTGGGCGGCCGTCTTGGCGACACTGATCCCTTGCTCGCCTCTAAGCCGTGCATTTTTGATCTTCTTTACGGCGTCATACTGTCGCGTCTTGTCGCGAAGACCGTAGATTTGTTTAATTTGCTGCTGATTTAACAGGCCAGCAGCAGCTTCCTCTTGGATTTCATCAGGCAAATCCAGAAGGTTGTATCGAACTTGGACCCAACTGGTACTTACCCCGAGCACTTCACCAGTTTGCCTTCGATTCAAACCCAAGAGACGCAAACGTTCAATGGCTCGGGCTTCCTGGAGCAAATTCAAATTCTCTCGTTTCAGATTCTCACCGAGATTCAGGAGTCTGGCATCAATCTCTGACAATCCACTCTTAATCATCGCCGGGATAGTTGTTCTTTTCAGTACCCTAAACGCGGCGAATCGACGGTGTCCAGCAATAATTCTAAAATCATAATCACGCGAAACATCCTTGTCCACGTCCGTAATCGGCTGTACCGCAATAGGAAATTGTAGACCGTGTTGGTCAATGTCCTTGACTAGGTCAATGACATCCATTGGAAGTATCGTGCCGCGACAGTTAAAATCACTGTCGCTTAAGATCTTTGCTATCTTGATCTCTTGGACTTGGTATTCAGTGTCCATCTACTTGCTCCGGGAAAGTGTTTTCTTCGACCCAATCAGGAGGAAAGATAGCGATAAAAGTGGCCTCTAACGGGTAACCCATCAAATAAGGGAAAAAGACATAGTGAAAAGTATCCATGCTACCAATCCTTAGTCAGTTGCAACAACAGAACAATAGCACAGACAAAGAAAACAATAAAGAAAATAATTTTCATTGGAGCCCCACCGCAGAAAGATACTTTTTGATTCTCCAGTCAATGTCAATGGTGAGCGAATTAGCGGTAATGTGACCAATGGCTGCACAATGTTGTAAGTACCGTTCTTCCAGAATCGGTCCTTCATTATTTGGTAGTACTGGCGGCAGTATTCGTGGCGTTTCACTGGACATAGATACTCTTTCCGGTTCCGGTTCTGGGTAAGGTTTGCTTTCGTACCAGTATTCACTAGACATCAATACTCCTTAATTGAATTTCTTTAGGTAAGCTAGAGCTTTTGGTAGCCAAGCAACATCCTCCAGTGCGCCAAGTTGACCGTTACACCCGCTACAAAGTAAACCACGGATTTTGCCTGTTTTGTGATTATGGTCTATAGCCAACCGAACAGTTTTATTGTTACAATCTTTTTGTGTTTGAATTTTACCACAAATTGCACAAACACTATTTTGTGTTTTCAACATCGTTTCATATTCAATCATCGTCATACTATATTTATTCCATAAACTATCCTTAAAACTTTGGTCTGAATTTTATCGGTATTTACGCCAACATTCTCGACACCAAGCAGCTAACCCGTTTGATTTACAATTGTCTGTAGAAAATTCCCAATCTTCTTTTCTTTTTTACATTTAGTACAAATCTTCATCAATACTCTTTCGCTAATTCAATGTGATACCGGTTAGGCCCCAGATATTCCAGTTCCGTACGCAACCGCATGTTCAAACGCCAACTGATACCAAAATTCTTATGGACGCCATGAAGCCATTGGCTCGGCTCATTATACGTGGAGAGCGACTCGTAAACATACGGCGAGGTAGCTACCCATGAGCCATTGATTATAGTCTCACCGTTTAGATTTGCTTGCATGGCTGGATTGTGAAAATGACCAAAACAATAGTAGTCAATCTTCTTCTTCTGGGAAGCATTCAATGCTGCCAACCGTCTGGTCTTTCGTTCGAGACCATACCACGGGATACTGTTCCAGCTTCTAACATCGTCGCCGTGAGAGACAGCGAAACCCCAGCCTTCGATCTCTACACAAGCAGAGAAGGACTCCGGGATCTTGAACTCAATATTCTCAATGTCACGGCAATGTGCACGGGCGATCTCAGCAATCAGATAATCCCAGTTATTCCACGGTGCTTGGTACTCTTTCTTCGGTGTTCGCCTACCGTGGTTACCGGACAGGTACAAGATTTTAACATCATTGAAGTGAGGAGCCAAATCCCTTAGCATGAGAGCGTGCATCTGACCTACCGCCAGACTATTACGGAAGGCGTTACGGTATTCGCTGTGGTCTTTCGCGTTATGGATCTCGCCTGATGTGTGGTCGCCATGTGCGAGAATCCAGAGAGTATCGAAACGGTAATTACTAAGGGTAGATTGCGAGAATTTGAGGAGAGTATCGACGTACTGCTCGGCACGTCTGAGAGCGATTCTAAAATCATAACGCTCTAGGCCGCCGACCTGATGTGGAAGCACAATTTGGTCGGCGTGTTCGTCGGAAAGATGGGCAACCAACGTTTCCCTGATTACCTGCTTCTTTCCGTTAAGCCTTTTGATTTTAGGGAGCGGGGTTATCGGCTTAACACTGCTTTGGATCTCGTCAACGAGAGACTCAAAGATGCTATTTTCTCGTTGAACAGCTTTGTACGCCAACTTACACCGACGATTATCGTCCTGGAGTGTAAGATTCTGGGCTTCCAGTTGCAGAATCCGGGTATCGGTCGGATCAAGTTCTACCTTGTTTTTGATGTTACTAACAGTACCGACGCTAACCCCTAACGTCTTAGCGATTTTTGCGTGCGTATCTCCTGTTTTTAATGCTCTGAGAATCGCATCTTCCATTACCATACTTAGTTTAGGTGTTGGCATTTTTGGTCCTTAGCGCGTCAAGAGAAATTACGGGTGTAGTTTTTATGATAAATGATTTTGTAATCTGGATAATGTCCTGTTCTGGTGGATTTGTTGTTGACACATATAGATTCTCATCATCCTCAGAATGAAACCAACCTACTAAATACCTTATTGTCCTTTCTAAATAAACATACTCAGCGTACTCAACAAGAAGTATCTTATCTCTATTCATTGGAGTTCACCAAGGTAGTCAGCGGCTTTTCTTAATGTTTGAGGATCATCTTCAAAATAACCGAGACCACGATTACATTTAGCACAAAGTAAGCCTCTAACTCTATTTGTTTTGTGGCAATGGTCTATAACAAGAAACTTAGCCCAATTATTACTCGGATCAGTTGTTCCGCAAATGGCACATTTATTATCTTGTGCTTTTAACATCATTTCGAACTCAAGTTCCGACATACCGAATTTGTACTGTATATGGTCTGCGTGGCCGGATCTTTTCCGTCTTTCTTTCTGTTGTTTGTATAAACATTGACGACACTTCTTACACCGCGTTTCTCGCCCAGTTGTTTTATTTATATTGTCGGCAAATTCCCAGTCTTCTTTTTCTTCGCCGCAAACTCTACACGTTCTCATTGACTTTCCTTTGTAATTCACCTAAGGTCAAGGACTGTAGCTTACGCTTCTTTTTCAAGTTGTCCAAGATCAACTGATCTGTCGCAAGGTGAAGAAGGTCAATGATTGTTGCGCCGCGATTTTCATCCATGCCTATACGATGTATTCTGTCTTCGCTCTGGACCCTATTTTCGGCGTTGAAATCGTTACTATAGTAAACAGTCGTTGGGGAGGCTGTCAAAGTTAAACCCATTCCACCGGCACCGGGTTGGCCAACAAAGGCAACTCGCGGATGTTTCTCAATTTGATTTTGAAATGTTTCCAACGGATCAACAAAAGGGTGGTCCCAACCGCGGCCGTCGACACGGATAACTTGCCACTCGCAATCCTTACAGATGCTTACACACCTGTCTACCGAGCCAGTAAAACCGGCAAAAATGACTAGTCTGCCGATGTCGATATGTTCATCAAGGATATCTCTCAACGCCTCTTCCTTCGGCGTACTAACTTGCTGGGCTGTCCTTACATACTTCTTGATTCTGCCATCGACACAGTTGTCACATTTGATTTCAGAACCAGGGTCCAAAGGATCATCCATTATACCACAACCGTTACATTCATTACAAACAGCCGTACCGGCGGCCTTCTCAATATATTGGAACCCGTCGCTTAACTCCCGCAACAAGGTAATCCCAGCAATAACCGTTGAAGCCGTAGCGACTATACTCTTGGCAACATTGATTGTCTTTTGGTCTGGTTCTAAAATGACCTGACGATAAATTTTATCGGGAAGATCAAGACAATCTTTCTTGAGTTTAACTAAGACTAACCCCTTCATCCGTTCATAAAGAAAAGAAACCTCATTCTTGCTGCTTTTGAAATCATGGTCTTCATCGAAATGCGTTTCTTCTGTCTGACCACAAATCTCACACTTATGTTCGTCGTCCAGCCAAGTTTCCAGATGAGGATACACTCCGCCTGTAACTGATTCCTTCTCAACTACCACCCCAAGCCGTTTCTTGAACTTGGCGTGGGAGCCTTCCTTCAGGAATCCGGGACACGCGATCTCACATTGCCACCACCAGTCTACCGGACTCTTGGGTGCGGGTGCTCCTGACATCAAAATAATATAGCCTTTATCGCCCCAATCATCCCTGATTCCATTAGCCAGGGCCATTGCCGCTTGACTTCTTTGTGCGGTATAATTCTTGACTCTCGATGATTCGTCAAAGATTACGCCTCTTGGTGCCTTGACTCCACTTTCCCAATTCTTCATTATCTTCGTCAAACCGGCGTAAGTTATCATCCTCGGTTTGATCATTGATTTCCATATTCTTAATTCGCGTTCAACCGCCACGATCCCCGACCGCGGAGCAATATACCACCAACCATCAGAACCAGACTTTTCCATGACTTCGATTGCAGAAAGAGTCTTGCCTACGCCCATTTCGCCTGCAATTACACAGTGATGGGTCGTCATAGCAAAATCAGCAAGTTCTATTTGGTGCAAGTACAGCGGCCGTAGGTATTTGTGTCCAATGATTTCAGAATCATAATGTGCGTATGGATTCTTGCCTTCCAGGTATCCCATTTGAAAATGGTTGCGCGGTGAGTCGGCAATCGACCATATCTTTCGCGGTGGCTTCTCGAAGCCATGCCAACGTGCGCCTTCCATGTTTTTGATTTCGTCAATCAGATAGCGATTGAACGGAAACTTCACGAAGAGTCTACCTTCGTGCGGTATTAACTCTACCGGAATCATGTAGTTACCGGCGCGGAATTTAGTCTTCATTTGTGCTCCAGTAAGAATGTTTCGTCATGAAGTCCGGTTTTACGGTAATCATTGAAGATTGATTGCACGCCACAAATACCAAAGAAACCGAAACAAACGTCAAATACTTCCCGCATTTCTTTCGTCGGCTTATTGTATGAATTAAGACAATTGATTGTCCCGTCTCTCCACTGGCTCAGGGTGCCGGAAACAACGGCCTTATCTTTTGCGTAAGTGATGGCTAAATCAGTTAGTTCCATCAATTTGAAAAAGAACTTCTTTGATGCTAAAATCAAAAAGGTATAGTGCAGGTGTTTCGTTAGGTCGCCAGGTTTTCTTAAAAAAACAAGAGCGTTGACTTCTTCGCCGGCCTGGAACTCACCTAATGCGGCAAGAAACTTACCGTGTTCCTCAAGCCGTACCGGACACGTATCTACACCCCGCATACGATTATGTCTCAGATAATCAACCCAATTAATGTGGGATATGGTTAGCGGGATTGTAATTGGCATGTTTGTCCTTAAATTAAAGAAAGCCAACTAAACCTACACCTTTAATTAAGATGTTTTGTGTTGGTCTAGTTGGCTATTTGATTTACCGGGCCCGGCTATCGTCAGGCGCAGCTTCAGGCTCAGGGTTCTCGGGATTTCGGAACTTAGTCGCAACCTCCCTTAGGGTATTTTCGTCAGGAACGGAAAGCGGAGCGGAACACGGTATCACGACCGGGCCGTGCCACTTAAACTTCGAGGCCGGAGGATCAATCAGGCGACACTTAAACGTCGCTGCCTTACCAATCAGGGGACCAACCTTCTTAGCTTCACGGCGAGCCGTCTTGCTATTCATATGGTAGGCCGTAAAGATTCCGGGATCAGGAATCCAGAGGAGGAACTCGGGACCGTACATGCAGCCGGAATCCTGAACTGCCGACAAAGCCTTAATCTTCTGGAAAACCTCATTCTTTACGTCATGGCTGATTAGAAAATCAGTTCCCGTCTGCACGGCTTTTGACCGCCAGGTAATAATGACGGCATCGACTTCTTCGCCGAGATCCGTGATTACGTCATCCTTAACAACACCGTAATGTCCTACACCGATCTTTTGTTCAGCGACCGCGTTGGATTTAGAACCGAAAAGCTGGAATCGAGAAAGGTAATCACCACTGGAAATTACAGAATTAAACTCCTCAGTATTAGCCAACACACCGCCAACATCCTGGGGTACAAGTTCATTGCTCATGTTTGACTTTGGGTTTTGAGTTTGTTGATCGCGGGTAAGATCGCGCCCTTAAAGACACGTTTGAATGTCCAAGTGAGCTTATCAACTACAACTGCACGGAAAGGAAGCTGATACGCAATCAACTTAATTACACCATCTTCTCGATGAAAACGAAAAGTGATTTTATTATCAATCGCATACTCAAGTGCCTCGTCAAGGTCCATTAGCTTCCTCCTAAAAGATTCAGGACACAAGTCCTTAGAACTTGAATTATCGACGGTAACCTCAGGTATTCTAGCCGTCGGACCCGTCGATGGACTGTAATCATCAAAGCCTGCGGCCCTCTTGGGAGGGCTCGCAGGAACTCCCGGCCGACTAAACTGGTCCGCGGTCCAATTCAGCTTCTCACCAAGAGCTTGACTTACGCAGAAGCTACCTCAGCAGCCTTCGCAGCCAACTTGGTAGCTTCCTCAGCCTTCTTCGCAGCCCGCTCGGCGGCCCGCTTCTTCTTCTCGTCCTCCAGCTTAGCCTTCTTCTCGGCATCCTTTGCCTTACGCACCTCAATGCTGGTAGGATCAAGATTCAGGCCCCACGCGATAGCGAGGGCAAACCCATCTGCAGGAGACGCACAGCCAGCCTGATCGCAGAGACTCGGACCCACAACAGGTGCCTCGTACTCACTCTTGAGAACAGACATCTTCTGCAACCGTGCAGTCGGAATGAACTCAGCCGGCCCCGCCTTACGTCCTTGACGCGCCGCGTCGCGAATCTCCTTCGCACGTTGCGCCACCAGCGGCACAAACTCTTCGGCGTCCATGTGGATGGCATTGTCAACGTAGTTGACCTGCTCCTCAGGCGGCAACTTCGACAGTTGCACCGCATTGGACACAGTGATTTTGCCATCATCAACTAGGTCACCGACAACCTTCTCCAGCTTCAAGAGCTTCAAACGCTGGCTGACCCACGACGGGCTCTTCGCCAACTTAGAAGCCATCTCAGACAACGTAAGAGTTGCATTTGCGGCGAAGATACGCTGCAACTGCTTCATGTACTCAACAGGTCGAGTCTCGACCTTATGTACATTCGCCATCACCTGGGCTTCAAGTGTGCGTTGCGCGTCCAACTCCACGACGTTGACGCCAATCTCAGGAAGACCGAGGTCCAAAGCACAAGAATAACGATGCAGGCCGTCGCAGATTTCAAAGTAGGAAATGATTTCGCCATCAATTTCCTCACTCTGCTCACGGACATTGATCGGATTTAAGATGCCGACTTCGCCGATCGAGTCACGCAAACCGACATACTCCTCACACTCACGGTTTACCGCACGCAAAGCAACAGGATTTTCCCGCACGTCAGCCAACTTAATAACACGCACATCAGGTTTAGTCGCCATACCGAAGTTCTCCTAAGAGGAATGGGAAAGAACAGAAACCAAAATGACTTCAAAATCAAAGTTGCGAATGATTTTGCTATCAAAGTCCTGACATCAAATCATTTTCTCGTCTACAGATACTCTATCTACACTCTAATAAACATATTTATCTACTATTGTTCAGA
>Ga0075122_10002096_pt1 | contig 13435 bp, 13 predicted proteins | sample AntAceMetag02UKB_FD_69790 | JGI IMG/M metagenome (GOLD analysis project Ga0075122, IMG submission 69790) | Saline lake microbial communities from Ace Lake, Antarctica - Antarctic Ace Lake Metagenome 02UKB | ecosystem: Environmental > Aquatic > Non-marine Saline and Alkaline > Saline | place... | reverse complement strand
ATAGTTATTAATCTGTAACCTTTTTCATTGCATAAATTCAATTTATTAACATGATAATTTGTATCTTTTTTTACAGAATCTGAATGCCAATAGATTCCACAATATTCTATAGCAATTTTTTTTGATGGCAGAACTATATCTAATTCAAGTGGTCTTATTATTGATCTGTCTCCTGATATTGCATCTGGAAAATAGACTCTCAAAAAATCATATATCTCAACTTCTGCTTTTGATGTTTGTGTAGGACATTTAGCACATCTACAATTATTGTTCTTGAAATTTGCCCAGTTTACTGACCAAGTATGCTTGTTTGGACAAATAACATCAAGTTTTTGATATATGTTATTGTATGTGTCCGTTAAAAGCTTATATCCTTGTGACTCAAAATATTTCTTAACATGTTCATGTGAAAGTCTTAGTGAAGCGCCTCTGTTTAATTCAAAACATGTTTTACATCTATTACCTTGTTTAAATTCATGATAAGTTGTTATCCACTTATGATTTTCAGGACACATAACTTCAATTTTCTGTCTATTATTAACATAATTATCTGTAATTAATTTATAATCACAAGACTCAAATTGTTCTCTTACATACTCTATTGTGTGTTTCTTGTTTACACTGCTGTCTGAATTACAACAATAATAACACCTATTACCAGATTTAAAGTTATGTAATGATGTATTCCATTCATGACCTTCTGGACATTGCACCATTAGTTTTTTTTCAACATTTTCATAGGTATCAGATAATAATTTATATCCATGTACCTCAAAATATTCTCTTACTTTTTCTATATCAAGTCTGCGTTTTTTAGATCTTATCTTAATAGAGCATGGTCTGCATCTAGCTCCTGCTCTGAAACTATGAAAACTAACACTCCACTCATGCCCTTTAGGACATTGTACTGACAATTTTTGTTCTGCATTCTTATAACTTGTTGAAATTAAAGTATATCCTTCTTTACTAAATTCTTCTTCTACAAACTTTATATCAAATCTATCAGCCATATTATCCCCCTACTGAATAATTACCTGAAAAGTTAATATGAGGAAGGAGGTCAGGGTTCCTCTTTTCGGGGTATACACCCTATCCTCATACAATATAAAACAACTAAACCTACTATACCACATTTTTCACCATTTGTCAAGTAAAAAATGTTTTTATTTACGAAGTAGGAAAGTTATTCGCATAACTATAACGCCAGTTGGTTACTGTTCCACCAAATCTTGTAAAGATCCTTGCCCAGAATGATAAATTTGTCTCATCCTGCCAAAAATCTAGACTGACATTTTCTCTGTCCGTTGCCAACAGGCCCTCGCCTCTAGTTAATAGTACCCAGTCATCTGTCGTACCAATGTAACTCCATTCTAACGGAGTAACAATATTACGCAGTACGTTTATCTCATTATCCTGGCTAAAAGGAACAAGCGCACTATTGAGAATTTCCTCAGCAGTGAACTTTAAAGCCGGATTAATCAATAGCGTATCAGGTCTCAGATCGATTATATCCCCACGTTCGTCTCTGTTATTCGTATTGGTAAACGTAGAGTATATAGTTTTCAAATGCGCTGCAGTCAGCGTGTTTGAAGCGCTGAAGTTAGCATACGTATTTCCAACTTTGTCTGGATGTGCAGTATCGAAGAATGGGAGACTATCATAGATCTTATCTCCAGAAGAATCTTCTACAACTCCACCAGCAATTGTACCATTATAGATATCATTACCTGCATCCAACGCACCGTAGTTGAAAAACTTGGCATAGAATTTTTCCTTTGTAACAGGAAGTTTTCTACCCCATGTTCCCACAGTTGTTGCTACCAAATTAGAAGTTTTCTGTGCATCCTTAACCGATTCATAACTAAACTGAACCGACCTACCAAAGGATCTATTACGACATACTATCGTGTAAGATTCAATTGGAACGTCTGCCTGGAAATCCTCATTCTCAGGTTTTTCCATTAATTCGCCAAGTCCGATTGCGCTAGTGAATTTCTCATCATTTTTGTTACTCCCAAATAAATGGGGAGTTAATATTTCTATTAACTTCTTTACATTACTGTAAAGATCAGACTATATCACAGTAACTATGTTACTGGTTAGCGTACAAATCTAATTTATAGAGCATACTTGGAACTAAATATGATCTTACGATATCAGCAAACTTTTTATTATGTCTACCTGCTAGTCGTAATCTGTAATTATAAGAGCCATCTTTTTGCTTATTGGCTTTGTTTGTATTCCAGTCTAAATCATACTTAATCTTTAAACTTTTTTTCAGCAATAATTGATTAGCATAATCAAAATTTTGAGTACATAAAAAGAATGAGTTATCTCTACCTTTTTCTGTTTTTGCTGTTGTTCCATCATCCATAAACCAAATAGCAAAAGCTAGTGGATTTATTTTTTTTACTATATACTCATCAACAACCTTAATTTTATTATAGTAAAACCTTCTATACAATTTTGTAAAAGTAGGATGTTGTTTGGTACTCAAATGGTAGCCTTTATATACATTACCATTTAACGTTTTTTGTGTTTTACAAATACTCGAATCTGTTATATTATCTAAAATTTGTTTTTTCCATATTAAATAATCATATTGTCTTTCACAATGACTCATTTGGAAGTATGCTTCTTTTCTTCCTTTTCTGTGTGAAATACATCCATCTCCAAGCATCATACCAATTATTGCACTTCTTAGTTCTTCTCTTTCTAGATTCATAGTCGTTACTCCTTCCTTATAGGATTGGATCGGTATTGCCCTTATAGGATTTTCACCGAATTTAGCTAACTACGCCCATGTGTGTTTAGGCAGCATCGGATGGTATTGTTTCAAATAAAGCTGTATACACCATAGGTTTCTCTGGATACGCTTCCCAGAAGTATGTATACATGTCTTTTTTCATATTTTCAGTAAACTGATTTCTCATTCGTATATCTTATGTAAAGCTGTTTAAACTCTACCTCACATTTCTGTGAGAACCGGACTATATCATCATCCTTATATCTAAAGGATGTAGGGCGCTCTTGCGATTATTATCTCCCTCATCATTATATGTTAGGGATCTAACCGTAGTCTCTGAACCTTCAAAGATGTTTCCATCTAAGCTTGGCTGCTGATTACCATATACAAGTAACATAGCAAAACTTAATACCTTATTCCAAAAATCTCTATGTGCATTAGTTTTGATATGACATGATTGACATAAAGAACACAAATTGGTTTTGTTGTTATTTTCCTTACTATAATCTATGTGATGAACATCTAATTTTCTACTACAATCTCGTTGAGATTTTCCACATATAAAACATTTTAGTTCATCTCTTTTTCTTACTTTTTCTCTTAACATAGTATTAAACTCAGAAGGATACAAACTGAGGGATAATCCACCCCTCCACATAGGATGCTTTTCTCCAGCAAATCTTCCTATCATCCTCTCAGACTGTGCTATTTTTTGAGCATCAGTTTTTTTAACACCAAACATTCTGTTGTTAGCTCCAGCAGAACTATCAGACATTTTTTTAAATATCTCTTTTCTTTGTTCTGTTGGATATAAATCATCAAATGTTTTACCAATTCTTCGTTCCCTTGCAGAATTTTTATATTCAGAACTTTTAACTTTTGAAATACCATCTATGTGTGTTTTCCCATAAAATCCGTTATTTTCACCAGCACACCATCCATCAGGTACAGTTTTCTCATTAAACATCTCTTCATACTCTTCTGGAGTAGTAAAGTGACGTCTTAGATGGGTATTTGTTAAAGCTTTAAATTCTCTATTGCATATTCTACATTTCATAATCATTTTACATGAACTTAGGCTTCCAGCAATTCACTCTATTTATTACCTTGTTATTACTAACAAGGAGTGCAATTGCTCACACCTGCCATATAGGTTCACCTCCTTATATTGTTTGCCTATTTGCGGCTATTACCTTTACTAAAAAGGTATTATTAGTTGTGTTAACATCTACAATATTCAAGCAAGAACTAGCTGCAGTATTGCAGGTTAGTGCTCCTTGAACACCACTTGCGTCTCTGATCAGAGCAGATTTCCCAACATCGGTAGCTGTACAAGTACTAGCTCCGCCATTTGGAATCTCAAATACATTATCATCATCTGCATAGATCACAAACAATTTCTCTTTAATAGTGTCGTCTGTTTCATAATAAGACTGTCCAGCCGTATCTTTTGGAGTTTCTAACCACCCTTGAACTATGCCAGCATCACTCGCACACAGGGTAACATAACCATCAGATAAATAAACAAACTTTCCACCTCTTCTATAAAAGGACTGACCAGTAGCACATCGGTGTTCTCTACCTCTACCCATTCCTTCTACAAGACCATATTTTATTTCAGCCATATAAATTTCACCTTCCTTTTGTTTTTAAGTATCAACAGCAGGAAAGCATCCACTTTCTGCGTATTAATCATCTTCTTTTTTATTTTTACCTAATTTAGCATCTCTCATTTTCAGTACATCAATATAGTCGCCAATCTCCAATTTGTCTTCCTCAGCTTTGGCTATAAGTTCCTTATCATTAGGATCGTATATACCATCCTTCTTTAGAGTAATAGTTGATTTAGAGGAATTTTTAGTTTTATCAGTATTAAGACCATCAGTATTGACAGATGCCTCAACCAGGTTCTCATTTTCTTCTTGACCTAGAAAGTCTTTGACTTTCTCATCCACATCCATGTCACTTTCGACTTTTCCTTTCTTGTCTCTGGTGACACTTTCATACTCATCCAAGTCTTCGTTGTAATCAAATTCATTTTTCAATATTTTCATAATCTGTCTAGGATTTATGGCCTTGTGCTTTACGGCACTTTCCATTATTTCCGACTCAAGCCTGTTTTTTCTTAATGAGGAGATTTTATTATCCTTTTCTTCAAGCTTCTTTTCGGTATCCCCCATCATATCTTTAAACTTCTTCATCTCTTTTTCAAACTTTGATGTCAAGCCTTCAACAGTTTTATTGTGTTGATGTTCAGCCCTCTCTATTTCAGACTTATCTTTCAATGACTTTTCTTCTTTTTCTTTCTCAATTTGTGTTCTGAATTCTGATAGTGTTTCAAGCTGTTCCTCAAGTTCTGTTAACTTAGATGCATCTGGAGCTTCATCAAGTTTCTTTTTGAGATCAGTCATCTGTTTCTCAAGTTGTCTTCGTTTCTTTTTCTCAGTATCTCTGTTCTCAAAAGCAGCCTTTGCCTCACTTTTCCAGTGATCAATATCCTTACTATCATCATCTGCTTTCTTTTTCTTGTCTATCTCCTCCTGAATAAGTTCTTGTAATTTGTCCTCATCTGCGTCTTCTGGCACTTCTATGCCAAGCTCTTTAGCCTTCGATTTCAGTTCTTCTAATGTCATAATATATCCTCCGATATTTAAAATTTTATGTAACTTCCGTTACTTTTTCTTTTTTGTTTTCTTTGGCTTAGGACTATCCTTTTCCAGTTCCCTATCAGCTATCGATTTTGGTTTATTAATAGCCATAATATTTACTATAGACATAATTATCTCCTTTACAGCTTCTATGTAACTTCCGTTACTTTTTCTTTTTTGTTTTCTTTGGTTTAGGACTAGTCTTTGCAACCTTCTGAAAAGACTTGACTTCCTTTTCCTTATCTTTAACCATTTTTCTAACCATAACTATAGCACGTTTCTTTCTAGCCGAATCTGCTTTTATTTCCTCAGCTTGGGCTAATGTACGTGCATCTTGTTGAGTTTGCCAATCTCGTTCCTCAGCAACCATTGATTTTGTTGTTTTAACAGCCATAATATTTACTCCTGTGTCCTGTGTTCAGAGACCTGTTTATCCTTGGAATCTGTCGTTTTATGTACATTTGACAATCTGCTCAAGTCAGGATTTCCTGAACCATCATCTTTTACAACAATATCTTCTTCTGATTGTGTGCCCCCAACAATACCATCACTAGCATCAATTTCAGATTCTATAGTCTCTCTAATCGAAGTAGGAGCCAGTGGTACTGATTTCCTTGCTATGTCCTTTTGTATCGTCTTGTTCAATAACGGACTGAAATTCTTCTCCATTATTTTCATGAAACTGGCAAGTTCCTCATCCAGTGTCGTAAGATCAAACGAAGTTGGATAATGAACTGACTCATATTCTTCTGGAGTTTTCCCTAATTGCACATATGCTATTTCAGACAACTTATTTTCAAATGTTTGGTAACTAAGTGATTTCTCTGCTAAAGCTGCATTTGTAGACAAAAACCCAAACTGACTTGCCCTACCAGAAGTTGGTGAATATAGATCAGATGTACCAGATAACAATCCTGATAATCTGTACATCTCCTTTATATGATCAGATATCATTTTCCAAATGGTTACTATTGAATCAGTATCTGGTGATATAAAAGCAGGCGGGTGATTAGAATCTCCGTCAAACGTAAATGCAGATGTACTTCCAATTGTAACTAACGGATTGACATTACCTGCTTTAACAGCTTCTGCTATCTCTCCTTTATCCGGTATAATCAATTGTGAGAAACAGTTTCTTGCTAATTGTTCATCTATCAGAGAGCACCAATTTAGTATAATTATATTAATATATACTATATCCTTAAGCATAGACTCCCCAACTTTGTCATCCTCATCACTGTTTTTGTGATACATCGTAATTATAGGAACAAATCCTAAAGAATTAGTACCGCTATTTGGAGTTCCATCATCAAATGATATTGGCTTTCCGTCCTCATCAACAATTTCCCATTTATCTCTTGTTATCAGTTTGAAGCATTTTACTATTTCACGCTCTTGTAATGGATCTTTATCTTTGTAATAATCAGACTCTATGATAACCCATTCAAATTTACCAAAGTCATCAACACTCCAATCTTTAAGTTGTGTTGGATGAATTATTCTGACATAAGGATACAGGTTATCTCTCTTAACATCAAGTTTGGATGTCTTACCTGATTTTGTGGAAGAGGGGATATCCACAATAGCGTGACATACTCCATATATTGAGGAGTAATATCCAACTTTCTTTACAAAATCACCAATTGTGGTTCCTTTACCATCAACATTTTTTCTAAACTCTTCAAGAGCTTCATCAGGTTTTCTACTTATCTCATTTCTGAATATATAGGAATTGTATATAGTTGGGAGTGTGTCACAGAAATTCAGATAATAAGCTCTGTCTTTTCTTTCACTAAAATCTGTACTATCTTCCAATCTATGCGTAAACAATTGTTCCTCGGCAAATCCTTTACCACCTTTTGCTGAATCAAAGTACAAATTCCACAAAACTTCATTATCATCAAAAGCCGGATGTGTTCTGTCACTAAGTTTGGTTTCTGCCATATTTTACACTCCTACACATTTGGCTGTACTGTTATTTACATAATAACTATCACTAGTTGCCCACTCATATTTTGGTCTTTCTACACAATTACATGTGTAAATTGGAGATGGTGGTAGTATACTGTGTTGAATACACTCAACATAGATTGGTGCTCCACAATTTGGGCATGTTGATACCTGATCATACATAATTAGTTCTCCTTATCTATTAGGTCTAGTTACCATAGTAAACTTCTTTGCCCTGCATATTCTGACACATTGCTCCAAGGCATCACAATTATGAACAATTAATCCATTTGCAACATAGCTATTATCTTCGTCAACACCTAAATTATAGAGATATCCTTTGTATTGTTTTTTATCACATTTTCTTATTTTTCTTGATAAAGTTGTGTTTGTAAAATAAGAAGAATTCCTTATATTTTTTTCTAATCTTATAGTTTTAACATTTTTATCTTTATAAATATTTTTTATAAACTCAGGTAGATTGTTTAATAGTTTTACAGTTTCTGTTCTGCTCATAGTTATATTATATGTATCATTATTTATAAGCCCATTTTTACCAAAACCTTTATATCTATTCTTACGATTCACAAAATTAATATTGGATCTTATTCCTATTTTTGCCAACAATAACCAAATTTGATATGAGATAGATTTTGATATAGAGTTTGATTTTGCATATCCCTCTGTAAAACATCCATCACCAAAAAAATAACCTAATATAAGAGATCTTGTTTCTTTTTCAGGCAATTCCATAAATATAGATGGAAGTTTTTTATTAACACTACTGAGAAATTGAGAAAACATATTTCTAAACGGTACTGAATTTACAAAAAACTTACTACTAAGAGAGTTCTCTCTATCATAATTATAATTTTTATGTATCCCATATTTTTTATAAAGTGTTATTAGGAATTCAATTACATTTTTTTCTTTTGTGTTATGAGCATAGCTAATACTATGAGTTTTATTACATGAACCTTCAGCTAAGTAATAACCAATCATAAAAGCAAATTCTTCATCAATTTTTATATATCTTGGTATTGGATTACTTTTTGGATTTATCCTACTTCCATTATATGTTGTACCATATACTAATCCATCTTTCTCTATATAATTCTTTAAAAACTGACTCATATCAATTGTTTTCTCATCACAATACTTGATAATCGGAGAATTTACAGTATTAATAGTTGAGTAAACATCTTCTGCATTTACAAATTTGTGGTCATCATATACGTCTGTTCTATTATTATATTTTTTGTATGTATTAACATATATAGGATGATTACAGGATATATTAACAGGTTGAGTTCCACTAGCCTCTAAATTTATAATGTCACCATCATACCTTCTTTTATATACTTTATTAACTCTTTTATATTCTCCTGTATGTGTTAAAACTAAATCATCAGTAGAAACTTCACTAATTGCCTTCACACCATTAAAAGTTATAATGTTTGTTTCTGGTGTAACACACGCATCATCATGTGCAACTCCCTCTGAGTACTCCAATAACATATTGATACCATTGTTATAGGATTGGTCACGCTTGAATCTAGTTTTATCAAATATTAATGTGCCATCTTTTAGCAAAGGAACTAATGACTGAATTCTCATATGTTTATCACTATAGTTTTGAATATCCGTTATAGGCATATAAAGGCCAAGTTTTCTTGATTCCTTTCTAAGGTTGTCGGCTAGTACTATTTGAAATGCATTTGTTTCAATAGCTATATTCTTATAACCGTACTTTTCATATTTACTTATAAGACCTTCAATCTGGTCATCAACAGATCTTCTTTTTAGATCTATTTCAACAACGTACAGATAACCAGTTTTCCTATCTCTTGCTATAGTAACAATACATGAGAAGTCAGAATCTTTTCCTTTACCCAAACTTGGATCTAATGCTGCAAAAAAGTCAACTTTGTTGCTCTTTAATAAATTGCGTATCTCTAATGTATTGAAATCAATGAATGTAAGATCCTCTTCTAGTACTAATACCTTTGATGGATCAATGCTCTCATTTTGTTTCTCACTCAAAAACCCGGAAGGATCAGATGCACGTTCAACCATTAGCCCATATAGTGGATCTCCTTCAGGCCATAGAACCTCAGCACCATCATTCATTTCCTCTACATTATCTTCAAAAAACTTTTCTGCAGTTTCTACTCTTTTAGAATCTAATCTATTCTTAAGTAATTTTTCCCACTCTTCCCATTTATCAGATTCTGGAAATTGCATTACTGCAGCAAACCTTCTTGTCTCCCATGTTGGGTATTGTTCTGGATCTAATATAGAATTCAGTAGACTATCTTTTCCTAAAATAGTTCCTATCATAAAGAAATCCGTATGAGTACCAGCTTCCCCACCTGCATATAATACATCTTTGTTAAACCAATCATACCTTATATGCTCTCTTTTTACTTTAGATCTCACCATCTCTGAATTTTCAATATCATCACAATTATGAGATAATCCAAAATTAGTTACATAAGTACCAGATTTAGTTTTTATAGGTATAAATTCCTTATTGTATACTTTTTCTACAGTTTCAATTTTACTCCATAAATAGTTATCCTTTATAAACATCCTTTGGATCTTATACCTATCTTGATTTTCTATATTATAACCTAATTTGTATACATTCTGTCTAAATCTAATATCATATTTTTTATTAGTTTTACAATAATGATCCACAATTTTTATGTTATCCTTACCATCTATTCCACTTCTTATTGATGATGGTATTCCTAATCTAAGCAGCATTCTCTTAACAGATAAAAGTCCCTCTAAGTGGATGCTAGTAATTCTTATAGATTTTCCTTTATAATCTATAAACCCATCAGCATCTACATATCCTTTTATTAATTCCTTTTGATATTTTGGGTCTATTCTCTCTACCCAATAAGGTGGACATTTTCTTGAATTTCCAATTCTCCATGTTTTTAGCCATCTTGCAAAAATAGCCCAAGAAAAAATAACTTGAAAACATCCAGAACACTCTGATATTGTGAAAGATTTATTATATTTATTGAGTATCTTTTTTAATTTTTCAAATGTATGTGTATCTTTGTTTGCAATAGTTATGTTCATACGATACTTACCAGAACTATATCCATCACCCCACCAAAGACCAACAAACCACCAAAAATCTATATCATAAAACTCTTCTGGAATAATATATTTATAAATAGCTTTAGGAGCTACACTTATAATCTTTCCTGTTATCGGACATCTTTTATTAATATACGGTTTATCCAATACCAATATAGGCTGAAGTTTTTCAATTGTATTATCTATAGGATATCCAATATAATATTTATGCTTCCAATATTTACACTTTATTTCTTGTGCTTTTATCCAATTATTCCCTATATCATAATTTATATCTTTTCGTCTCTCAATTTTTTTTATAAAATATTTGTGATCTTCTGTCACAGTTTCAGGGCACGGATGACCATTTATTTTTATTTTGTACCCATTTGCTATTATATTTTTGCTGTTTGGATAATCCTCTATGTTTATCCATTCATTATTATAGAATATCTTAGTTCCTTTTTCATGACATACAACCAAATCCGGTCTATCTACTCCATATCTCTCACCACGAATATTGCTTCCAGTACCTTTTGACATTATTTTTACATCATTTTTGGTGATGATTTCGTCAACTCGCCACATACTTCCCTTTCCTGTAGCTTCTGGAAAGTCACGGATAAGTTTTTCATTATGCATCAGTTCTCTTTTTATATCTTCAAGAAATCCCTCTGCCTTTCCCCCAGTATCTGACAACATAACTATGAATTTTTTCTTTCTATAACAAATACACCATATTGGTAATATTAATGATATCAGGGAACTTTTTGCATTAGTACGTGGTGCTGCTATGGCTATCTTAAATGTTCTGTCTTTTCTTACATCTGTGATTTTTCTATTTATAGTTTTATATAGATATTTATGTAGCTTACTGCTTCTTTTTTTAAGATAATGTCCAAAATATCTAACTGCAAAAGCATACATATCATACTTGCATACCTCTTTTAACACTTTAACCTCTTGTGCATTCAGTGTTTCTTCTTCATCATCTATATTTTTTATTGCGGGATTTAAACTTGGATCTTCTATTTTTTCTGGAAGTGTTCTGAGAGAGTAGCGATAAGAAGCTATTTCTTTAGTAGACTTACCACTCTCTCTCATATCATCAACAGTATCTTTTATAACTAATTGTTTTTCTTCTTTATCAAAAAATTCAATAAGGTAATTTGGGAGTCCATTTTCAAACTTTTCCTCTAATATTTCTCTATCTTTTCCTAGTTCATCTATGCTGTTGTATTTTTTCATTATTATACATTATCTTCATGATTTCTTATTATTGCTTTTGCTATAGCTTCTCTAGATTTGCCATCTAATTCATCTTTTATAGATTGTGTATTTATTTGTTGATTAATTACAAGATCAGTTTTTATTTCAAGTACTCCAAACATTTTTGCTTTGGATTCAATTATTGATTTCCATAATTCAAGGTATGATTTTATAGTTGAGTATTTCTTTTTATCAAAATTCTCTAGAACTTCTAAATGTTTTCTTACCTCAGCTTCAACAGTCTCCATTTCAATATATAATGTAGATCGTTTTTTTGCTATATCCTCTTTTGTTAAATCTGCTATTTCTAGGGATTTTAAGTAAGACCTGTTTCTATCTACAATACCTATTGATATGTCTAATTCTTTACTTATTTCCTCTGTTGATTTTCCATCGTCTGTTAATTTAGATATCTCCTTGAGTCTTAGTATTGATTCTACTAATGAGGCTCTCCCTGACTTTTTATCATCTGTATTTTCATCTGTTTTCTTAGCCATAAAGTATATCCAATATATTGAAAATTAATAGAAAATTATGCTATAATCCCTATTATATACATAAGGATATGCTATATTCAATAAAAACAGTATGTTACTTTTGATTTCTGTTCCGAAAGTTTGACACAATTTTGCGGATATATCTCTTACTGCAAGGTAAGTGATAAGCTATTTCAGAGTTGGATTTTCCATCTTTATGCAGTTTAACGATAAGTTCTTTGAGGTGATTTGGGGATTTTATTTTTATCTCACTCCACACAGATACAGAATCTGGAACTTCTGATTCTATTGTATCTGAACATTCCTCTATTTTTGACAGCGGAACATAATCTTGATTTACATACTTTCCCCTTTCTTTAGGACTGAGATCATCCCATGTCGGCTTTTTTGTCCGATCATACCAGTTTAGTTTTCCCATTAATCTCTAGCTCCTTCTTGATTCCCATGCTAATTCCTCTATATTTGCATTCCTAAAAACTTGGTAAATTCCTTGACTTAGTGAGTGTACACACATAATTCTTCTCTCTTCTTCAGATACCTGAAGTATTTGTTGTATCATTTTTAGTATTGAATTTATTAATTCTATTTTCCTATTTACAAGTGATATATCTACATCAAATGCAGATTTTGCAAGCATTATGAATTGTTTAGATCTATTTGAACAGCTAGCATAGATTTTTACACAATCTTCAAAACATACCTTATCTGAGATATTATATTTATATCCAAGAATATCTACATATTTAGGTATTTTGCTATTTGTTATAATCTTATTATGTGAGAATACATAATATAGTGCAGAAGAAAATCTATCATGTAGTGGCTCGTTGTCACTTAATACATAATCTGTATATACATAATCGATGGCATGAAAAAGTTCATGAATTAATATTTCTACTAACCTTTGGTTATTATGTTGTTTTTTTATACACACAGTACAATCAGGCCAAGTTTGAAGACCATCTACTTTATTGCTTTCTGGGCCATCTTCAAACTCATATGGATAATGTATTGTATACAGTAATCCTCCAATTTCTACTTCCTTTGGAATCTTAAGAGTTGTTGTCATTTTGTGTATCCTCCATAATATTTGAAATCTCCAACGCACGATTAAGGTATGTGTGACTATTCTGTGCCACATCATAACCATTCTTAGCTATAAATGCTCTCTCCTCTTCACAAGTCAGATAATAGCTTATTCTCCATACCAATTCCTGTAGATTCTCAAA
>Ga0075122_10002095_pt1 | contig 13441 bp, 20 predicted proteins | sample AntAceMetag02UKB_FD_69790 | JGI IMG/M metagenome (GOLD analysis project Ga0075122, IMG submission 69790) | Saline lake microbial communities from Ace Lake, Antarctica - Antarctic Ace Lake Metagenome 02UKB | ecosystem: Environmental > Aquatic > Non-marine Saline and Alkaline > Saline | place... | reverse complement strand
TATAGAAGAAAACACTTATAAGGTAAATGGTAAAGATACTAGAATGGTTTATGTTAAATTGTTTGACCGATTTCATTGCTTTAATGATTATCATTTAAAAGTAGTCAATATAATAACCTAAATAATATAACTAATATGACTAATAAAGATAAACTAGAAAACCTTATAATAGAGATAGGAACTATGATAGAGAGTGGAACTATAAAGGTAGGTGCTTTAGGTCTTAGTCCTGATAGTGCAGAGTATGTCTTTAACTTTAATAATATGACTAAAACAGATAAAATTAAGAAAGACATTTCTAAGCTATCAGATTACTGTTTATTAAACTCTGGTATTCATAGAAATTATAGCGATGAAGATTTGTCTAATGCTTTTATAATATTAGTAGAAGTTTTATTAGCAAAGATATGGGACTATCAAAAAGATAAATTAACACAAAAGCAATTAGATATTATAGTAAAAGAGGCTGGTAAGATCTTACATAAAACCACTTTATTATTTAGTGGAGTTGATTTACATAAGATTTATAAATAATATGAAATTTGAACTAACACAAACTAACTATTGGTGTGATGATGAGCAAAAAGAAAAGATGGAAAAGTTAGGGCTAAGATTTAAACTAGATAAATTACAAACACTTGGTAAATGGCATCTTGATGGTAATGGTAGTATTGAAATAAATACAATAGAAGAACTTATGAACTTTATTAAAGAACACGGAGAAATTGTTATTAACGAAGATATAATAGAGATTTATAATGACTATAGAGAATAACTAATCCTGTTTGTTCCTAAAAATAGGAATGAAAATAATTAAATAATATAAATAATATGAGAGACCCAATGGCTGAGGCTAGAAAGCAAAAATATTTTAGACGCTACTCACTACTAGCTAAGATTAAAATTAAGTTATCTGTATTAATTTATAAAATATTTAAACTTTAAGTAATATAAGGTAGAAGCTTGTCAATATGCCATGGATAACATTCAACTGCACTTATTGCGGTATAGAAAATACTAAATATTATTCTCAAGAAAGATCAACTAGAAAACATTTTTGTGATTGTGTATGTTCTACTAAATATAGAATGGATATACCTATAAAACCAAAATTATATATTGATGTAAATAATATTGATGGTGTAATTCTTTTATTAAAAAGAATATTTGCTAAGTAATATTATATTTATGTACGTTAATTGTTAGCTCATCGCCTCGTAAGAATTGCAATCTTGTTCTATACATCCAAGCCCAAGTTAAACTAGGATTTTGTAAATCATCAATAGTCCAATCTCCGTAAACGTGAGCCATTATTTCCAAATAACCTACTCCTCTTTTTAAATTCTTTTTTAGATAAGTCTTAGCTAGTCTTTCTCTAAGCCATTCTCTACCATTCCAACCATTTGTTACATTGCCATATCCTGACCAAGCAGGTGGTTGCTTCCAATTCTTAGGTAAATAAAGTGCTGGGTCTATTGCACCTTTATATCCGTTATCATAGTTGACAGTACTACCACCATTGTCAACTTCCTTTAAACCTAAGTGTAAGTGGTCTCCAGTAGTATATTTGCCTGTATTATCACAGTGTCCTATTAATTGGCCACCTTCTATTAAGTCATTTACTTTAACTGTTACATCTTGTAAGTGATAGTATATTGTTTTAAAACCATTAGCAGTATTCCAAAGTGTTACACTGATTCCACCATCGCTATCTTCACCAGCCCAAGTTACAATGCCATTGTGGGTAGCATAGCAATCAGCTCCTCTAGTTGTGGACAGATCAGTTCCATTATGCCCCTTTAATCCCCAATCTTTATAGAAGTTTAAATAATTTACTCCAAATGGTTGGGTTACTAATATATCTTTTACTGGTAAATGAGTTAGTTTTATCATATTTTATATTATGAATTAGACTTGTTTAAAAGTTTTGCGACTTTTAAATTCACTTAATTTTCCATCATTCCATTGGCTTGTTGGTCTAAGAAACCCACAAACACGACTAAAAATTTCTGCTGGTTGTCTATTAAATGATTTGCCATTTTGTTCAAATGCTACTGTGCTATCTAGTGCGAATAAGTCCATATTATTTTAAAGTTAGTTTCTATATAATTAATGAAATGATATATCGCATATATTGAATATATCTTTACTAATAATGCAAACATATTTCTCATAAACACCGGCATCATTGCATCGTATGGATCAAAGTTACATTTAATACAATTCATTATACTCCATATATTAGTAATAAAAGTTTCTACAATTATTAGTATTAGTAAAATGTTTATATATATCATTGTTTTTTTTAAATGGAGCGGTTTTTTAAGAGAACCGCTATAACTCTTTTTAGTATTTGTCTATTGCTAGACCGCATTTGATGCAAGGCATATAAAAAGGCCTTGTATCTTGAACATCCACATCATATTCTTGTGGACAATCTTCAAACTTACAATCGCAAGACCAGTGGCAATACTTTTGTATTTCTGAATGGCTTGTTCCTAATGGAATAGCACATCCAACCACTTCTTTATTGCAATTGTAGCATATTAAGAGGGTTACCATTACCTATCTCCTATAATGTTGTAAAACTTGATAACTGCTGGCTTCATGCTTCCGTCTAAGTAGTATATAGCTACGTTAGTGATGTTTGTTATTAAACAACCTTTAGACTCAAGCCACTCAACAGCATCTGTTATTTTCTGCCTGTCAATATCTTCATTGACATAAGATTTAATCTGTAGCTTGGTTAGGGGTGTCATTTTAACTCCCTTCATACTCTTCATCACACGGCTGGGTTAGCATTTTACAAGTATTCATACTTCTATCAAGAAGTAAAATGTAATCTCTGTACACTTTTATTACTATGTAATTTCTACTTTCGCAGTGTGCTATAGCTTCTGCTCTTGTTGGTAACTTTTCCATTTCTTACTCCAAAAATTTGTTGACAATCTGTTTGTAAGTGTATTCGTGCATTGGTAACTTTGGCATTACGCTTTCAATTCCATTGATAAGTATTTCTAACTCATCATGGCAATCTCTGCATAACCATACATAAACCTTTCTTCTACTAAACGCTTTATATCTTTTAGGATATACGTGATGTTTAGTGAGAGCCTTCCTTTCTCCGCATTTAGGACATATCGCATCCATTTCAGCCTCCTAATATAATTTTAAAGAACTATTTGTTTAAATAAATCGGTGCAACTATTGTTTTACCTTCTAACTTGTCAATTAAGAAAAATGTTTGTGTTGGCTTCTCACAAGATGCTTTAATGCTTAAAGCAAAAGCGTTGTACCCTATTAGAGAACCGTTACATACATAATTACCTCCGTCTAGTTTCTGATGCCAATGTCCGAAGACATCTATATCAGCACGCTTGCTCTTATTCCACTGATTGATAGCTTTGTTTACTGGTATGCTTATACCTCCAACTCCACCCATATATCGCATATTATGCCCATGGTGGAATCTTAATATAAATCCATATACATCTAAATAAACAAAATACCCTTCCTGTAGAATAAACTTTACTCTTTTATTATTCTTATAATGCCAAGCAAGATTAGAATAAATAAAAGTTTCAATAGCATTTCCTGTTTCAGTTGATACCCTACTCTTTTTTGTAATCCTTGAATGGTTACCAGAGCAACAAGGTATTATTATGTCGCAATCAGTATTGTCTAATAGGTAGTCTATACCACCTGCAATCTGATTTTGAACAAGTATAGAAGCAAATATTGGCTCTAATTGAGATGTTTCAAGCAATTCATCGTGAATATTACCTGATATAAAATCTCCCAATAATGCTAATACTATGTTTTTGATAACGCAGTCTTTTTTTTCTTTCTTAATTAACTTAAGAGAGTTTTGAAAAAACCTTTCCACTCTAACCTTTCCTATACCAAGATTAAATTCGTTTAATCCATTAACAGTTCCGGCTTTTATCTCCTCTTCAATGTGCCAGTCGCTTGCAACTAATACAGCTGTAGCTTCTGAATCATGTGAAGATGAAGAATTGATCCTGATAGGTGAAAATCCACCACTAAGGTTATTAACTGCTTCCAGTTTCTTAACCAATTCTTCGTTCATATCAAGAAGTTGTTTATACTTCTTATCAACTGTGCTGAGCTTCTTCTTGCTTTTGATAAGTGTCTTATCATATTCAATCTGCTCACGAACTGGGATAGGCTTACCTATCAACCTCTTCTGCCTACGTAAAAATGACCTTGTGTGATTTGGGAATATTTCTAGTAAATCATCATCTGATGTTTTTTCTAGAATTTCCAAGTCGCTTTTAGTTAGTTTAGAGTTTGGCTTTTTCATAGTTACCTCCTAATTTTTTTTATATAATCTTTTAAACAAAATCTTATATATTCGGTATATCTCGTTTGTTTTTCCTCTTGCTGATGCTTTTATTAATTTATTAAGCAAATTTCCCATACAAAGTAATAATTAAATTAACTATTGTACCTATTCCGAAAAATCCCATTAATATTTTTAGCATTACTAAAGCACCAGTTGTTTGTAATCGAAACTCAGTATTATCTTTAACATTACCATTGGTTTTGTCCTGTCTATCGTGAATACCTTGAAAACCAGCGTTGTTCTGTTCCTTAATAGCTCCAAGCATTAAACATATTTCATTTATTGTGTGTTTATCCTCCATACTACTTGCTTAATATTTCTTTATTAATATACTTTGTTAGTCCATTAAGAAGAGCAATTAAGATTGGAGCATATATCCAATTAATGTCTGCTAACCCAATGATAAGAACACAAACAAAACCATTTAAGGTTGTCCAATAGAAGGCTTTAGCCCTCTTGTTAAGTAATAATGATTTTAGTTTTTCCATAAGTTTAATATTTAGTTAATATATCTTTTTTAATTTCTCTTTTTTTATTAGAGATTAATTTTCCTTTAGTATCATTATCAATTTGTTTCCATTGTGTGTCTCTTATCATATTTAATAACCAATCATTATATCTTTGATTAAACTCATCGTTAGCTTGATTTAAAATATCCTCTCCAACCCTTTCTTTAAATTCAGTCATCTCTTTTGAGTTACTTTCACTCCAATCTTCTGTAGCTGAATAAGTGTTAGTTCCTATTCCTAGAGAATCGGCTAAAATACCTAGTAAAATATTAGCTGAATTAGGATCATCTTTAAGTTCTTGGTAGTTAGTAATTGGTAATGGTGCAAATAAATTTTTTGCTTCACTACCGAATGTTGGTTTTTTACCTTCAAATGTTTCTCCTTCATATAAACGATTAAATGTAGAAGCTACTGGTGATAATTTATTTTGAGAAAAATTAATTAAGGTATCTAATCTTGTTCTTGAACCATAATTACCAGTATTAAGTTCACTAATTAATCCAGTAATTGAACTCTTAGAACTTGATCTTAAATTTCTTGCTATTAAAGTAATAACGGAGGACATACCACCAGAAACATCAAATCTTGTATCTCCTATCTTAATTTTGCCAAAATCAGCACTACGAGCATCCCACTCTACACTTCCCGGTGAAACAGCATCAGCTATTGCTAATATAGCGGCTATACCACCTATAATTTTTAAAGTATTTTTAGCTGCTTGTTTCTTTGCGCTAAATCCTGTAGTAAAAAATCTACCCATATTACTACTTCCAGCATGAGCAGTTAAAGTATCTAAGTTACTTTTGAAAAGTCTTGGTGAAAAGAAAACATTATTAAGTTCTGTTGCAATTTTTTCAGCACTACCAATAGAGCCTCTACCAGTAAGTGAATTTACTAATTTACCAATTCCTATTATATCTCCACCAGTCTTTTCGGCTATTTCTACATATTTATCAAATAAATCAGCCCTAGTTCTATATTGAAATCCAGTAAAAGCTGTTTCCGATGCTTTAAAAGCTCTGCCTAATCCTGGTATTTTTTCTGGTAACGATGTTGGATATGCTTCTTCAATTACACCAACAGCTAACCTTTCTTTATTATAAAGTCCATTTAAAGAATTTGGTCTTGAAAGAACATCAGCCTTTATTTCACGCATAACATTTTCTCCACCAAATACTTTAACAATATCTTCAAATGATTTTTTAGAATTTTTTAACCATATTTTAGGGTTTGTAAATAATGTTTTAAGTCCTTGACGACCAATAACACTATTATCTAAAGAGGCTTTTAATGATTTAGAAAGACCACCTATATTAACAATACCTTTCTTTAAAGCTGTTATTGGTTCTGATTTAGCTTCTGCTAATCCAAATTTATTTGTTCTTACTTTTAAATCTTTAACATAATCTTGTAAATCTACAACTGATCTTCCATAGGCTAATCTTAATTCTTCACTAGGGAATGAAAAATCAGTATTCATCTTTGACTTAGTTGTTTTAATATTTGATGATAGTTCAGTTATTTTTTTAGCTTCTTTAGTTGTAATATCAATTCCTAATCTTTTTCTTATTAAATCTGATAAAAATGTTTTTTCATTTTCAGGTGAAAGAACACTATCAAGTCTTTCTATTTTAGAAATTATATCCTGTTTAGTTGCTTGTGATATGCCGGTTACTTTCTTAGCCCAATTAATCATACCTAATTGTTGGTTTTTTAAAAGTAGCTTACTCTCAAATAAAGCATTAATATCAGCTGCATCTCTTTCACCTATTATTTTACTAAAAAACTCACGCCTTTCTTTAGAAGTCATTTCACTTAATTGTGCTGGATTAATATCACCCTTACTAAGAGCAGTTTTAAATTTATCAGCTAATGGTTTTAGTAAACAATATGCCACATTTTTAATTTAATATTTATATTATTCTGTTGCATATCCTACAATGATAACAGTTACCATCATAAAGAATATTATTAAAATTAACATTGTATTGAATCTATAAACTCAGACCAAGATTGTTTGGTTGCTTTCTGAGCTATTGTTTTATTAATGCTTGATTTTATTTTAATTACTTCATCTTTTTCAAGTAATTCTACTTTTTTTCCTGTCTTTTTTTCTATATATTTAATTTTATCACTTATAATTTCCTCCATTTTTCTAACTGGACTATTACTTTCTCTTATTCTACTAAGGCTTAACTCACTAGCACTTTCACTTAACTGTCTAGTAAGTGGTGATTTAACTAATTCTCTTAATAGCTCAACATCATTATTAGCGATAGCAAAATCTTCAACTACTGAAAGAGCTGTCCCAGATCTCATACCTTCAGGAAGCTCTACCTCACCCTTAGCTATTAATTTCATATCATCTATACTATATTGAGATGCCATTTCAGCCTGTTGTTTAATTGTTGATGAACTAAAATCTGCTAACTCATCAAATCCTTTGTCTATAAGTCCCTTCTCAATAGCTTTAGCTTCAATCTGTTTAGCTACTCCACTAGGTTTAGTAATAGGAGCTTCTTTAGCTTCTAGTGTTAATGGTTCTGCTTTTGTAACAGCTTCTAAGGGTTGTTCTACTTTAGTTAATGGTTTAGCTGTCTTTGGTGGTAAAACCTCTCTAATGGCTTCCTGTGGTCTTATAGGAGGCTTTTGTGGTATTTCATCAATCTCACTAGCTATTTTACTAGCTTTTCCTATTTTACCAAATAAAGAGCCTTCACCAGGAACCATACCAGGAGTAACTAGACCTAATTCTAATGCCCTTCCAACTGTATAAATCTTCCCCTTCTCTTCCATACTTATAGCTTCTTTAGCTATATCTTCTGGTGAAATTCCAGAACCTATTAATAATTGTCTTAAAATAGGTGGCGCTACATCTAAAGATTTCTGAGCTTCAAATGTTTTTTGTTGTAATTTATAATCTTCTCTAGGTGCTTTACTCTGTTCAAAACTTCCAGCTGCTAATGTTGGATTTTCTCTAGTGCTTTGTGGTAAATATGAATCTTTAACTAATGGAGAGTCGTATGTAGCTGTTGATTTTTTATTTAAGTCTTTTTGATATTCGGCTACACGATTTCTTCTATCTACTTTCATTTCTTCAGTTACATAATCTGATTTAACAGGTTGTTTCTGTTGCTCTTCTTCTTCAGTTTTTTTAATACCAAAACCAAAGCTATCTTTAGTAGTTTTCTTTTTTTCTACAGTTTTTCCAATACCAAATCCAAAAGACATTATTGTTTCTTAGTTACATAATTAGGGTTATTAGGGTTTATATAGCCCTTAAACTTTGTATCAAATACTGTTGCTGAAAAACCTAATTTAATCCATTGATTACGAAGTTCTTGATGATCTTGGGGTGAAAGAAATCCATCACTACCAACATTATTAGTAATAGCACTTGTCATTTCTGTTTCTGCATCTTTAATAGTTCCAGATGTTTCTATTACTCCACCTCCACCACTACTTCCACCTGTTGTTTTAACAGCATTACCTTGGTCATCATACCAAACTGTTTTACTACCTTCTTTCCTAGCAGTAAGTTTTTGTTGTTTAGCATAAGTTCTACCGCCTATCTCTACTATATCATAGCCTTCAGCTTTTAATTTATCTCGTTCTGCTGGTGTTTTAACATAAGTATATCCTTTACCAAGCATATCCTTTTCAAATGCTTTCTTGTCTTGTGCTTGGTCATATTCTGCTTTTAAGGCATCTTGTTCGGCTTTTATAGCATTTTGTTCAGATTGAGCTTGAGCATCGGCTTGGTCAGCTTCATAATTTTTTTGTTGAGTATCCCAACTATCCATATTATTTAAGAGTGTAAGAAGATTAGAAGCTCTTTGTTGATTAACTCTATCAATATCCTGCTGAACTTTATAAAGATTTTCACTAGCATTTTGCATAGCTGTAGCATTACCAGTATTTTTAGCTGTTAAAGCTGCTGCTAATGCTTGTTGTTTAGCACTTTCTAACTTATTAACATTTTCTTGTAAAGCATTTTCCTGTGAAACAATGGCCATACCTCCAGCAGTAGTAGTAAATCCGCCAGCTTTACCTAGAATACGAGCTAAAGAACCGGCATTTCTACCACCAACATCTTTAGTTTGTTGTATCTGCTGTCCGTATTGAGTATTAATGTTTCCTATATTCTCTTGGTATTGGCTCTCTAAAGCTGCTTGTTGAGAAGCTAACAAATCTTGATACTGTTGTCCATATTGTTCATAACCAGTAGGAGATTGATTAGTAAATTCTTGTTGATTATACAAGTCTGTATAAGGGTTTGGTGGGGTATAGTCTGGGTTTTCTGTAAAGTTACCACCAGGTGAACCTTGTCCAGGTATATACTGACCAAAACCAGTACTACCTGGTTGATAAGTATATTGACTTGTTGGGCTTTGATATGGCTTTACAACGTTAATACCAGTCAATTGACCACCATTAACATAAGGAGTTGCAGAGCCAGCGCCTATTAGTTCTTGGATACTAGAATTATCCTTATTTAATTTATCACCAAACAAAACTGTATCTCCTTGTTGTAGAGAGCCTATGTCTGGTAAATTACCGTTGTATGTTATTGCCACATATTTAATTTAATTATAATTATTTCCAATAAGCTTCTAATTTTATTGTTGTTGTTCCATTTTCGGAGCTAGTTTTCCATTCTACAATTCCACTAGCATCAGTAACCATCATCACATAACCAACTCCATTATTCTCTACACGAACTAAGTGTACTCCAGAATATATAGAGATTGGGGTTGCATCTAATGTTTCTCCATTTTTTCTAAAAGAGTAAATATGTGAATCATTAGTAGTTATCCTTAGAAATACTACTGCTTGGTTACTTCCAACAACAGAGCTTAAATCTAAATCTGTATAAGAGCTTGATGGAGAAGATGAATAAACTTGTGTAGTATCAAAAGTAACTTGTCCAGCAAGAGAATCGTGAGTATGTAAGTCATCAGCATCACTTGTTGTTCCTCCATATAGGGCTGATACATTAGTTGTTTCAAGCGTAAGTTGTTCTATTGTGGCTGATACGCTATCTATTGTTCTAGCTGATACTGGTCCAGTTGTATAGGCGTGAGTTCCTGTCCAAGCGTAATCGTGGGTTAAGTCTACATAAAGCTCACCAGCAGAAGTGGCTGAAATACCCTGCCCTGGGTTTACTGCGAGTTTGTTAGCCGATATACGAAGTCCTGAAGCACTTAAACGGTCTATTGATACTACACCAGCTGTTATGTCTATACCATCACCAGCGGTTACACCTGATCCACCAGCACTAATTACATAAGAAGTAGCACCGTCTTCTGAAACCACCATTTGACCATTAGCAGACATACCCCAGAAACCAGATAGAGATGAGGTATTAGCATACCACAACCTATTAGAAGCTGAGATAGTATTACCATCACCAATAGACATACTATTAGAACCAGTAGCAGATACTCCTGTTAGGAAGTCATAGTATTGAGCATAGTAGTAATGAACATCTTTGTTAGCTATTTCTACACCAGCAGCGTGAGATTTACCTGTGCCAGCACTATCGTCTGAACCATAGGTAGCTAATCCCCTGACAACACCTGTTAAGGTAGTGCCAGATACTGCTGTGTATTTAATTATTTCTCTATTAGAAGTATTTGCTTCAATTACCATATATCCTGCTGTGATATTAGGAGCTACTGTTACTGATATTGTAGTATCAGTAGTAGTCATTGGTGAAGCCAGACTTGTAGAATAGAAACTCTCGGGCTGATATATTGCCATATTTTTAAATTATTATATTAGGATTAATTTTAACTCCAGGAACTTGGTTAAGATAAGGAGCTATATGGGTAATTCTCCATACAAAACCTGGACTTGAAGAGCCTACTTTGATTTGTAAATTATAAAAACTTTCATTTGTATATCTTAAATAAACTCTAAACTTTCTAAGATTATATGTTCCACCAGATGATCCGCCACCATAAGTTCCTCTTCCCCAAGTATTATAACCAACATCTGTTATTACATCTGAGCTATCTGCATTTACATAATCTTCACTAGCACCATCAATAGTCTTTGCTTGAGGTGATGCTGTATTTCCATTAAAATATGCTGAAACACCTATCTTTGAATTTTCTGTGATATATCCTTCAACATAGACAAGGGCAAGTCTTTTTTGTTCACTAGGAACTCCGAAATCAAACTGTTTACTTGTCCAATAAGACTCGTAAGCATAATCATTATCTGCATAAGTAGTTAAAGCCCTATAAGTAGCTATCTCATTAGATGCACCATAATATAGGGTATTATTATAAATAAACCAATCTGATACATTCCAACCAACAAATCTAGTCCAAGCACCATAACCATAATCATAAACTAACACCACATTATTAAATGTAGCAGTAGCAGTAGCACAAGTTAAATAATATTTACCATCAAAATAAACACCACTAGAATTAGTGAATACTAAATCTTCAACTAAAGGTCTTATTTTAATTGACATCTCATTAGTAATTGTTTGCCCAGCCTGGGTTTTAGATAAAGATTTTACCCAACCACTAGGAGATACAAAGACAACATCGTTCTCTGTTCTTGATAAAGTCTTATTATTTCTTGAACCTATTTTACTACCTGTTATGATATTTTTTCTATCAACTATCTCTAGTGTTCCAGCTGTTCCATCTGAAAGAGTATTAAATATTAATTTTCTAATTGTATTTTGTTTTAAAACTGTAAGAACCTCATCAAACTCTGTTAAGCCAGTAATACCTCCAGTAGTTTCTGGGTATCTTGATGAACCACCACCGCCTGGGGTAGCACTTATAGTATAGTTAGTTGGCTCATTAACAGCAGAATAATAAACTATATTACCAGATACTCCACTAGCACCAGCTACAAACATTTGAGCATCCATTTCATACATTATAGAACCTTTTGGTAAACCACTAGAAGCTGATGTCCAACCACCATCGGGTGATGGTACTTCACCGGCTGAAGTTGGCAATTGAGCTACAGCTAAACCTCCGTTCAAAGCAGCCGCAAAAGTTATTCCTGATAATGCTGTTGCAGAAATAGAAGAGTAATATAATTCTGTTCCACCTATAACCACAGAACCAGCAGACAAGAACCCAAGAGCAGAAGCAGCAGAAGTTGATAAATCTATCCTTGAATATGCACTATCAGCATAAGTAGATGTAGCCCAAGTATTTCCACTCCAACGCCATTGACTATCCTTTTGAGAGCAAAAGTAAGTATAATAATCATAAAAGGAATTGGCTAAGTTATGTCCTGTAGTAAATCCAGCATCTAGGTTTTCCCAATCAGCAGTTTGTGCATTGTAGTATTCTAACCAAGAAGTAGTAGTATTATCTACTTGTCTAATAGGGACTTCAACATCATTAAAATCATTAGTAACCCAGGTACTTCTTATTTTACCACTAGCAGAAGTAGCTGATCCAAATATCTCTGAACCTAAACGAGGCGCAATATATCCTTGACCGTCAAATATTACATTTTGCAAATCGGGACTTTCGTTATCTTGTATCTGATTACTATCAATACGAGTATCAAGTCCACCTGCAAAGTTTGTAAATGCTATTTCTTTGTAATTTCCTCTAGACATTATAATGTTGCTTTATCTTTTAAATTAGGTTGGTATCCTTTTCTTGGACTTCCCCATACTTTTGAATAGTGTTTTTTTCTACTAGGTGTCTTAGCTTGTAATTCCTTTAGAGCTTCTTTAAATTCACTCATAGCTATTCTATAATCATCCCACATTTGTTCTTTTTGAAAACACCTTGATACTGCAAAATCTACTATAATATCTTGATGTATCTCTGGTATTAACGGACTATCTCCTGAAGAACTAAGTCCTGATGTTCTTGATCCACCACTTGTTTGTGCTATATAACTTGTATAGTAGTTTAATGTTAAAGTATCTGAACCAAAAGTAGTTTTAAGAAGAAGACTATCATTATCTATAGCCCACATATTGAAAGAAGATGAAGATAATTGTCTAAATTCTTCTGGTGATACACAAGTAAATGGATAATTTGAGCTAAAAAACACATTAATAGGCTCATCTATATCACTAGCCACAGAAGATAAGGCGTAAACATAACTACCATCTGTATAACTAACAGAGGCACTTACCTTTTCCCACTCATAATCATATTTACCTTTAATTTTTCTTAGGGCTTCGTTTAAATAAACTATCTTTTCTGTTTCAGAAATAAAGATATTAGTTATATCTCTCCTACGATAGTCTATGTTGTTTAAAAAGTTTGTTAATATCATATTTATATATTTAAGTTCCTACTCCTAGGGATAATAAAGTTCTTGGTGGTGTTGCTGGTGGTGTTGCTGGTGGTGTTGCCGCTACTATCTCCACGTCATTAACAAGATTTACAAATATATCTATTAAATCATCATTATACCAAGATGGTTGATAACGACCACCATTATTTCCAACAGTTCTACCAGCTTGTACTCTTCTATTGTCATCTGCTGCCGCTTCACTGTATTCTTGTTCACTACCCCAAGTTGCCATGCCATCTGTTGACTTATGATAAACAACATCGGT
>Ga0075122_10002093_pt1 | contig 13444 bp, 16 predicted proteins | sample AntAceMetag02UKB_FD_69790 | JGI IMG/M metagenome (GOLD analysis project Ga0075122, IMG submission 69790) | Saline lake microbial communities from Ace Lake, Antarctica - Antarctic Ace Lake Metagenome 02UKB | ecosystem: Environmental > Aquatic > Non-marine Saline and Alkaline > Saline | place... | reverse complement strand
GCCAGCAAGCTCGACCGCATTTGTTAAGCGTGCCGAATCTTCAGTAGTTGAAAATACCGGAAGTGCTGAATAGGCCGGACTTTTAACGTTTACCGTATCAATAATTGTGACCGTTAAAGTATCTGCTCCAAGCGTGACAGAAACAGTATCATCAATCATTACCTTGAGCGCCCCGGTTGCAGAATCTGCCGAGACAGGATAGAGTGTACTGTCTGATTGATTGTAAAAATACAGCCCAGCCGCCCGAACGTTGTAAAGCCAATTCCAGTTGCCCGGTTTATATGTGCGCTCACCTTGGGCCATCAAAAACGATGCAATTAAAAATATAAATATTATTAGCCTTTTCATGCTGCTGCTCCTTTTGATAAATCTCTGACCATACCTCTTACGTTTTTCAACATAACTTCTGTTACTTCTTTTTTTATCTTTTCAGTACCCATTTTTTTTACTTCTTCAAGCTCAAGCCCTTCATATCTTGGATCTTTCTGATATAACAGGGTGCCGAATTTATGTATTTTATTTTGGATCGCAAAAGCTATCGACTTGTTTTTGGGCTTTGGGATCCCAAGCTTTCTATCGACCCAATCCATCATACTTTCGACTGTCCAGCGTATACCGCCGCCAATTGTTGGCCCGCGCCCCTTGTCAAGTGCGCCGATATATCTCACACCCTTTATTTCCAATTTAGTCCCAGCATTATCTGCCGCCGCATTCAGGGATTTGCTTGCCCCGCCGGTATCGTTCATACCCCTTTTCTTGAAACCTCGAGTTGCAAGTCTTTTCCTGATTTCCTTGATTAGTTCATCACCTATTTTTTCAAGCGTTTGCTTTACAGATTGCATGCGGTCCTCACCTGTCGCAGGGTAAAAGTAACCCCGGCGAAAGAATTTGGTGTTATAAACTTGACTCGTTCTGTTGTCATGCTGTCAATATTAAAAATAGTTGTGTTCCCCACGTTGATATGCCAGAAGAATTGAGTAGCAATGTTTTCCATATCGCTGTAAATATCATCAAGCTGATTTTCTGTTAATTCGTCACTTGCTGCTTTCAGGATAAAAAATGTTAAACTATAAGATCTTAAAACCCGGTTGCCTGCTGTAAATTCATTATCAGATGTTGTGCCCGGAGCATCAAGGAGAAACAGAATTGTATCAGCTTCCGTTTTCTGTGTAAGATTTCCGTACTCTTTCACATTCATAGAGTAAAAATCACCGAAAGAATTGTCTGAAATGATCCCGGATATATAAGATTTTATTTCGCTAAATGTTGCCACTATAGCGCCTTTGTTGATTTTTGTTTAATATAATTATCTGCATTTGAATGCTCTTTGTTAGCCAAAACTTTCATTAAAAAATTATAATCTTTTTTGAAGATCTCATCTGAATTGTAGTTTAATAATGAACATAAATTAATTAATATCATATCGTATGAATCCGCTTCAGGTTTGATTTCTGGTGAAATTGTTTTGCTATGTAATGCAATTTTATTATTAATGTCATCAAATATTTTGTCAAAAAACTCCTCTTGCCGCTTAACTTCTTGGATAAAAAAAAACCTATAGGCAAAATAACAGTCCAATTCATAGTGGTTAATTTTATAAACAACTTGTCAACGTCCGAAAAATCATCTTCCTTTGATACGCAGATTGCCAGGGCATAAACGCACAGCTCATAAATTGCAATGCTTTCCTGCTCGTATTGCTTGCGATAAATATTAAACATATACCGTTTACCGAAAACACCATCGTCCAGCTCGTTGACTATTAGATTTTCACCGCCGAACGGAAACAGAAAAGGCCGCTTGATCTTGGTAAAATCAATGTCCGTATCTAACAGCATCGCCTCGGCAATTTCGATATTATCTATCTTAACGTTCGCTTTATCAATATCAACTTTTGATAAAGCAGAGATGTATGAAATCAGATCTATATGCCGCATATTTGAGACAACCGCCATAAACTCCAAAACCGACAATTTACTTATCGGCTTTATTTGATGTTTTATGTTGTTGATTTTTATGTTCATCATCAGATCTCGGTCAAGGTTGTTATTTGATATTTTTCTTCTTTTGCATCAAGGGCCTGGAGTTCGATGGTCTGAACAACGTCATTTTCTACAACTGTATTAGTAATTTCAAACTCAGCATAAAGTATAAACCAGTTGTCATCAATCGTATGAAAGAGAACCTGAAAAACATCGCCCGAAAAATATGATACATAACGGTTAAAATCACTGTCGTATATTTTAGTAGTATTTTCCCGCATTAATTTAATTCGGTAATTATAAATCGCTCCGGATATATGAGGGATTGCACCGTCGGCCGGGAGCTGTTTCTCAAAATCAAGATTAGAATCATAATCGAAATATGCTTTAATACAGGTGTCGAATTTGGTAGTATTCGAAACATCTATCTGCAATGAAGTCAATAAGGTTGGGACTGTCCCGTCAATGACAATCGCCCCAAATATATTTGCGTCTGGCGTAAATACATAAGGGCTTTTATCAATTGTTTTAAATAGATAAATTTTATCAATCTCAATCATTGGCTTTAAACTCCGTAAATGTCTTACCAAAAACTGTGAAGTTGAAATCTTTGTTAGGGACTTTAGATGTGTCCTCTGATTTATAAAGCGAATAATTATCGCTATTGCGTTCCAAATATAAAAGGATTTCTTCGCCGATTGCTTGTGATTTACTTAGGAAATTATTTATAACCTGTGCATCAATACCCTTTTGAGATTTCTGTGCATAGTCCACATCAAAGTTCTGCCTGCCTGAATTTGTATATTTTACTTGGCCCTCCAGTGAGTATTTATAAAGCCACAAATAACAGAGATAAACTTTCGCACCTTTAAACTTGTACTTTGTTCCGGAGTAGGTGTAATATTCGCCGCATAACAATTTCGCGTTTGGTTCGCTGGTAGGATTATTTATTAAGTCCTCAAATAGCTCTGCCCCGATTAAAGATTCAAGATAGAACTCCTGGACCTCGTTTACAATCGCGTCGAATTCGTCAGCATCAAAAGACTCTGCTAAACGCCGTATATTCCTTACATCACTCTGTGTTATCAGTGCTGACATTTTCAGACTCCTTTTGAGTTTCTTGATCGTTTTTCATTTCGAGCGGTATGATTTCAATTTCAGAAAGCTCACTTGAAAATGATGTTTCCGGCCAGAACTTATTAAATGATCTTTCAATTTTAATCCTGTCTTTTTCCGTATCACCATTCATGTAATCAAAAGCATCTGCATAACTTGCCTGATTGAACATCCCTTGACTCGGAGCACCTAATAAGGTTTCCGGCATAGTAAAATCTTCTAAAATATATTTTCTTGCTCTTTCGGATTGGACTTCATGGAGTTTGTCAACATCTTGAGTCTGGAACGGCTCAAATAGTTTTGATTTATCCATCGCGCCTTCAATATTCAAAGGCATTTCTACCACTAATACAGACCCGGCATTTCTTGAACCAACGACACGGCCTATTTCCTTTTCTTGTTCTTTCTTTTTTTCTGGATCATCTGAAACACTGGGAAGCTTTAAAAGACCTGAACTTGAAAAACCATTTTGAACAGCCATATAAGAATAAACCTGGGCCTCATGCTCAAACTGTGCAGATGTCAAAGAAGCTTCATAATGGCAGACGGGATAAATTCCGCTGTTATTATTAAAATAATATATTGCTCCCTGGAATTTCTTGAATCCTTTAACTTCTTTGATATACTGCCTGATCCCGTTTTTCTTATAGAGCGGCAGTTTGATTTTCTTATTATCACCTAAATAAATAACCCTTGAATCTCGGTTAATCTTGCCAACCACAACAGCCTGAAGCCCTCTCAACTTTCTAATATATCGCAAATCAACTGGTTGTATCTCTACAATCTGACCAAACAAATTATAATTAAAATGCAGAGCATAGCCGTTATATTTACAAAAATCATTAACGGAAATATTCAATACATCATTTATTGTCTGCTCATGCCGATTTACGATAATTTCAGAATCAACGCCTTTACCAAAAACAAAATCTGCCTTGCGGCTTATACAGCCGCTTGCGGTCGGGGAGTTCTGCGTGATCTCAAAAACCTTATTCGGATAAAGATTGTCCAATCCAAAGTTAATAACATTGCCGCTGTAAACTGAGCGGCCTTCAATTGATGACGTTTGAATGTCATTCGTAATCGCGAACATATCGAGCTGTTTGTTTTTCTTTGCCATTATTTCAGGTAATACTCTTTTTGGTAATCTGACATTTTTTTCAGGTCATCCTTTGAGACTTCCTGGTCCTTGACGAATTCAATCTGGCCGCTTTTGAAGTTTATGATCCGGTAGTCAACTTCTGTTTCGACTGCCTTAAGGGTTCTACGGTCTGAGTCTTGTATAGTTTGCCCGAACAGGAAATCCTTAGGATATTCTCCGGATCCATCTGTAACATCTCCCGTATCGGTTGCTTCCGGTGCATCCGGCAATAATTCGTCAAGCTCTTTTACAGATAAGCCGCCAAGCTCGTCTGCTGCAAAACCATGATCATCAATCAGTGTTTGTATTTTCTGTGCTTTTGTCATCCTTTTTACTCCTTATAATTTTTAGAAACTTTGTTTTTATCAGTGTAGCGATTTGCGCTTCTGTGAATTCCTTTTCATAATCAGAAAGGGGGATATGCCGCCCCCCCTTAAAAATCCTTCCTTTCCCGGTTATAACGTACATAAAAAACCTCCTTTAAGGTGCTGTAACAGCTTCAAGCGCCTCAACTGCAGCGGTTGTCATTATGACGTTTGTCGGGTAATTTAATTCAAGCCGTGAATTAGTTGGCGTTGTCAATGTGATCTGGATTCCATTACCGACTGCCTGGTCTGCAAGATTTGTTTCTGTAGCTGACATTTCTAAACCGCTGCCTTTGCCATAAAGCAAATAAGGCGGGGATTCACTATCAGCCGGGGCCGCTGCTTTAGCTGCCTGAGTTTCAACAATAACAAGGCACCTTGCCAGATTAAAAAGAGAGGCAAGCGAATTTTTCTGGTCCATCTTCATATCAGAAACAAGAGCAGTGAATAAATGAGTCAAGCCGCTGACTCCTGCATTTGCTGTGTATGCATTTCCAGTAACAAGTGATTTAGGCGGCACCACGAATCTATAAGCAAAAGCAAAATTAGCCGGAGGCGCGACGGGTACAATGGCCGTAATTTCACCATCACTGCCTTCTGTAATAGCGGCTGCCAGATAATCATCCTGTGGAATTAACCAGAAACGACCGGTAACACCGCCGACCGAAATATCTTGGCAATCAGACGGAATTAATCCTGTGACTATTTTACATGACATTGGTTATTCCTCCTTATAAACGAAATTAACCGCGGTAACAATAACAGTATCACCAGATGCCGTACTCATATAAAGCCGATAACGTAGATAATCTGGATTTTGATCATACAACCGGCCATACGTTACATCAGTAAGCGTAAGAGATGAAACCGTGGACCAATTCGTCCCGTTGTCAGATCCCTGCATAATTACAGAACTGCAAGAGTCAACAGAGTTTGTCATTGTAAATGAGAAAGCGACCTGGCCGCTGTATTTTGTGATTACGCTGGTTGGGGTGAATGTGATATTGTCAGCGCCTTGCAGTGTATCAACAGTGCTGGCAAACCCGCGATTCACCTTTTGAGCTTCTGCACTCTGAACGGTCAGCCCGATGAACAGAAGCATTACGAGAACAAAACTAAATATGTTTTTCATTTTACGCTCCTAAGTAAAAGATTACATCTTCGCCGGTACGATACTGAAAACCAAGCGAAAACTTTAATGCAATCAGCCAATCTTCATCTGCCGGCTGTTCGCGGTACATTAAGAAATTATCAATATCACCTTCGAACCAAACACCGCGAACCAAATTAGAATCTTTGCCGGTCCCGGTAGGAGTAGTAAAGAGTTCATTATCAGTCATGGAAGCCATCCATTTTAGAGGATGTCCTCTAAATGAGAACTGGTCTTTTTGCTGCAGTATTGTAGAATTCTGCTGGGTAGCTCTGTCAGCTTCCTGCACCAAATCCCAAGTTGTTTTATTCATATAAATCGGCATCATGGAAATAATGGATTTCATTCTTGCAGGGACAGCGTTTGTAATATCCTGCAAAATATCAAGAGCATTCGCAGTGGTGATAATACCAATATTCGCAACATCAACGACTTCAGCATCAGCCTTGAATTTCTTGGAATACCCGTCAGTAAAAAGTAACTGAGCCGCGCCAAGAGTATCGCCCTTATAAACCAAATCTGCGATCTGAGTGTTAACACCATTTTTCAATACTTCCAAAACTGCATTCATTACATTTGGGTTCATAACCAAATCAAGAGTTGTTCCGCTTGGCTGGAATTCAGGAAAATCTGCTCTCCAATCTTCCGGGGTTATTTTCGGGAGTGACATTATCCTGTCTACTTCTAATAGGCGATTTGTGATAGCAATATCACCAGCAGCATTTGTCAAACGTGGATTTGCCACATTTGCCTGAAATAAATTTTGTGAGCTTTTTGCTTTCGGTAATACTCGAGGTTTATCTAAACCAACCTCTAACCTTTGTTCCGTGGCCCACTCGTCGCCGGTAAATAGTATCTTGTAAATATCAGATACTGTGCTGGCTGTATACTGAGCCGCGGTATTCGATGTAATAGACATTATTTTCTTTCCTCATTAAATTTATTAATTTCATCACTGAGCCGTTTGTCGGCTACAATTTTTGACTGTGGAACATCGGTAATCTCTGGACCGAGAACTGCTTCAGGAACAACAAAATCGGTTGCAACTTCTTTTATTGCAGCAATCGTATTTTCAATCTTCTTATCAAGTGCAGCGATTCGTTCAGACTGTTCTTTTACAGTATCAGCCAAGCTGTCAATATTGCCTGAAATATTCTGCAATGTTTCGCTGATTTTATCTTCAGAATCTTGGTTCAGTGTGGCGGTTTCATCTGCTTTATCCTGATTGGCCTGATTGACATCTTCTGCTATTTTATCCATTTCTTCCTTGACGAGATTTGTAACTTTTTCCATGGTTGGAACATCTGCCTTCAGTTCGATTAACTCCTGAACCTGGTCTTTTAATTCCTGCAAAGATTTCTTTTCTTCTTTATCAAACATAATAACCTCTCTTTTTTGGTTAATTAATTCATAATATTTTGACATTATGTCGGTGTTTGATGCGGCTAATTTTTGTTCTTGGTTTGAGTTAAGGACTTCGTCTATTAGTCCGATGTCCTTGGCGCCTTGAGCCGTAAACCAATAGTCCTTATTACCTTCACCAAGAAATATTTCATCCATCAAATCAGCATCAACTCCTTTTGCCTTGAACAATCCCGCGAACTCTTGGTTCATACTATCAACTTGTTTTAAATCATCTGGATTATCTGAATAGGTATGTACTTTATGAAGCATTATTTTTGCGAAGTCATAAGCAATAGCATTGTTTGCATACGCTAAAATTGTCCCGCCCATTGAAAGAGCAGAACCATCAACTTGCATATTAACTTTTCCAGGATGTTCTAAAAGATTTGTGATTATTGCGAAACCGTCAAATACGCTCCCGCCACGAGTATTTATTCGCAGATTAATATCCTCATTTCCTACGGCCTTTATTTCATTTGCGATTCTCTCAATATATCCGTTTTCACCAGCACCAAGAAAACCTTCATTCGAAATAATGCCGTATAACCTAATTTCTTTCATACCATCTCCCTTTTGTTAAATATAACATAAAATTTAAAAAAGTAAAATATGTTTTCATTCTACGACTCCGGCATTGATAGTTTCGTTGTAATCAATCAGACCAGTTTGGATGTCCTCGACCTTAACAACTGTCTTGTGATAGCGTAAAACTTGCTCTACTATCTGCCGTATTTCTTGCGAATCAGCGCCGGAGCCAACAACCGATCCACCAGATGCATAATAGCGGCCAGCTGACTTAAAGAAAGAACGTCCGCCGTATTTCTCATTGATTGAAGATAGAGCCTCTGCAGTCGCCCGGCGCTTGGTAATAAAAATACCTTCATCTTTCTCTGCTTCGAATATTGTTCCGTCAGTCCCGGAAAACTGTACACCTCCAGCTGCATGCGATTTCCCGCCAATTTTCATAGATTTAACATCACCGCCTTCTGCAAATACGGGTGCTGGAGGTGCATCTTTACTTAAAACTATACCTGCCTGAATTGCGCCAGCCGCTATAGGTAGAAACTGTGCGAATGTTGCGCCCAATCCTGCCTGCGCCCAGACCTTCATAACCGCAGTAGCTGTATTGTTTGCGATACTTATTAAATCTAACGTCCGGGAAATATCAAACTGCGCTTTTTTAATCTTATACAATTCCATTTCTTTATTCTTTTCAAGCTCAATGGATTTTTTATCAAATTGTTCTTGAGTGATTGACCCGCTTTTTAATTGTTTGTCTAAAGCTTTTTTTCGTTTATCATAAGACTGATTAATTCTTTGTTCTTCATTATCAAGGCCTTGTAAGAATGCATCTCCCGCCAAGCCGACAGCCTGAATACCAAAATCAAGCACTTCTTGCTTGATTGACTTTATTTCTTCTGCATGTTCACGCTCCGCGTCCGCTTTTCTATCAAGGCGATCAAAATATTCATCTATTTCGTCGTCAAACTCAGTTTCAAGGCCCTCGTTTAACTCGTCTCGGATTTCCTTTTCGGCTTCATTTCTGCTCTCTAAGCGTTCGAGCCTTTTTTCATCAGCCGCCTTTTGATCTTCTGCCTTAGTCGCATTAATCTTTTTCTGCTGCTCTAAAAGTTTTGCTTCAGACTCAGCAGCTTTGTCGGCATAATTCTGAATAGCTTCAATTCTCGTTTCAAGTGCTTCTATTTGTGCATCTTCAGATATAAATGGTTGGTCACTATCTTTGAAGAATTCCCTTGTTTTGATTAATGATTCTAATTTCTCCCTGTTAACTTTTAAGAATCTTTTAGATGCTTCAGTTATGTCGTCCGTGCCTTCTGCAAAATTCTTGAATTCTTCAACGTCTAATTTCGCCTGCTCACCCAATGACTTTAAATGCTGTTCAAGTCTGATCTGGTCTGCAGTTTTATTAGCCATAATCATCATATTTACAAATTCGGTGAAGCCAGAAGTAATACCTCGAACTACTTGTGTAATCACGCCACCGCCGCTCTCGATAGATAATATTAATCCTTCCCAGGCAGAACGTGCTTTGTTCAAATCGCCTTCGAGATTGTCTTCCATTGTAGCGGCCATCTCTTTAGCAGCTCCATTGGAGTTCTCAAGGGCCTCTGTAAATTTATCAACTTCATCTGTAGTTTCTGATAATACAATAGCTACAGTAGCATTCTCTTTGCCGAACAATTCAACTGCCACTTTATTTTTATCAGTAGCTTCTTTGATTTTCGAAAGTGAATCTTCAAGGGTAATTCCTTTTACAGATAATTCAAGGAATATATTTTTTAACCCTGTCCCTGCTTTAGATGTCTCTATATTGGCATCCATCAATTTACCCAACATAGCCGTTGTACGTTCAATCGAAAAGCCTGCATTTTTGGCAACTGGAGCAACCTTTGCCATAGATAGCTTAAATTTATCTATATCTAATGCTGACATCGAAAAAGATGCGGCCATAACATCAACGACCCTTTGAGTTTCGGTAACATCTAATCCAAATCCACGAACAGTACCACCCGCTATAATTGCTGCTTGTGCTAAATCTGAATCAGCAGCAATAGAAAGATCAATAGTTGCTTCTGTTAATTCCCGGATATCTTTAGTTGTAAAGCCCAGTTTTGCAAATTCTGTTTGTAATTCAGCGACCTGTGTTGCGGTTTTACTTGTGGAACTTCCGAGCCTTATTGCATCTTCACGCAGTAAATTTATTTCTTCATCAGATGCTTTTGTCACGGCCTGCAGTTTATCAATAGCTGTTTCGAAATCTTTGATTGTTTTAAAAGCATCTTTTATGCCTTTCGTAAGCAGCATAAAACCGCCAAACATACCGGCCAATTTACCTACGGTAGAGCCTAAAATCTTTGGGTATTTCCCGATTGAAGTGAAGAAGGAACCAGCGGCTTGATCTGCTTTTCTGATTTGTGCGCTATTTTTCTTTAATTGGGCCGTAAGCTCTGCAAATCTTTTAGCGCCCTTTTTCGTCGCTGTATTAAGTTTTTCCCGTTCTTTGAACATCACCGACGTTTGCTTGCGTAATCCCTCAAGAGTATTCTCTTGGATTTTCATTACATCAATTGATTTTTTACGCATTTTGTTTGTTTCGGTTATTGCGTCTTTTGTTCCAAGCTCTGCAAGTTCTAATTTTCTCATTGCTTGGGCATCTTTTTTCAAGGATTCCCGTGTTGCGGTGCCTTTTTGAATAGATTCTTTTGATTGATGGTTCAGCTCGCCTTGGGCAGCTTTATTCTTTCGCAGTTCTTCTCTGAAGTTTAACAATTGATCTGACATCTTTTTGGATTCAGCCAAAGAATCACCGTAATCAATATCAAACTGGATTAATACTTTTTCGTCTGCCATTATATTTCTCTCGTTATTGCAGTGATGGTTGTCAGTGTATTCGCATTATATTTTGAAATAGTTAACACCGTTAATTCACGGCCAAGAACAGAATCGTATATTTTGCCGGCATCAATTATCTTTAAAAACGTAGGATATCCGATCTTGACATTGTAGGTCATTAGCTTTGAATTCTGCAAATAGTCGTAATAATCTTTATAATAATCGTCATATAAATCAACGAACGACAACCCGTCGAATAATAGTAATTTGCTGGCATTGATTGAGCCAGGAGAAGGGTTTGCATTAGAAACGAAAAAACGCGGCTCGACCTGCAGTCTGTCATCCAAGCTTAAATTTGATGTTTGTATATCATAAACTGGCATGTCACCCATTGTGATATAAACTGCGGCAACATATGCCACAACGTCATTGCTCGCCTCGGAATTCAATATTATAAAATCCTTTTCTAAAACTTTCGAGACATATTCCTTTGTAAAGTTCCCAATATTTTCATTACTGTATTGAAAGTAATTTCTCTCAGCATAAACAGCATTGTTTTTTAGCGCCTTCCTGCTTGATACATAATCGTTAATTTGTACAGCAGTGTCTAAATCATTATGAGCAATCTTAACCAAGTCGCCCTCAAACGTAATTGATAAATTAAACATCTTCCATAATTCCTGAAGGAATTCAAGCTGAGTCCAGTCCGGTAAATTGTATCTTGTTTTTACATACAGTCCGTCTACTATAGAAATAAAAGCAAGTGTCGATTGGTTTTGCCTCCTCCACAAAACGACCCGTGTATTATCGACCCAAGTATGAGTAATATCGCTGATATATAATTCATTTTCACTTGCCATTGCAACAACGACAATATCATTAATGGTTACATTCACATCGAAGGTGAACGAGATATGATAATCAACACCGATAGCATTAGCATCAAATTCTTGAGTGATTACAACTCCTGTCTGATTAATTACGTGTCTCTCGATTACTTCCGTAGTGCCGGTAAACGGAGTTGGAACCCTTCTAACTTCTAAAACGGCGGTCTCGTCAATATCTATTTCAATTGCAAATTTACAGTTATCAACATTCGTACTGGCTGGATAAAATCTATAGCCTGAAGTCGCAGCGCCGGTAACTATTCTTGGGAAATCATTGTTTGCTGGAATCGTATTCTCAAAATAAAAATCATACCCAGGAGTGAAATTCTGAAGAGGGTTTCCAGCCGTAAGAGATGTTGAAGATGTTGTTTGCTGGTGAAATGCAATCCAAAAATTATCGTTATTTGAAGGCATTCTTAAATCATCTAAAATAGAATTAAGTTCTGATGTGTCAATCTGTAACCCCTGCTCGGTAAACATTTGTTCTAATATACTTAAACCAATATAGCTCGGTCGAAATAGGCCGAGGTCCGGATCTTGACCGCCATTAAGAGCGCCAAGTAAAGGATTTTTTAAAGCACCTGTCCGGCAGTCTAATAATTCCCAAGACCAAATGCCGGTAGTTGCTGTTTTCAATGTGTTGTAATTAGCTAAAGTATAGACAAAATCTGAACTGCCTAAATCCAGCTCATATAAAGGCTTCTTTAAATTCTCCGAAATCTGTTTAAATATTTCAACTATCTGAATTTTTATATAATCACTTATTTCAATTACTTTAACGTTGCCCCGGATTATGTGCATTGTACCGTCATAAATATCAGCAGTATATTCCTTGTAAAATAAATCATTATCAAAGAATTCAAACACGTCAATATTTTTCTCTGTTTTTGGCAGGTTAATTACATTGGAAAACTGCAGGCCTCTTTTTTCTGGGCTTGAAATATCAAATAGAATCGCGTTGAGAACAATGTTTTTATTATTAAATGTATCTATTTCTTTTTCGTCGATATAGATTTTATACATTTGGTTTGTCTTTACCTTTTATATTTTCACTTCACAGATTCATATGTTTCTTCAAAAATATCTGGTTTGCAAGGATAAAATTCACCCTGAACGCCCTTAATTATCCAATCCCCAATATTTGCGACCATCCGACCTTCAAGGGTTTCGATACCAATAATTTCATCGGCATTAGAAAGGTCTGACATATATATCGGTGGATTACTTATCATAAAGCCTTGAATATGCATAATATTATTACCTTTCCATTGGGCGGCTTCAATTACTACTTGTTTTTTTCTAAATTTTTGCATAATAATCCCTTTGTTTCTATACATTAAGATTCTTCTTAATTATATTATAAATATTTTTAATTTCTATAAATCCTCTTATTTCTGAATCATCTTCAAATTGTATGTATGAATTTTTAATATCACCATGACCACAACAAGCGTTTTTTACACCCGGCAAGGTCCCTAAGCAATCATCATGTCCATCTATTGTCCTATGTTTCCCGCAATGCCCGCAAGATCGTTCGTTTCCTTCTGTAGGTTCTTTTGTGTCAGTATAAAACCATTCATTTTTTAAATAGAATATATCATGTCCTCTGAGCTTAGATTTTATTTTATACATTCATAACCGCCATTGGCTTTAATTTTAATTGTATCGTTACGATATACGAATTACTTCTGTTCTCATAACTCCATGAAGGACTTGAAACTATGCACTCGACCGTTTGCCCGTCATTTTCTACTTGGATTTTATTCGAGACAAACATGGATGAAATATATTTACGCTCTATTGCACTGATTCCTTTTGCTTCAATCGTAAATACTTCTTCAAACTCTTTTGGAAGCTGCCGATAATCGCTGTCGGTTAAGACATCAGCTGACACATCATTCTCAAATAGAATCTTGTTAGTAAATAACCACTGGCGAATCGTGCCGTTATCAGAAACCCAAGTAAGATAGAATTCAGTATCATCTTCCTGAGTATCATACACAGTCAAATAATAATCATAAATAACAGGAGACACACCAACGCCC
>Ga0075122_10002089_pt1 | contig 13457 bp, 13 predicted proteins | sample AntAceMetag02UKB_FD_69790 | JGI IMG/M metagenome (GOLD analysis project Ga0075122, IMG submission 69790) | Saline lake microbial communities from Ace Lake, Antarctica - Antarctic Ace Lake Metagenome 02UKB | ecosystem: Environmental > Aquatic > Non-marine Saline and Alkaline > Saline | place... | reverse complement strand
TCAGCGGTGGAAAAGCCAAGAACGATAGAATCGATTCCTTTAAAATTGCATCTTTACTGCGAGGAGGTCTCATACCCATCGCATTTGATTATCCAAAGGACATGCGTTCTACTCGTGATCTCCTAAGAAGACGGAATCATTTGATGAGAAAAAGAGCCGAACTCAGTGCCCATGTCAAAAATACGAATAGTCAGTATAACTTACCGGATATCGCTTTAAACCTGCGATATAAGAAAAATAGGGACACCCTTGCAGACAGGTTCCCGGACAAAAGTGCTCAAAAGTCAGTCGATCTGGATCTGGCTATGATCGATTTCTATGACCAACAACTGGGCAAGGTAGAATGGTTTATCAAAAAAGAATTAAGAATTTTTGATTACCAAAGCTACTACCTGTTGAAATCGATCCACGGCATAGGAGATATTCTTGCTCAAACCATTTTATTCGAAATCTATCACATATCCAGATTTCCAACTGTTCAAAAATTCGCTTCCTATTGCCGCCTGGTCAAATGTAGAAGCGAGTCTGATGGAAAATGCTGCGGGTCTTCTGGGTCTAAAATAGGCAATGCACACCTGAAATGGGCTTTTTTTGAAGCAGCCTCTCTTTTTTTAAGGGGCAACCCAGAAGGGCAAAAATACCTTGAAAAACTCACTAATAAGCACGGTAAAGGCAAAGCACTTTCCATCTTAGCTCACAAATTAGGTCGTGCCGTTTATTTTATGCTCAAACAGAAAAAGGCGTTTAACAAACAACAATTTTTAGATATGGGAGGTGATGGAGTAGTCTAGAAAGCTAACTGGACCCTATGTGGCAAAAGCATGTCAATGTCGATAAAAAAAAACCTTAGGGCTAGACCCTCAAATTGACATTATGCGCAGCCCTGGTAGCCAGTAATTTTGATTAGCGCTCCATCACGCTCCTTTTACTTTTTGATTTATTGGCATCGTTCAAACTTAAACTAGTGTCGTCTGCACCTCACTCTGACTGAAACTAACTGGATGGCAAAAAATCGCTAAGCCCGTACCCTTTGAATAGCCAGAGACGGGGTTAACTTTTTTAGATTCTAGGGCGACTCACCGCAACCAAGATACCTCTTATCAAGATGAGGTCACAATCTTGGTCTGATGTCAGCTACAATTTCAAACGCTAGCGGACAAAAGAGAGTGATCAGACCCTCAATATATGTTTGGAGCAGGCGCTGCCTGTATCAAGAAATACTGAATCCAAGACAGTTTGGACTATTTTAACGGACAGACAATGCCAAAATTCGAAACAGCCAGGCTTTTTCGCTTTGATACGTTTGCCAATTGACAAAAGACTGGCTCATATGTGTTATTTCTCTCTGTTTGTTCAGTATGTCAACTGTTCGAAGGAAATCCCCATTGCATTTGCAAGATTTTTTATTGTTGATGTTCGAGGATTAGAAATCGACTTTTCAAGTCTTGCTAAGGCAGATTGTGCAATTCCAGCCTTTTGGGAAAGTTCTTTCTGTGTTAAACCAAGGTATTCCCGCCATGCTCTGATCATAGAAACCTCCTCAATAGCAACTTGTTTCACTATTTCATGGGGAATCCAGATGTCTTTTTCAATTTCTTTATCCCTATTAATTAAACCTTGGTACTCTTCCCAAGGGATAACGGCAAAAGCAGGTTTGCCATTTTGCAGTATAATTTGAGTATCAGTATGTTCGTTCATCTCTTTTCTTTATCTCTTGAATTAGGTAAATTCTCATCTCATCTTTTTCAAGATCAAAAAATACTCGATAACGGCCCACCCTTAAACGATATTGATATTGGTGGTCAGTAAGCTGTTTCACATTTCTCCACCCATCAGGTGTCGGTAATTCTTCCACCGCTAAAACGATGCTCTTTCGAGTTTTTAGTTGAAGCTTCATCAATTGCTTCATGGATTTTCTGTTCCATTTGATCTCTTTAATAAACAAAATATAACATAATATAACATTATGTCAAGTGGAATATCACAATAAATAACTTATTCGGGGATTGAAGAAATCTCACGCTAGTTTAACCCGCGTTTTTCAGAGAGTAGAGAGCGAAGCGAACGAAGCGTCGAAAAACGTCGGGCTGAAACTTTTGTTAGCAGATCGACACACTATGCTCATAGCATAAATTGGATAAATTCTTACCAATGAAAACTATTTGCAAAAAAGATCCTGTCGCTCCTTGAGATCATAGTCGATAAGCTCGATGTCAAATGCTTTTGATTGCTTAAAATCAGCATTTTTTGGGTTAAATAGCACAACATTGTATCCGTCTTTTGATAAAGAGCTTCTGTAAATGATTCCATCATAACCGGTAACTTTGATAAACTCAGATAAATACTGAGTGGGCAAGTATTCGATGTCTTCGTCTTGTGGATAAATTGGTTTGGAAAATGAAGAGTTTATATCACCCCATATTTTCTTTTCTTTCGTTTCAATTGTTGGCTCAATGTATTTAGGAGATTCACCACTCAAGTCAAAAGGGAAGTACCAGAATGGTTCATCATCAGAGGTGTCAACACATTTGAGATCTTTGTTTATCTGAAAATATCCAACCGATACAGTTTCCTTTATTAGTGGCCTTACTTCTTTGACAGCAGTTTTATAATCATTAGAGAGGTAAAGATAGCTTATTCCTTTTGGATTTATTCGACCGTTTTTTGATTTTTCAGGTGGAGCTGCCCCTATTTGATCTTTCTTATAAGCCCACAACTCTATTTCTGGTAGTTTGTATTCTGTATCTTCCCCAATAATTTCATTAAACCCAATGCGTGCTCTGCATAACACTGATCCCTTCTTTATGACTTTCTCTCTTTGCTCTGCAGTGTTTTTTAAAATTTCAAAGAAGTCTGCCCAGTCACTATATAGTTGTCAGCAGAAACAAACCATCCATGCCTGAAGAGGGAGAGTTTGAAGTTATCAGAGATGATCCCGATAATCAAGTCAAAGTAAAATTGGTTGAGAACACTGATACTGGCGGATGGGAACTCTTCTGCCATTCTACCAAAAGAGAACAAAAGGAGAATGCGATAAAAACATTGTTCCAACAGCGACTGGAAGATGAACTAAATAAAGCGGACAAATCACTACACACAAAAAACGGAACCAAAAAATACGAAAAAGTACTGCAGCGAGTCGGCAGACTGAAAGAAAGATACAAAAAAGTAGCTGAACTGTATGAAATCAATGTAAAACCCGATGCCGAGAGAAACAAGGCCATCGGAGTTGAATGGGTAATTAACAAGGACAAAGAGTCAAAAAAACTGACCGGAGTCTATTGTATAAAAACAACCAGGCAAGAGCCAAATGCGAGAGAACTATGGGAAACCTATATTATGCTGACTAAAATCGAGGCGGCATTTTTAAGTATGAAATCAACTCTTGGACTACGACCAGTTTATCACCAGAAAGGGAGAAGAGTTGATGCTCATTTGTTCATTACATTATTAGCATATCACGTGATGCATTCAATCAATTTTAGACTGCAAAAGGCAGGATTCAATTTTAATTGGGAAACTGTCAGAAGACGTCTGCGTAATCGATACAACCTGGGCTGCATTCGTAAAGAAGCATCAAAATAGTATTACTGCTTGAGATTTTTTCACTGCTGAAGTGATCACCCCAGTTGGTTTAATCACTTATTTTGTTCTGTTTTTTATTAAGCTGGGTTCAAGAGAAGTATATATTGCTGGGATTACACCACGTCCGGATGAAGAGTGGATGAAGCAAATGTCCAGAAATTTGACAATGGCTGATTTAGGTTTCTTAAATGGAATTAAGTATTTGGTTCATGATCGGGATACGAAATTTTGTAAATCCTTTTGTGGCATCATAAAATCTGGCGGTGTGGAGCCCCTGAAATTACCTCCTCAAAGTCCGAACTTGAATGCATTTGCTGAAAGATGGGTACTATCCATCAAATCCGAGTGTATACCAGGACTGATTTTCTTTGGAGAGGAAAGTCTATTGCAGGCTTTGAAAGAATACATAATCCATTATCATGAAGAAAGGAACCACCAAGGGAAAGAAAACCGATTGTTGTTTCCAGCTTAAGATTTTACCTCTGATAAGAAAGAAAGTGATTTTGCCTGCCGATCACGCCTTGGAGGTGTACTGAAATACTATTATAGAAAGGCTGCTTGATGGTAATGGATGGGAAAAACGCCTGTAAATCCCCGTGAATGTTTTTAGAACGCGGATTTACGGCGATTTTACTTTTTTCACCCCACACCATAAAAGGCTGTTGAATTTTTATCAACCGCTATTGTTTATTCAACAAGTCAGTCAGGTAAGGCGCTACTGGATTATCAGCATTATATTTCTTTGCCAAACTTTGAATGGTATCCATAATAAACTTTCCGTCATAACCCAACTTGTTCAGGTATTGAATACGCTCTTCAATCATCGGGTGAACGGCTGCTTTAAACTTGGCATGCTCTTCTTCAGGCATAAGAATGTAGTTAACATTACCTTGATGAGCTTTTTCGTTTTTCTCATACCCTATTTTATTCAAATGGTCCCATAAACCAGGCGCATTACTCGGCATAATTTTCAGCGCTTCTTGAATTTCAGGAGACAAGGAATTGAATCTGGCTTTGTTCATAACAACGCCAAAGTTAGAAAGATACAGATACGGAACGACGGTCACGTTATCACCACTATACTCACGGTGATTAAATCCATCCAGGCACTCACCCGAGATGATTCCGCCCTTAACGATATCGTTTTTAAGATATTCCAGCCATTCCGGTGTTGGAATAAAGCTTGCGGCAGCACCAATTAAATTCAGTGCTTTTTCTTTTGTTCCTGCGTTAGCGGCCAATTCCATACCTTGTATGGATGCAAATGATGTAACGGCAGACCCTTTTTTGGTAATAATCTCGCCCGGTCCTGTCGTAGTTGTCCATAAAACTTCCGTATCATCAAGCTCAGCAGGTTTGAAGATTTTCAGCCCTTCTTCAAAAACCTTTGATGAGATATAAGCGCTGTTATATTGAATCCCGGGAATACAGAATGATTCCGCAATGGGAAATGCGCCGGGCGTCAGCGGAAAACCGACAACAGCGATGTCGGAGATGTTGTTTACAACACCTTGATAAGCCTCCTTTGCCTTTGTTAGTGTTTGACCGCCATAAATAACGAGCTCAACCTGACCATTGGTCTTTTCTTTGACAATGCGTTTCCATTCAGGCACAACCAATTTCATAAAACCCATGTTCGGGCCCCACATGGTCGAAACTGAAAGCTTGATCACTTTTGGTTTGGCAGTCACAACAGAAGCGCCAAATACAAAAGCCATTACGAAAAGGATACTTAAAACCTTGGCAATTTTCTTCATTTTCTCTCCTCATGAATTTTAAAATATTTCCGTGCGCTGCACGGAAAATTAAAAGGCCTCTTTGCTGCAGTTTAAAACAGCAACACAGCTGTTTTGGATTCAGCTACAGCAAATTGGGCAAAAAGGTTGAAATTTCTGGAAAAGCAATCATAATTATCGTTAGAATGAAACCGGTAACAATGAAAGGTAGAACCCCTTTGAATATTGTTTCTATCGGCACGTCTTTAGCGACCCCTTTGGTAACATAAACATTGATTCCAACAGGTGGCGTAATAACGCCAATAGAAGAAACCATGAGAATCATAACACCAAACCAAATCGGATCATTGCCTAATTTATCCACAACAACAGGATAAAAAATTGGAACAGTAAGCAAGATAATCGGGATTGTATCCAAGAAGGTTCCAAGTATCAAATAAACTAACATGATGATGAGCAAGATAGCGAAGTTTGGTAAGTCTAGATTGCCAACTGTTGTTGCAAGCTCATACGGTATTCTGCTGACAGCTATTAAATGGCTGAATACCGTCGCGCCGGCAATCAGGAATAAAACCATTGCTGTTGTACGAGTCGTATCCCGAAGCGCTTCTTGGATTCCACTCCACCCCAGATTTCCTCTGATAATGGGAATAATCAGCACTCCAGCTGCACCGATAGAACCGGCCTCTGTTGGTGAAAACCATCCGGCAAAAAGACCGCCAAGAGCAACACCAAAGACGATTGCAACTTCGATTAAACCGCCACCCGATTTTTCTTTTCCCCCTGTTTCCAGGGCCATTGGCGCAAGCGCCGGATTTCTCTTAACAAGGAATATGATTGTTAAACTATAGCCTATCGCAAGCAATAATCCTGGTACGATGCCAGCCAGAAACAGTTTTGTAACCGACTGCTCTGTTAAGCTGGCATAGATAATAAAGATAACACTTGGCGGAATCATCGCTCCAATGGCACCGGAAGCAGCGATTGTACCCGTCGAAAGTGTGTCGGCATATTTAAATCTCTTCATTTCCGGTATAGCAATCGTTCCAATTGTTGCTGTTGTTGCAGGGTTTGCTCCGCAGACAGCTCCGAAAACAGTACAAGCCCAAACACTTGATATCGCCAGGCCACCGGGCACCCTACCCAATAGATTATGTGCTGTTTTATAAAGATCCTTACCTAAACCCGAATGGAAAGCAAAAGCTCCCATGAGCACGAACATCGGTACAACACTGAGTGTATAGGATGAAAATGTTGTATACATATCTGTTGCTACCAGGCTCAGAGCAGCCGGAAAGCTACGAATTATCCCAAAACCAATAATACCTATGCTGGTCAGGGAAATAGCTATTGGCAATCTAATCAGCATTAAAACTAAAAATACACCAACACTTATCAATCCAATTGTGAAATCAGACACCTATTATACCTCCTCATTCATGTTCGGAACAAATATTTTTACTATTTCTACCAGGGCAAAAGCAAAGAACCCAATGGCCACCAAATAAACAAACGGGTAGTAGGCAATCTTCAAGGAGCCTGTGTATCTTCCGGTTACCCTTAATGTATTTGCGTATTCAACGATCATCCATCCTGAAACTGTTACCGTCACAATGGTGATGGTAGTTGTGAATATCCCTACAATTCTTTGGAACCGTTCAGGGAAATATTCTATTACAAACTCAATCGCAATATGCCCCCCTTTAACCGCGCAATACGCGATAGCCAAGCCCGCTGCAACTGCAGAGAATATTTCGACTAACTCAATTGTCCCTGAAATAGGACTCTTAAAAACTTTTCGCATAACTACGTTACAAGCAACGAGTATTAACATAGCCATGTAAAAAAAACCGGCTACCTTGTCTAGCGCCCGGCTAAATTTAGTTATTATCTTAGCAATACTTTTCATATTTTATGCTCCTCTCTGATATGATTCTTCAGATGTTGTGTGTCTCGCTGCCTCAATGCCGCTGATGATCTCCATCTTGATCCCCGCCAGTTCTGTGGCAGCGTTGATCAGGTTGGCCCCGACGAGAACGTCATTCTCAAAGACCCGGATGGTGAAGCTGTTGTCACCCGTGAACGGATCACCCTTAAACTCTTGCTGGACACCGGGGCCCTGCCGCAGGGCGTCCCCGATCTGCATGTAGGTCCAGTTGAAAATCGGGCTGACATGCTGGGGGATGGCACCGGTGTATTCAGCATACTGGCCGGCCATGTTCTGCCCGGCTACCCGCCCCTGGTAACAGGCATTGCCCCATGTTCCCATCCACTGCTGGCTGTTTGTCAGGCGATTCAGAGCCTCACAGACATCGCCAGCCGCGTAAATGGAATTGTCGCTGGTCTGCATCCGGTCGTTGGTGCAAATGGCCCTGTTAATCCGGACCTGTTCAGGATCGAGAAAGTCAAGATTCGGCTTGATACCGGCACTGACAGCTATGCAGTCAACGGTCTCTATGCTGCCGTCGGGAAAATGACAGATTGCACCGTCTGCCGTGTCCTCGACTTTTTTCATGGCAACCCCCAGCCGTACGTCAATTCCTTTCTGCCTGAGCAGGGTTTCAACATGCTTTGCTGCTTCCGGGAGCGCTCCCTGCGGCATGATCTGGGGGGCAATGTCCACCAGGACTACCTTGATCCCTTTTTTCAGAAATACCTCGGCGAGCTTGATACCGACAAAGGATGCTCCAAGGATCAGTACTTTTTCAGCGTTCTGCAGGGGAGTCACCATGTTCAGGGCTGTTTCCGGCTCTCTCAGCGACAGTGCGAAGCGGGAGTCCTGCAGGCCGGGTACTGGCGGCATAACGGGCCGGGCACCGGTTGCGATGAGACATTTGTCATAGTCGAATGTTCCGCCGATGCTGGTTGTAATCTGCCGGGATCGGGCATCCAGCGAAACAACTGTTTCTGCTTCATGCCGTTCGATCTGGTAAGTCTGGTAAAAGGCCTCTCCGAATGGAAAACAGGTTTCCCATCCCACCTTTCCCGACAAGAAATAGGGGGCCACCATCGGGTTAAAGGCCGGTCCCCTGTCATCTGAAATCTGGTGAACTTCACCGGTGAAACCGGCGATTCTGAGCGCACGGATGCCATGTAGGGCAGCCCCGCCGTTACCTAGAATGAAATATCGGGTTGCCATGGCGATCAGGGTTGTTTAGAGGGTTCGGTTGCCAGAAGAGACTTCAGAATTTTCGTAGAGGCTTCTTTGGTCTTCTCTTTACTGATATCTTTCAGCGGGCCAAAACCAAGCGCTTTTGTCGGACATACGCGCACGCACGCAGGTTTCAGGCCGTATTCGACGCGGTCATGGCAAAAATCGCACTTGATCATTCTGCCGTCTTCCGCGAACTTGGGGGCCCCAAATGAGCAGGTCAGCTCACAGGTGTGGCAGCCGATACACAGTTCACGGTTCAGGTCCACAACCCCTTCACTGTTTTTAAATATGGCACCCGTCGGGCAGACCATCACGCAGGGCGCATCCCCACAGTGCAGACAAGACAAGGAAAGAAAACTGATGCGGCTTTTTGTTAAGAACCGCTCTTCGTAAGATGTAACCTGTCGGAATGCCACCGTTTCGGACACGAAATCATTCTGATCCTGACAGGCAACGATACATGCCAAACAGCCTGAGCAACGGTTGACATCGAAAGAGAATGTTAGCTGAGTCACGATAAAAAACCTCCTGAATATTTAGCTGTAGAACCGTACTTTGTAAACGGTGTGTTAGCGGCTCTCTTTTTTAATCTGGCAAAGAAGTGATTTGAATCCTGGAAAACCGGAAATAGGGTCACGGTAGTCCGGCTCAATTATGTTGTTGATCTCTGCACCAGGCAGCCCGTGATAGACGCTGACAACCCCCGGAGGCGCCAGTTCAGTCAAATGAGCCTTAAATGAAATCGACCCTTTAGGTGTCGACAAGGTAATCGGATCCCCGTCAGACAATCCCCTCGCTTCAGCATCTTCAGGATTGATATCCACCAGGGGATCAGGGCGCAACGCTCTGGTCCAAGGTAGACGGAAGGTTCTGGAGTGGACATACATGGGCAACCGTGAACCCGTGTTCAGAATCAGAGGAAACGATTCCGCCAGTTCCGGAGTTGAAATCGGGCTGTACTTAGGCTCGGTATACACCGGCAGTGCATCATAACCCTCGTCTGCCAACTGCGATGAGGCAAACTCCATCTTCCCGCTGGGGGTCGGAAACCCGTTTTTTTCATATTTGCGATAGGGCGGTGGATTAACGCCTTCCAGGGTGCAACCCCCATCATGCTTTCTGATATCGGCCACCTTCAATCCCTGGGGTTCCAGCATCCAGTCAATACAGGTCTCATAATCCGTCTTCAGCAATGGATCTTCGGGAGCCAGCCGTTTGGCCAGGTCAAAGATGATATCCGTATCCGGCCTGGATTCACCCAGAGGTTGAATCACCGGTTCTGTATACATGCCGAATCGTTCCGTATAGAGCTTGAATTCGCTTCTTTCAAAAGAGGTGCAGGCAGGAAGCACCAGGTCCGCCATTTTGGCTGTGGGTGTCATAAACAGATCCACATCCACCAGAAAATCCAACTTTGTCAGCGCATCGGCCATATAATCCGATCCCGGCCACATATTGAAATTCAGCCCAAAACCCATCAACGCACGGATAGGATAGGGCTGCTGGCTGTTAATCTGGAAGGGCAGGTGCATAGCGTTAGCTTGTGGAATTTGTTTACACCAGACCGGGTGAGCATCCAACCCGACTCGAGGTGCCATATCTGCCCAGGGTCGGGACTGGGTGAATTCACCCTCCCTCATTTTAATGCCGTTATTAATCTCATTATATCCCGGCGGGCAGACGTGATTCCCGCCTTTCTCATCGAAATTACCAGTCAGACCGACCAAGGCGACTATAGCGCGATGGTTTTGGGAGGCGTTGGTGTGATGAACAGTCGGACTGGCGCTGGTCATCATGGCAGCCGGCTTCGTTGTGGCGTACATCCGGGCCGCCGCTATAATATCCTCTGCCGGTACACCGGTGATGGCTTCGGTTTTCTCTGGAGTAAACTCCTTGGCATAAGCGGCGTACGCATCAAAACCGGTTGTCCATTTATCGACAAACTCACGGGCGTACAGATTCTGTTCGATCATCACATTGGCAATACCCAGTGCCAGCGCACCAGATGTTCCCGGCCTTAGCCTGAGATGAATATCCGCATGTCGAGAGAGCGGGGTTGTAAACGGCCCCACTTCGATAATCTTAAGACCGTTCTCAATGGCGTCCAGCAATCGTCTGACTGTCGAGGTATTTGAATAGAAGGGGTTGGCACTCCAAACCAACAGGCAGTTTGTGTTGGCAACATCCGGAGGACCGAAACAGCCATAATTGAGCTTTGCTGCCATCAGGGTCGCAGAAAAGCAGGTGCTGGATTCGGTCATATAGTTAGGTGATCCGAAACTGTGTGCCAGACGTTTTACATACGGGCGCATCCACTTGGGATATCCCACAAAGTAACCCACCGCTTCCGGACCCGACTCACTCTTGATCGTATTAAACTTCTCACCGATCATGTCCAGCGCATCGTCCCATGAAATCGGCTCAAACTCGTCAGACCCCCTGTCACCTGTCCTGACCATGGGCTTCAACAGTCTGTCCTGGTGATAGATATACTGCCTGCTGGCAGCGCCCTTGGAACACAGGGTTCCACCGCTGTGCGGGTTTTCTTCACTGCCTTCCACTTTAATAACGACCCCATCCTTGACATAGGCATCGATTCCGCAGTGGGAATTGGGATTACATATATCGCAAACGGTCTTTTTAATCTCGATTCCGCTTTCAGGTGTGGGGACTTTTCCCCGGGGTATCTGGGATTTATTTAAGAGCTGATTCATCACTTCTTCCTGTTGGAAATCATTGGAAAAACATCAAGCGTCAAAATACGCATCAACAGCAACCCTGTCATTGACAAAGGTTTGAGGTTCTCCTTCCAAGATTTTTTCCCTGTGGTTTAAAAAAAACAATCTGAGGATTGATAAATAGTAAATTTAATTAACTAATGAGAAGGATAATGCACTATTGCCCGCTTTCAAGCTCAGCATCAACGGACTGAATGATCCGCTTGGCAACTTCAATAAAGCCTTCAATCTGATCCCGGGTCAGGTCAGACATAAAATTTGAACAGCATCTTTCCCACACTTTCTGATGACCTTTATATGCTCCTTTGCCCTTTTCGGTCAGGGTCAGGAGAACTTCACGCTTGTTGTTCTCATCTTTTAGTTTCCTGATATAACCGTTTTTCGAAAGTTTTTTTACAGACTGCGAAGACGCGGCTTTTGTGATGCCCAGCAAATTTCCGATTTCGGTTATATTGGCAAATGAGCAGTCTCCAATCGCAGATATGGTATGCACTTCGCTGCCGATCAGAGGTTCCTCAATACCGTAGTCCCGGTGAAGCCGGTCCATGGTTTTATGTTTGTTAACGAGGTTATGCATTTGATGATGAAGCGCCTCGAATAACTCGTCTGTAGGTTTATTATTTTCCATTGAAGCTGATAGTAAACATATTTAATCATATTGTCAAGTCACTTTTAAATTTTGGCTATGTAAAATTAGGCAATACAGATTAGTAACTTAAAACTCCTATGCTTGCAATTTTAAAAAAAAAATTAAAAATAAATCTCGGAATAGTCCGGCAGCAGGCTAGTAATTTAAATGGTTTACTATATCCTTGTGTCTTCTCAAAATAGTATCGAGGCAATAAAAGAGGTGCTTTCCCATCAAGAAATTCAAATCAGGAACTAAACCAGTGGTATTGTGTGGAATATTTCAAGAGTTATTCGAGGAAAAACAGTCAAGATTTGAGATTGGAGTTCACCAACTTCAGATAGCTGCTTTGTGATCTTTTTATCCTGATCACTTGGCTTTGGATCACCAGATGGATGGCAATGAATAAGAATTATACAAGCTGCCCGAAGTTCAATTGCTGGTACGAATATCTCACGTGGATGAATTAGCGACCGATTTAGTATTCCCAGTGAAATCATCTTCTCATGATAATTCATCTAATGGCCAAAGAGATAAAAACGTTATGAATGTAAGAGTAATCAGTGTGAAAGCAATCCAGTTTATTTTTATTAAGGTCAATAATCTAGTCATTCAAATCCGTTTTTTGATTTCTTTTGTGAATCCAACAAATGGCTAAGCCGCATTCACCTCCGTTTTTTTGGCGGTGAATGCGGCTTAGCCATTTGTTAGCTGAGTCTTTTGCAAGAAAGATCTAATCTGTATTTTAAATATCTCTTGACTGTATTGGGTTTTCTTTTCTTTTTCCTTAAACTTCTTATCAAACTCTATGACTTTCTTATGATCAAAAATAAATACATCACTTTGTTTCGCCCTCCATTCTTTTTTTTCAAAGAATCCAGTCTGAAGCTCTAAAACAAGTAATCCTAAAGGATACTTTCCATCCATATTGCTTACCTGGTAGTCAATTCCATTCTTAAACCCATGCTTACAGTAAATATGAGGATCTCCGTAAATGACAATTGCTGGAATATTTCTTTTTTCTAACAGCGATTTTGTCTTTTCAATTAATGCTGTACCTATACCTTTCCTCTGAAAGTCCGGATGAACACATAAAGGACCAAATGAAACAATTTGCACCTGCTCTAGGTCATCACTTATAAGGTACGAATCTGTATACATAATTGAAGCTATTACGTTTCCATCGATTTCTGCAACATAATCAAGTTCTTTAATAAAGACTTTGTGATCGCGCAGTATATGGCATAAATAGTGTTCATCACATCCAGGAGTATATAAATTCCAGAACGCTTCTCGTGTTAGTTCTTCTACTTTGAAGTAATCGTCTTTAGTTTCTAAACGAATGTTAATATTCATAATACTCCTCTTTCAACGCAAAGCATGCTGCTAACGCTGGCATACCCAAAGCGCAGCGGTGCGACCGGCATGGTCATTAACTAGTTGGGGAAAATCCAACCATAACCCAGAAAGGAGGGAATGTGTAGGCAAAAGCAAGGGTGTCCGAAGAAACTTTGGTTTGTTACCCAAAAGTGGGAGTTAACTAATAGATCAAAGCCAATGAGGAATCTGAAGGAAGCTCTAGCCAAAATCGCCACCTAAACTCGGTGTGAATCTCT